>OKAA01000028.1_pt1 | contig 52776 bp, 43 predicted proteins | sample 1611051 | NCBI WGS metagenome assembly OKAA01 (sample SAMN04436707, study PRJEB24849) | human gut metagenome | biome: human gut; feature: NICU; material: stool | host: Homo sapiens | place: USA: Saint Louis, MO | collected 2010-09-04
ACGGTCAATCGTCTGATTCGGACGACGTTGGCCCCGCACGAGCGGGGATGATCCGGTGAGTACGGTCAATCGTCTGATTCGGACGACGTTGGCCCCGCACGAGCGGGGATGATCCGAATCACACCACTCTTCAACCACTGCCCCCGGAGTTGGCCCCGCACGAGCGGGGATGATCCGCACCACAGTCAAAATCATCACCAACCTCACAAGTTGGCCCCGCACGAGCGGGGATGATCCGAGTTTCGCGCTACAGGAGTGCTGTGAGACTCTGTTGGCCCCGCACGAGCGGGGATGATCCGTCAAGGCCACTTTCAGGCGTATGTCGATGAATGTTGGCCCCGCACGAGCGGGGATGATCCGCCCAGTGCCGTCACTTGGAGGACCTGCCCCGCGTTGGCCCCGCACGAGCGGGGATGATCCGCCATCGGATGTGTGGTAATTCTGAGTACCTGCGTTGGCCCCGCACGAGCGGGGATGATCCGTACGCGACCAGGTGGGACGAATCCGAGCACCTGTTGGCCCCGCACGAGCGGGGATGATCCGAACGGCTGGGCATTCCTTGAATTGTCATGGAAGTTGGCCCCGCACGAGCGGGGATGATCCGCTCGCCCAACGCACGGGCAACACCGCCGAGCAGTTGGCCCCGCACGAGCGGGGATGATCCGACGTGGTACAACGTCAACCGGTTGGATTCCACGTTGGCCCCGCACGAGCGGGGATGATCCTGGGAGGTGGACGATGAGCTATAAAGCGAGGATGTTGGCCCCGCACGAGCGGGGATGATCCGTACGCGGCTGAGGCCTACAAGACGGCTGGCGTGTTGGCCCCGCACGAGCGGGGATGATCCGGCCAAGTCCGCGTTCGACCGTATCCCGGATGGGTTGGCCCCGCACGAGCGGGGATGATCCGGCCGGTTACCTGAAGACCCTGAAGGGCATGAGGTTGGCCCCGCACGAGCGGGGATGATCCGAACGCATCGTTGAAATGCACTCTGACCTGTCCGTTGGCCCCGCACGAGCGGGGATGATCCGAGCCGGTGCCGCCCGATGTGGTGCCACGGTAGGTTGGCCCCGCACGAGCGGGGATGATCCGCGCCGTAGTCTGAGAGCCATACGTGTTGGCCTGTTGGCCCCGCACGAGCGGGGATGATCCTAAGTGAATTTTGTCATACACTCCAGCGATTGCGTTGGCCCCGCACGAGCGGGGATGATCCGGGCTACCGGTCGGGGTCTGCGGTGACGTTGCGGTTGGCCCCGCACGAGCGGGGATGATCCGGACTCGGCTGCACCGATATCCGAGACCTCACCGTTGGCCCCGCACGAGCGGGGATGATCCGTTCAACGGGGAAGTCACCCGTTACGAAGACCAGTTGGCCCCGCACGAGCGGGGATGATCCGATACTCAGTCTATCCAAGTGTTTATGGGAGTGGTTGGCCCCGCACGAGCGGGGATGATCCGCATTGCCGAAGGCGACCACGCTGGACGGCCTGGTTGGCCCCGCACGAGCGGGGATGATCCGATCGCGGGCTCCGATGTGGGCCAGTCGGTCGCGTTGGCCCCGCACGAGCGGGGATGATCCGATTGTCACCCTGTTGCTGTATCCAGTCATTGCGTTGGCCCCGCACGAGCGGGGATGATCCGTCATAAACCCCATTCCTATACAACCAATCAACGTTGGCCCCGCACGAGCGGGGATGATCCGTTCGACACCGACTACGCCGATTACTCCATTAAGTTGGCCCCGCACGAGCGGGGATGATCCTTATGAGTCTCTCTAATGACGATATCGCTACTTGTTGGCCCCGCACGAGCGGGGATGATCCGCAATCCTTCAACCCCTCCAGATCAGTCACATAGTTGGCCCCGCACGAGCGGGGATGATCCTGCCTCACGTTCGACCGAGTACAGGACGCACGCGTTGGCCCCGCACGAGCGGGGATGATCCGTGGCCTAAGCAGGAAATTAAATCGACGTACTGGTTGGCCCCGCACGAGCGGGGATGATCCGATCTGCGGCTACGTGCCTCCGGTGAGGAAGGAGTTGGCCCCGCACGAGCGGGGATGATCCGCGTGAGGAAGCCGGCGTCGAACCCGTACCGCCGTTGGCCCCGCACGAGCGGGGATGATCCGAATTGGTCATGATTGGCTCCTTCTGGTCCAACGTTGGCCCCGCACGAGCGGGGATGATCCGTAACCGTGATACACAGGCTTGTTCACAGGCAAGTTGGCCCCGCACGAGCGGGGATGATCCGCAGTGCGATGGTCTTTTTCATGGGTTCCTTCTGTTGGCCCCGCACGAGCGGGGATGATCCGCGTGGTTTTGTGCGCAAGAAGGATGCGGTTGAGTTGGCCCCGCACGAGCGGGGATGATCCGTCATGTCATCCATTGAACTCAGTCTAATCGGGGTTGGCCCCGCACGAGCGGGGATGATCCGCCGCCAGTTCGAAACTCAGATCCTCGTCCGACGTTGGCCCCGCACGAGCGGGGATGATCCGGGATAATCTTATCTACCACTATCGCAACAGCGGTTGGCCCCGCACGAGCGGGGATGATCCGTATTGCATGGACGAGTACGGTTGCAGTGTTCAGTTGGCCCCGCACGAGCGGGGATGATCCGGGGATGTTTAATGGTATCTATGGTACTCAGGCGTTGGCCCCGCACGAGCGGGGATGATCCGTAGCGGTGGTTTTTGTCATCCTTTTCGAGTACGTTGGCCCCGCACGAGCGGGGATGATCCGGCGGGTAAGGCGGTTCAGGCGCATGCCACTGCGTTGGCCCCGCACGAGCGGGGATGATCCGGAACGCGAAACGAAAGGAGCGAGACCATGAGCGTTGGCCCCGCACGAGCGGGGATGATCCGGCTTCACCCGCCTACTCCACCTCAACCACGACGTTGGCCCCGCACGAGCGGGGATGATCCGTTCGTGAACGCTTCGATACTGGTGTCGCCAACGTTGGCCCCGCACGAGCGGGGATGATCCGCGGGGGGAGATTGCTGACAATCCAGCTGGCGGTTGGCCCCGCACGAGCGGGGATGATCCGGCTGAAACCACCCACGGACCCGGACGACCGGAGTTGGCCCCGCACGAGCGGGGATGATCCGCTTGTTCCTTTGACTCGCCGGCGCGCCTTGCCGTTGGCCCCGCACGAGCGGGGATGATCCGTTTTTTGTTGACACCTATAATATAAGGCGTGTGTTGGCCCCGCACGAGCGGGGATGATCCGCCGTGCAGTATGCCAACTATCTGGTCGTGTCGGTTGGCCCCGCACGAGCGGGGATGATCCGCTTTGCCTCTGGCGTCCAATAAATCCACGGTAGTTGGCCCCGCACGAGCGGGGATGATCCGCCCAAACGCAGGCAACCCGCGTTCAAACCCTAGTTGGCCCCGCACGAGCGGGGATGATCCGGAGGCGCTCGACATGGTACGGGGTTTGTATGAGTTGGCCCCGCACGAGCGGGGATGATCCGGTTGACGGGCCATGAGCACGTCAACACTGACGGTTGGCCCCGCACGAGCGGGGATGATCCCAGGCCAGTGTGCCGTATTTCAGCGATGTCGACGTTGGCCCCGCACGAGCGGGGATGATCCGCCTCGGATACTCTCCAGTTCGCTGTCACTCAGGTTGGCCCCGCACGAGCGGGGATGATCCGGGCTGCTGCGTAGTCCTTCCAAGAGTCTCGTAGTTGGCCCCGCACGAGCGGGGATGATCCGGAGGAGATGTGAGCGGACTGATACTTCCGTTCGTTGGCCCCGCACGAGCGGGGATGATCCGCTAGGTGATATGACGAAGGGTTCCTCCGTCAGGTTGGCCCCGCACGAGCGGGGATGATCCGAGGACACCCACGGAGTTTTCCCAGTAGATCGTGTTGGCCCCGCACGAGCGGGGATGATCCGTAAACCACCACATGACATCCCCTACGCCATTCGTTGGCCCCGCACGAGCGGGGATGATCCGCCAACAAGCTAGCCATCGGCAACCGCAACGCTGTTGGCCCCGCACGAGCGGGGATGATCCGGTTTTACGCTAGATATGATGATATCGCTGAGGGTTGGCCCCGCACGAGCGGGGATGATCCGGCCATCAACCTTATGAGACATAACGCAAACATGTTGGCCCCGCACGAGCGGGGATGATCCGTCACCGGCTACGAGCGGGGATGATCCGACGGGGATAACCCCCCGACTGATGTTCCGGTCTAAAGAGCCGGTTGCATGGGATCCCCGTTACTTTAATTCTACCATACGTTGGCCCCGCACGAACGGGGATGATCCGCCAAAACGCTCGAAATTATCCGTAGGTGTTCCGGGCCTCGCATAGCCGCATCCCCGAGATCGTCGAGCTTTCCAAAAAAATCAGGAGACGCCGCCCCGACATCCCACGCACCATCGAACCGGGCTGCTCCAGCGCCAGGCTCGAGGCGTTCGACAACAGGATCAAGGTCACCATCCGCATGGCCTACGGCTTCCACCGCGTCACCAACCTCATCGCCCTGATCATGCTCCGATGCAGCGGACTCGACATCCGACTACCACAACCCACAATCTAACCCACAAAAACAGCAGAAGCCTCTCAGATAATCGCGGATGTTGATTCCTCAGCTCAATAGGCATCCGGAATGAGGCATCGGTATAGCGGCAGGGAGGCCATTGGGACTAGATATCCTCATCTCGCATGAAACCAACCTCCGTCACCGTACACGGCATCACTATCTTCTTCCATATCTCCGATAACGTGAGGCCTTACTCCAACCAGTTTTCTTTGCCTCGTTCTTACGCTGCTTTTGATTTGTATTCGGCCTCATGATGAGCTCGAGTCCGTCAAAATCGACAGGCTGCCATTCTTGACCGCATACCTTGAATGACATTCCCTGTTCGTTATCGGCCAGGTACACCATGATGGCGCGGCCGACCCCAATATTTTCAAGTATTTGATTCCATAGCAGTTCGCGGACACGCGCCGTGACCTTTCCCACGTATACTCCCGGAGAAATCTCCATCAGCCACCGAGTAAGATGTCCGCGTAACTTGGGAGGAGATACAGTAAGCACAATTACAATCATTCGAGTACATCCCTATGCTTAGAAATCGGGATTATCGTCGTTGAATAGGGCAATAGCTGATTCAGCGTCCTCTCCTACAAATACAGAACTATGATTACCGTCAGCAATCTCCGGCGAGTAATTCTTGCCAGCCTCCTGATATCCAGAAGCACCTGCCCACAACTTCGTAGTGATGTCTTGTACTTCCAAAGGCGAGTCATCCAATTCCTCTGGAGATAGCAATAGCGACCGAATATCATGTACGCAACGTTTGAGGAATTTGCCATCCTTCATCCGGTCGCGCACACCTCTGCGAGCTGCAGCATCTACATCCGAGACTTGTTCTGCCACCAAATCAAATGCCAAAGGCACTGTGATATTAACCTTGTATAAATCAGCGATGTCATATACAAAGCTTCTCTCGTTTCGCGCATGGACAAAGCCCAATCCAGGAGCACAACCGAGTGAAACAATCACTGCATGCACCACGCCGTACAGCGCCGTATTTGCCGCAGAAAGCGCACGATTCACGCTATCGGCATCATCAAAATCCGTGACCTTGTAGGACCTACCAGACCATGGAACACCGGTACGTTCAGACTCATGTTCATATGCACGTCGAACTCGCGTTCCCTCCTTGCCGAGCAGCTGCTGCATGGTAAGGCCTTCCGTCGACTCGTCCGGAAACCTCATCGCGTACATACGACGGGCAACCTTCACCCGGGTACGTTCAGACGATACCAGTTTCGCCTGTGCTTCCAGCAAACGTGAGGATTGGGCGAGCGACGCTCCGTGACAGTAATATCGCACTCCCCTCTCTCCGACCCATATGCAAGTGGAACGGGATTCCGCCAGCAAGCAGATTGCCGCATAAGTGATATTGCTACCAGGTCCGAGCATCAGCACGCTCAGCGCGGCGGCCGGCACATGGACTGTGCCCCGAGAGTCGGTGATGGTTACTGCATTGTCCGCACGGTTGACAACACAATGCTCAGCGTATAGGAATGTCATGCGATCCTGCATGCGCACCAACGACGGCAACGACGGCGGTCTGACGCCCGGTATCTTACTCATAGTGCGCTGTTCCCCGTACGATAATCGTCTGCCAATGGCACGAGCGTCAACAATCCAAATCCATATCCCTTGGCCCGCCCTATGCCATCCAGCAAAGCCGTACGCAACAACTCAGGGTCATCAACCACCAACACACCGTCGTATACGGCTGATGTCAGGGTGACGGTTGAACCTTGTCTGGTGAAATCAATCGTCTGAGAGTCTTTTACCACTACCTCCGGTAGTTCCAGACGATTGATAGGCATATGGAATCCACATTCCCGCGTTTTTCGTTGCAACCACTGCAGCTGCTCGTCAATGCGAGAAATGCCCACACGCCGACCACGCCGACCACGCTCTGCAGAGGGAAGAGATTTAGTCGGATTGGCCCGAAGACGAAATCCCCATTCTTGTCCGATGCTCAGACGGTCAAGGAACGGCTCGTATGCACAGGACGCCAAATCACTTGGTCCCACATCGAGTTCGTCATGTAATACCCGAATATCCGGCACGGCATCAGATACAACATACAACCGGCTTGACGCTCCGCCCCGGCCCTTATCCAAGCGCCAAAGCGATCGTCTACCTCCAACACGATTCGGATCAAGAGATTTGGCGATAATGGCATGTTGCCGTTCCAACGATGCCATCGCCCAGCGAGCATGCCTGCTGCGAGCATCCACCATAATCCTGGTGAACTGTGTCATCACGTTTCCTCCTTCGCATCGTATGATTCGTGATGTGTCCCGGAATCCTGCGTGGCATTTCGAACGGCATCAAATATTGCATCCCCTCCGTCGAGGGTGCCATTATGGCCCGCACCTTCCGTCGTTTCAACGGTAGGAGCTGGCTTCGTGTCATCGGCAAGATGCATGACGCCTCGTGTACTCCATCGACGTTCACGAGGATTGAAGCTCACCGGCTCATCTGCAATCGTGTCGATGAATTCGCTCCTGTTTTCCGTATCATTCGCACTAGGTTCCACAACAATCCGCGCGAAACACCGTTCCGGGAAAGTCACCGAGCCACGTAGCGCCTTGCGTTGGTACCATTCGTCAGCATGCCACGGAGCATTATGCAACGCGTTCTCCAGCGTCTCGTCCGACATCCACGTCTGTATTGGCCCATCGGGAGGGCAGGATCGTCGCCCGAGAAAAATTGGGTAGTACGGTGATGCCAATGCGCATCGGTACTGTTTCAATTCGTCACCATCCCGGCTTTCAATACCTACCAAAAACACAGAGTCCTGTAGATAATATCGAATCGATAGCGGCAGCATTTCCTTCTTCGAACTTCCAGGACGCTCATTCTTCAAATCTTCCGCTGTGTGGAAATCGGACATTATGGTGCCCGGTTGGTCAATGCGCACACCGAACCGAAGCCCAGCAAACCGTGTCAATGGTTCGTCTCGACCAATGCCCAATGCGGCAGCCAGCATACCGATAACGCCGCTTTTCGTCGGCATCATCTCGGTCTCGCGACGGGTGAACCTGCTGCTCGCACCCCATGATTGCATAGGCGCGGCCAATCTCATGAGCAGTACCGGCATGTCACGACTCCTGAACGCCCATCTGCATAGTCGGTTGGTTCGATTGTTCCGAAAGACGCTGTGCCACCGTCGTCTCAATGCATTCCAACATCTGGCGCAGGGTGGAGCGTCGCTCGACCAGTCCGTCCGGGCCTTCAGCTGCCTCCGTCGCATCACCGATACGTACTACCCACGTATTCACTGGCGTAATGCCATACGCATCGTCAAGCTCCCGCTCTCGCTGCACCAATGCCTCAGTCGCATGACGTACGTAATCGGGTTCGACCGGCTTCTGGAATGCACCGACAAGATTCACCGCCTGCGTATCACGAATGTTGACCACTACCAGATCCGGCAAAGTGCCTTGGGCAAACGTATTAATTTTGCCTTTCGGCATGCTGGTGACGAATGCCTGCACAAATGCCGCAGCAGCCTTGGCGGTCACGCTGGCATCGCCCAACGTATCATTCAGCCTGTTCGCATCGACATTCGCATACCGGTAGTAAGTCGCGGCGTTGAACTCAATCTGGCCAATCATGGCCGCTCCAGCATCACTTTCATCATCATTGTTCTGCTTGACGTCATCGACTGCGGTAAAGAAATCCGATTCCGCATCAACCGCCTGCACGCTGATGGCATGAGCGACCTGAGCCGCGGCATCCACGTTGAGATCGGTGGCATCGGCGACCATACGACCGAACAAAGCCACATCAATGGACCGATCGTCCGACACAATCTGCTTGATACGTTTCTTCTCCGACTTCACAAACTTAACCGGATCATTCTGAGCCAAAGCTTCCACCGCAATGTCCGCCAAACGGTCATACTGCCGATTGCCCATAAACAACAGATAGCCAGACTGTTGCAATTCATTACCGGCATCACCTGCGGCATTTTTTCTCGCCCGTGGTTTGGTCAGTTTGATGCCAGCTCCGTCGCTAAGAATACTTTCCGCAATCTTAGCTGCCAGTTCTGCGTCAGTCTGAGGAGTCTGTTCGAGGATGCGATTACGCAACAGTTCCACGATCCGCTTGGTACGGACGCCTAGATCACGCGGATCTAGCAGGTCCCTAAATGTCTCGCGGGTAGGTCGTTTCCATGCCTGGCTGGAAACTCTAGCACGAGTAACGCCACCATATTCCACCGTTTTGGGGCTTCCTGTATCGTCTCGATTCAGGTTGCCTGCCGCGGTCGTCTCCAAGATATGGATTTCCACGATAGTGCGGCTCGAGTTATTGGATGCGTTCATGAGTGAGTTCCTTTCTAAAAATATGGAATGACGCAATAACTGATGTTTGGTTCAGACGTTTCAAATTCCACTAAATGATCCGAATAATCAGATGATTTCAGGCGATTCTCCAACACTATCGTCAGTCTGTTTGCGTCGGTAACCGCTTTGGAAATCCCGCCCCCATCTGGCGCGCACGGCGTTTGCATGACTGCGAGTGGATCGTAACGCCAACAAATCCTGAGCCAGAAGGCCATAATTCAATGCAATCCGCTCACGTCTGAGCAGACTAATCAGGCTACGTGCGTGGCGGACGAGTTCCTTCCAACTACTGGCCGTCTGCATCTGGCTGAATACTCGTCTGATACCGGATTCATTGAAATTGCCATAAGCCATCCGCCCCACCGCGCGTCCCAGAGACACATCCGCATCGGTATGCATCGACTTATCATGAATAGACTGCTGGTGTGTTGCAAACAATGTGAGCGTGGCATGCGCAGCACGTTCACGAGGCGATGGGGTGTCAGTATAACAGTCGACGTCTGTTCCGCAGACATCTGATTTCGTGGGATCAGGAATTGTCCAGACGAATATATCGGGATCGGCCCCCACCTCACGTCCTACGGCATGACGTAAACGTGCAACCGCAGCGATAGAATATGGATCGTTTCGCAGATATCCAGCACGGTAAATGCCCGCTTCATCACGGCCACCAGTCGCCAGACGACGCACTTGGCTACTGACCCACATGCCGAACGAGGTGAGGCGTGACGCTCGCTCCTTGTCTTGTTCCGTCATTGTTCAGTCTCCTTGTCTTGTGATGGTTCAGGAACTACCGATCCAGATGCCGAAGCATCCGTCGAAAAGATGGATTTCAATCTGCTTCTGAACCAAATTTCCGCGAGTGCCACGCTGTAATGCCGAACAGTGCCATTGCTGTCGGTCACATCCCTGCCAACGATGGCCTGAGGAGATGCTTGCGCCATGATTTGGGACGCCAGACGCAGAAGAATCGTTTTGGCGGTGCGGCTCCATTGTGTCTGCAGTTCATACAAATCGTTGTCATGATCGATGCCTCGTACCCATTGGCGAAACACGCGATCGAATGTGGTGTACCCCAGCTCCGATGCCTGACGTTGCGCCGATTCAGATGGCAGTCCGGCTGCCGATGCAATGTTGGCCGCTAAGGTGCGCAGCGAGGAAACGCCTTGGTCGGTGTTGTCTACTGCCTGCCGCAGCATCTGTCCCATCTTCGGGTTCCTCGATGTGATTACGATGAGATTCAGGTCAAGCATGTCGTCAACGGCAGCATCAATGACCGCATCATTGTTTCCGTATTCAACGCCGAATGCGTGCAGCCGGATGGGTATTGCATCATTCCAACGCATTGCTGATCGCACATGGGAGAGCCACGTCATCGTATATGGTCGCAACGCATTGTCCGTATTGGCATTGCTCGTGTCCTCACCACTGGTCAGCAACGGCAATCCTCGCCACAAGGCGCGCGCGGAATCATGCTTGCGCGGCATATAAACCACTTGCCGCTTTAAAGCCTTTTCTTGCGTTGGGCTGCGCCTCCAACCGGTCATGGTCTCAAAGTACTGCGCATTTTGCGGTTTCAACCGATCTCCATTGCATACCAATACTCCTGTGACCATCTCTCCTTCATGGGTGAGCAACATGCGTCTGGACTGCCATGTCATCAGCGTCGCTGGCCCGTGGAAGTACGAGGTGTCCGCAGTTCGTTCGACTGGTTGATCGAATCCCGTGGCAGGATGTGATTCCAACAGCTCGCGTTCCCACACCGGGATATCGTCCGACCAGTGGGCATTGGTAATGCCGAGTCCCAGAGCTTCGCATCCTGCAAAGTTGAGAATCAACGTCTGCCAGAGATTAGCGCCCTCAATCAGATATCCGCCAAGATGCCCGGCCCATGCAACCCCTATTGGATATCCTTTGCCTCCCTTGACACGCGGATCACCGACTGCTCCCGACTTGATACCCGAAGCGTCATACGCTTGCACGGTGACCAGCCATCGTGCGGCTTCCGCCGCGCTGATGGACCGTAGGCCTTCGCCCAGCCGTGTCGTGAACAACGGTTCTCCACTCGGCACATCCAGAATTAGTCGTTCCAACCCAGAGACTTCATGTTTGGCAGTGCGCAGTCCAGCGACCTGGTAAAACGGCGCTTTGCCATCGAACAGGTCAAATCTCCAACACCATGTCTCGCAATAATCACGTATTGCATACATGATGTCAGGATCATCAGCGCCAGCGTCGTAGAGATCTTCTTTCCACTCCTCAGCGGTAATGTCGCTGCCGAAACGGCCGTACAAAATGGCCACAAGCAGGCGGACAATCGCAAACCGCTGCAATGGGATTTCCCCGTCGATGCTTCTGATGTCGCATGCCCGTTCGAACGTTTCGATGATGGACAGCTCCCTATGCTCGTTATTGTTCAGCATCGTGACCGGAATCCATGGGCGGTTCATCAGATTGAACGAGACCTCATTATTATTCAACATCCGCTGTCAGCCCCTTCTCCATTGAATAGTGCACATGCAATGTTTTCATTGTCTCACTTTCCTTGCGCGAATCGTGAATGATATACGTCGCATTCCCATCGCCGTCCAGTACAACAAGCAGTTGTCCGGCCAGTTCGCGGTTTTCCATATATACTTTCCATTGCTCTGGAACGTCGTTCTCCAGTGATTCGATAACTGCGTCGATACTGCATCCTTTCAGCGAAGATCGACTCAAGGAAATCGTGCAGGACAGGATGTCTCTGACCTGCTGCCGGTTCGGAACTCCGGTTCCCGCCGGCAACGGCGCAGATGACGAAAACGTCCATGAAGGCAATTGCAAGTTGCCATCCATGTCTCGTTGCAGCATTATGACCTCGAATGAATCGTCGCTCTCCCGAACCCCAGCGGATACCAGCTGCTCCCGAGATCCTCCCGGAGTATCAGGATCGGGCATGTTCACGTATAGCCATCCATCGAGAGAGAACGGCTGGCGACGATCCATCGGCGTGAAAATCCGCAGCTGACTTGCTTGATTCTCACTGTTCGCAATCACTCCTTCCATACAAGTGCGTGCCGATTGTTCACCATCCTCACCTGGTCTCCAGGCATCCGGACAAATATCATCGGAGCCATACACCGTCTGAACTAATTGAGGGATATCATCTGGGACACAGATTGTCGTGAAACTCTGTGAGCCTATGCGCAGCACCGATAGAGACCTCATCAACAGGTACCGCTGGTATACCTGTTCTAATCCTCTCGCGAACCGCGGCGGTTGTTCATCATCGACCTTCTCCACGCCAGTGATGATCATATGGGCACAACGCAGGGGTTCTGGACGTTCACACTCCGCTATGCCGCGCCGATGCCGATGCAGACGACCTGCACGCTGCAAAATCAGGTCTATTGGAGCCACGTCGGTAATCATCAGGTCGAAATCGACATCCAGTGATTGTTCCACGACTTGCGTGGCAACGACGACACCACTGCGACATCCCTGGTCGCCGTACTTGCCATACCGGTTTATCAGGTTCCGATCGATACGGGCACGATCACAGGCTAAAAACCGTGAGTGAGCCAACACGACATCCACATCCATGCATCGCGACAGCAAATCATACGTATGTTGTGCCCGTGCGACCGTATCACGGATGACCACCGCGCACCCACCATCACGAAGATAGCTCTTCAGTACACCGACCAACGCGTCATCATCATCCGAAATCATAGAGATAGTCACATCCAAGGCACGACCGGATGGTTCCGGAGATACATCAACAAAACCACCGGCATTGGATACCGAAATCAGCGGATAACGCAAATCCAAACGATTAGGAATGACCTCAGGCGCCATGTCAACAGTTCCTGCAACCTGTTTGGCATTTCCTCCCTCAACCGCTGCTACCGATACCGAACGGTTGTACTTCATTTTGCGATCCAGCAATCTTCGCCGACCTTGGGATTGCATCGAACCAGCATCATTGCATACTTGCTGTCGTTCCTCTACGCACTCCACCGTATCTGCCGCTTTTGCCCCTTGCTGATAAGCGTCCAAAAACGCTTTACGCCTCGATTGCGGCAATGTAGCACTGAGCATAATCACCGGCACCCCATAAGCGCCAAGCCAAGCCAACACAGTTTCCATATACACATTCATGTAGGCAGTGTTCGAATGAATCTCATCCAAAATCACCACCTTGCCGGCAAGCGCCATATGCCTGAGCACCACATGCTTGCAACGCAAACCTGCCATAAGCACCTGGTCAATGGTGCCTACGACAAAATCAGACAGGTTGCCACGCTTTCGACCAGTAAGCCACGAATTAACTACGGCTTGCAAGCTCTCAGACGATTTGGCGTTATCGGCGTCACCATCGACAAAGCCTTCCGAAGACCTAGTCTGTAACGAGCGAGCAAGTCCGTGCCCATCATCGAACCAGCGTTCCCGCAGAGTTTCATAATCGTCATTCAATTCACGTTTTCCGTGCGCCAAGAAAAGCGATGTCACCATACACCGGTCGGCGGCCGGCAGATGTTCAATCCAATCCAAGACACGACCAAACATCGCGTTGACAGTTGCTTGCGTGGGCAACGTATAGTAGATGCCGCCACAGTGGAATCGCGACGCGAGAATCTCCGCGGACAGCAACGCCGCTTCAGTTTTGCCCTCTCCCATGTTGGCTTCGACAATCATCAGACTGGGTTCGGTTATTGTCTGGGCCATACGGATGGCCTCACGCTGCACTGGACGTAAACGGGCTCCAGGAATGTCAAATTGTTCCCCGAACAATGTATCGGGATCACGCATTATTAGTGCAGGATTCCAAGGTTTTGGCAGCCCCAGCATGTTCCACGCCCGTGCCGCACGACGTTGCGGGTTGAAACGGGTCTCGTCTCGATTATCCGAAGATGGTACATTCAGCGGGCATAACCTGCTGTCACTGGCAATCCAATCAGCGATGATGACCAACGCAGTCAACAGGATTTGTGTTCTCCTGCGCAATGGACGCTCCTGCAGTTCTTGCAGAATCGGCACAGACTCAGTGACGTCGGCAACCCAGTCGAGCATTTCGAATCGCACATCCTGCCATGCTTGATCACCGGAGAACAGTTCGCAATCCCACCGATGTAACAGTTCCTGTTTGGTGTCAGTCAGCGATGTGCCGTGATGCCCCGCAACAATACCTGCAATACCATGCGCCAATGTTTCGATTCCCGTACGAAAACCCTTATGAGCCATCCACGATTCAACAGCCCCGCAACCAACGAGTTCGTGACGGAACTGCGACCGATCTTGACTGTTCCCGATACTTGGATGAATGCGAAGCCCGGTCTGGCGAACACTATCGGCGAGGCGTGACATCTGCACCACAAAGGCAGGTGACACCTTGCCTATGTCATGAATCGCCGCGATGAATCGGTACAACAGCCGAGCTGCACGCTCTGAACCAACATCTTCGCTGATTATTATCTTGATATCATCGGCGACGAACTTATCCCATACGAGTAAAGCAATCTCGCCAGTATCCTCCAGATGCTGCCACAGTTGAAGGTAATGGTCATCACCCGGATTGAGATACACGCTTTTTGCCCACACCGACAGCGCCCTAGCAGACAGATTCGGACGGCCTTTCGAAAAATGAGCGTCATGCATAATCACCGCCTCCTCAGCTGTGCGGCATACTCATCCAAGACTTGCAAGATTCCTCGATGAATCCATACCTTGTTACGTCGCCCACCAGTAATCTGTTTAAGCACCCCTCGCTCTGCAAGCGTTTCAATGGCTCGTCGAGCAGTCATTGTTCCCAGTCCAAGATGCTGGACTAGGTATTCCTGATTGATAATCGGTTGTTCGATAAGAGCCGGAAGAACACTCCAAGCCGCAGCGTCTTTACGTAGGCCCGATAATAATTCCCGCGACTGGTTCAATTGGCTATCTAATGAATCAATCAATTGCATCCCTGTTGCAGAGGCATAGCGACATGCATGTGCAAAGCATTCAACAATGGGACGAGCGTTGCCGTCACGAAATGCCATTAGCGCATCGAAATATCGACCTGTATCCGTCAGCAAGCCAGCAGATACTGGCGGCGTAACATTGCGAATCAGCCCCTTATTGCGCAGCACTGCATGAACCAGAGCACGACCGACTCTACCATTGCCGTCCGCAAACGGATGGATGGTTTCAAATTGAGCATGTGCGATAGCGCACTGCAAAATCACAGGAAGATCATTCCGACGCAGATACAGCAGCAAATCATCCATCAAAGGTTCGATGAGTTCAGGCTGCGGACCGACGTGCCGCGCATGCACCGGCCCCGCAGAACTTCCCCCGATCCAAACAAGCTGATCGCGAAAGCGGCCTGCATAGGACTGCATTCCAGGCTGCGCCAACAATAGCGACTTATGCATGTTAAGCAAATGCTGTTTGTCGAACTCCTCAGACAATGCCAGCGCGGATTCCATAGCATGCACATTGCCTACCACAACCGCAGCATTACCACCCTTACCTTCGCCCAACTCCTGCAAAGCAAGGTTTTTTGCCCCAACCGTGAGATTTTCAATCTGCGAAGATGACGTGGATTCAGTCCGAAGCAGAATCGAAAACATCGGACCAAGCACCCTACTTTTTATACCGAATTTAGCGCCGGCATATATATCTAGCTCTCCTAATGCATGAGCAGACTCCTCCAATGTCGCACTAATATCAGTCGATACAATTACAGATAATCCAGCAATGCTTGCAGGAATCGCAGACCAGTATTCGCCTGTCTCCCTCACACGTTCAGAGCGGGAAAGGTACGCATCACTGTCTGGGTGCCAAAAGTGCGGCTCCTTGCCCATAGGAGGAACCGAGATCGGTGTTAGCTCCTGATCTGTCATGTTCACTCCTTTGTAATAACAGTTATCGAAATAAGTGTTAAATTAAAACCATTTCTGACTTATCTTGTTAATAATGAATTAGCATACTACAGCCATCACACCCCCGCAACTGCAGGGAAGTCGACAACCAAATCTGTCTTATCGGATCACTCCCGCAAACTGCGGGACAGCGCGAGTAGATTATCACCAAGAGTACCCTCAGCCCATTCACAGCGAATCCAGCCTAGTTACTCTTGTTGCAGTTACTCCACCGTAAACGTCACTGAATCGCTCTTCACCTTGGGATGATCCTTCAGGCTCAGCTGAGCCACATACGTTCCCGCGTTCACGCGAGGCCAGTCCGCCTCATCCGTGCACTCGGTCAGCGCGGCATTGGAATCGGCATTCCATTTGAGCTGCTGAATGTCTTTGTCTCCCTTGGCCATCAACAGCATGCGGGAATCCGTGGCGCACAAGGCGGAGGTATAGACGGTTTGCTGACCGGAAGTAATGGTGAGCACGCGGCCCGCATCGGATCCATCGACCAGACAGCTGTCGGAACCGTCATGCACGATCTTGGCGGTGAATTCCAATGACCCGCCAACCGGCACGGATTGGGACGCCGAGCTCAGATCAAGCGACAAATTCTTGGCCGAGCAATCCTTAACGCCACTGGTTTTCTTCGGCGTCGGCACGGTGTCGCGGGAAATGGCATACACCTCGTCATGATGAATTGCCGTGTTGATGGCTCCGACACCACGGCCAAGGCTGTAGACGCAAAATACGATTAACGCGAGAACTAACACCAATGCCACACCAACCACGATGCGGCGGCGACGGTACATCACCTGCTTCTTCTTACTGATGGTGCGCTTTGTGGCAGCACCTGCCTTGGCAGACCGGATGGTCTTTGCAGGTATCGCGGTTTTGGCAGTCCTACCGGAGCGAACGGGATTGGAGAACTTCCGAGAAGCAGACTTGCGAGAGGTGTTTTTGCCGCGAGACATCGGATGGCCCCACCCGCCACGACCATCTCCGGCGCTTTTAGGATTCGCACCTGACTTATTCCTCTGCACTGCCATAACCTCTTCAGTGTACGGTCGTCATCGCCATGCACGCACGGCAGTCCCATATTTTTCACAGAATGTCAGCCAAGACCAATATCCCGCTCAGCGATATCATCCGCTCATCCACGCGTACGCTCTCACACGTGTGCGGTTCAACCACTTTATAGCACTGTACGGAATCAGCCGTGGGGCAGACGAAGGGCACCATTCTCCAGAATCTCGATCAACCCGTCATCATCAAGGCTCGCGATGCAGGAGTCGAGCTGAATCTGGTCTTTCCATAGGTTTTCGGCATCCACTCTGGCAAGCGTGTCATTCGCCGGCAATGCGCGCAACGCCGCAAGCACCAGTCCGCGCACCTGACGATCAGTGCCTTGGAATCGCTGCCGCGGGCGGGTGCGCCGCTCCCCCAGTCCGGGGCGGCCAGCTTTGAGAAATGCACAATCATCCGCAATCGGGCAAATCTCGCATAACGGCGTCTTGGCCGTGCAAACCACCGCGCCCAATTCCATCACCGACTGATTCCACGTGACCGATGGAGGTTCGCTGCGCTGCAGGAAAGTGTGTTCGCCGGATCGGTATGCATGGTCCGTGCAATCGGCACCGTCCCCACGAACCCTGTCTTGGGGCAACATGCGGTTGGCGAGCGCGCGTTCGGCCGGGCTCGCCGCTCCCCCGCGAGATTCGGTGCCGAGGAATACGCGGCTCAGCACGCGGCGAATATTCGTATCGATCACCGCAATGCGCTCACCGAATGCAAAGCTCAGCACGGCGGAGGCGGTGTAGTCGCCAATACCAGGCAGAGCGACGAGCTCGTCGTAGGTGCGAGGCGGCTCATCGCCATATTCTTCCGCCACCACGCGGGCGCATTCCTGCAATCGCAGCGCACGGCGAGGATAGCCAAGCCGGCCCCATGCGGTGATCACATCGGCTTTAGGTGCTGCGGCAAGAGCACGGGCGTCAGGCCAGCGTGCCATCCAATCGTTCCAATACGGCACCACACGACTCATCTGCGTCTGCTGGCTCATCACCTCACTGACCAGCACGCCCCACGGCGTGGCCCGTCCGAAGCGCCATGGCAAGTCACGCGCATTGGCCTCCCACCATGCGCCGAGCCGTAAAGAAATTGCTGTGTCGTTCATCGTTCCTATTCTTAGCAGCTATGACGAACGAGGCAGAACAGAATTCGCAGAACGCACAGAATCCCGAAACAAAAGTCGAGAAGATGTTCGAGTACGGGTACCGTAAATCGAATTACGGACCGGACGAACTCGTAACCGACGCGCATGGCAACCCCATCTCCGTGGTGGACGCGATGCTCTCGGCGGAAAAGGCCGCCACCACCGAAACCGTAACACCGCATCTGTGCTACTACTCACCGCGCATTCCCGGCAACACCGGCTCGGCCATCCGCCTGTGCGCGGTGACCGGCACCATCCTGCATTTGGTGGAGCCGTTGGGTTTCAACCTGCGCGACACCAAGCTGCGCCGAGCAGGCCTCGACTACCACGACATGGCCCACGTGGTGCTGCACCCGAATTTCGACAACCTGGTGGAGTCCATGCCCAATTCGCGCATCATCGCGTTCACCGCACATGCCACCAAGCTGTACACCGAGGTGGAATACAAGCCGACCGACATCCTGCTGTTCGGCCCCGAGCCCGGCGACATCCCCGACCCGATGGACATCATGGAGGGCCCTCATGTGGCCGAACAAGTGCGACTGCCCATGCGCCCGTCCTTGCGTTCCCTGAACCTCACCAATTGCGCGTCCATCGCCATCTACGAAGCCTGGCGCCAACTCAACTTCGCTGGAGGGCGCTGAGGAGAGGGCCCGGTGGGCCTTCGAGTAGCGACGCCGAACGAACGCCGACAGGCGTGAGAGAGGAAACCCTGAGCCTCGCAGCACGACCATCATTGTGGAAATGAACGCAGAAAATGGGTCTATCGGCGCTTCGAGGGGCTGATTTGGCATCTGCCGGAGGTCTATTGCCACTTCGAGGGGCTGTTAAAGGACGAAACCCCGAGTATAGGCGTTGAAATATCAACGCTTGTACTCGGGGTTTCTTGATTGAGGTACCCCTCTGAAAGCAGATACCTATCTGCGCAAATGTACCTTTTTGAAGGCAGATACCCTACTGAATCAGTTCTTGAAGCTGTGAATCGGAGCGGGAATACGACCGCCACGAGTCACGAAGGCCTCGCAGCTGGTCTGGTTGACCGGCATGATGGGCGCGTAGCCCATCAGGCCGCCGAAGTTCGCCATCTCGCCCACGCCCTTGCCCGCCACGGGGATCACACGCACGGCGGTGGTCTTCTGATTGACCATGCCGATGGCGGCTTCGTCGGCGATCAGGCCGGAGATGGTGGAAGCAGAGGTATCGCCCGGAATGGCGATCATGTCAAGACCCACCGAGCATACGCAGGTCATGGCTTCGAGCTTCTCGATGGTCAGGCAACCGGAAGAAGCCGCGTCGATCATGTTCTTGTCTTCGGAGACCGGGATGAACGCACCAGACAGGCCACCCACGTAGCTGGAGGCCATGATGCCGCCCTTCTTCACCTGATCGTTCAGCATGGCCAAAGCCGCGGTAGTGCCAGGAGCGCCAACCTGCTCAAGACCGATCTTCTCCAGCACTTCACCCACCGAGTCGCCTACAGCCGGGGTCGGAGCGAGGGAAAGGTCGATGATGCCGAACGGAATGCCGAGGCGGCGGGAAGCCTCCTGAGCCACCAACTGACCGACACGAGTAATCTTGAACGCCGTACGCTTGATGGTTTCGCACAGGAACTCGAAATCCTTGCCTTTGGCCGCATCCAATGCGCGGGAGACGACACCCGGACCGGAAACGCCCACGTTGATCACGGCGTCGCCTTCAGTAACGCCGTGGAAGCCGCCCGCCATGAATGGATTGTCGTCCGGAACATTGCAGAAGGCCACGAATTTCACGCAACCGTAGGAATCGTTGTCTGCGGTGCGCTCGGCGATGTCTTTGATGATATGGCCGAGCAACTCCACCGCATTCATGTCGATACCGGTTTTCGTGGAGCCAACGTTTACCGACGAGCAGACGATGTCCGTTTCGGAAAGCGCCTGCGGCAATGATTTGATTAACAGTTCTTCGGCCGGGGTCATGGCTTTGGAGACCAATGCCGAATAACCGCCGATCAGATCGACGCCGACTTCCTTGGCTGCCTTATCCAACGCGTGCGCGATTTGCACAAAATCTTCCGAAGTCTTGCAACAGCTGGCGCCCACCAGAGAAATAGGAGTCACGGTGATGCGCTTGTTGACAATCGGGATGCCATAATCGCTTTCGATGGCTTGGCCTGTGGAGACCAGGTCTTTGGCATACGTGGTGATTTTACGGTAGATATTGTCGCAGGTTTGCTCAACGGAATCCGCCGCACAGTCGAGCAACGAAATACCCATCGTGATGGTGCGAACGTCGAGCTTTTCCTGCTCGATCATCTGATTGGTCTCGTGGACCTCCATGATATTCAGCATGGTATTCCCTTAAGTCCTTTTCTTTTGAGGCCCGGCTCAGATGCGGTGCATCTTGGTAAAGATCTCCTCGCGCTGGCAGCGGATGCGCACGCCAATCTCCTCGCCGAGCTTGTCGAGATCGTCCACAATCTCGCCGAATTCCTTGTCGGCCTTGGAATAATCCACGATCATCATCATGTTGAAGAAACCGTCGATGATGGTCTGGGAAATGTCAAGCACGTTGACCTGATGTTCGGAAAGGTATGTGCAGACGCGTGCGATGATGCCGACAGTATCCTGGCCGACGACGGTGATGATTGCCTTGTTCATGGCGCTCCCTAAACGTGAGGTGTGAATATCCAGTTACCGTCTTGGCGAATTGCCGGACGTGCCCTCAAGTATAGGGAAGGCACGTGCCAAAACACGTGCCTTTCGTCTATTTTGCCTTACATACTGAGATGACTGCCGGTTACCACCTGCCGCTGCAGCAGCTGTATGTCACCGCCAGATGCCGTCAAGCACACGCACATCCACGCAATCGACCTTGCCGTCAGCAACAAAACGGAACTCGCCATCGCCGTCCGCACCTTGGAACAGCATACTGCCGGCCGCTTCGCCGTTGTTAAGGAAGACTTCCACCACATTACGGTCGAAGAAGATTTCGACGCGACGCACATCGGCGATGCCGCTATCGAAATCGATGTCGTCCACGACTGTTCCCTTCGTGACCAGTCGGGTCACGCCGTCGCGACGCTGCAGCTGCAATTCCATCGAATTACCATTGGCGGGATTGGTACCGGTCGCGATGAGCATTGTGAAATCATCATCGTCAGCCAGATGCATGTCCGCATAATACGCGTTGTTCGGCACAATAAAGAAGGTCCCGTTTTCGTCTGCATGCGCTTCCAAACGATCGCTTAGCAGCTGCTCGTACGCTTCCTTGACAGGACGGCTGGTCAAGCGGCCGTCACGCACGTGCAGTTCACGTGGCAGCGACATCATGCCGTTAGCGATGCACGGCTTTTCCACACGCATCGCGGGAAAGTCGGTATACCAGCCGAACACGATACGACGCCCGTCGTCGGCAGCAAAGCTTTGTGTCGCGTAGTAGCCAGTACCGAAATCGCACCAATCGCTGTTCCCTACCTGCAAACGTGGGCCATCGGCGGTGTCCTTGAGATCACCAACATACCAACGCACCTGCTGGAAACGACCTTGCTTGTCACGGTAGTGCATCAGAGCTCCGATGGCGACCGTCTTGCCGTCGAGCTGGAACAGGTCAGGACATTCGTAGGTACGCGACAGCTGGTGGCCGAAGTCGGCGAGCACCGGTCCTTCATACTGCCACGTCACGTTGCGCTTGAGCGGTTTCTTCGCGGAGAAGAGCGCCATGGCAGGCACCGTATCCATATTGGGCTTGTCGGTGCCGGGCATGCCTTGCGGACCGCACGTAAACCAGCCGTCTGTACCCTGTACGCTGATGCCAGGCGCCGCGGAGGACACAACATCAGTATCGAATTCGGCGACCGGCAGATTCGTGGCGGTCACCATGTAAGCGCGTTCCGGATTGATCGCCTCGCCGGACATGCCGGTTTCCACCTTCGGATCACGGAAATCGAAGCCAAAACCATCGTTAACGCGCAACGCGACTGGAGATTCGACACTCACATGCACGCCATCCTCACACAAGCAGGTGGTCTGGTATTCAGTAACAGACGATTCGTCTCCGCGAGTCTCCAGGTGCCGGGTTAGATACAGGCGAATAGCGGCCGCATCATCACCCTTGCAGGGATTGTCACACGCATCCACCGTCACCGCGGATCCGGAGAACGCGCCGCCAACGATGCGTTCGTCGATCTGCAGCTCCGGCTGCGGTTCGAGGAAGATTGGCAGATGCGTCCAATGCACCAGATCGCGGCTCACTGCATGGCCCCAGTGCATATTGTCCCAGCCAAAACCATACGGATTGAATTGGTAGAACAGATGGTAGCGTCCTTGAAAACGACACAGGCCGTTAGGATCATTCATCCAGCGAGCGAATGGCTCGAAATGCGCCGCAGGGCGAGCGAAACGATCATAGATCTGCTCCAGCGTCGGCTGCGTATCCCATTCATTGTCATATGGATTCATGCTGATGAAACGCACGCCTTCATCAAGAAGATTCTCACACTCGGACAAGTAGGCGAACCGCACGGTCAGTTGGCGCGCTCTCACCGTGAGACGCACGTTTGTCGGCACCGGAATCAAGAAACGGTGGCGACGCTCGGCCACCGGCATGGCATGGCTGGCGATTTGATGGCCGTCCCCGTCTGTAATGGTGACGGCAGCGTCATCGCCACATCTTTCGGCGAACAATTCCAGCAAACGGTAGCCGCCGGTTTCGATGGCAACGGAATAGTTGTCAGGCATAATAATCTCCTCCACAGCGCCACATGATCAGATATCACGTGGCTACGCATTGAAAAACCGATAATCGGAAAACTAAATATGGAAAAAGGGGAACACCCGTCACAACGCGATGGAATCGCGTTCGATGATGCGGCAGCGCAATGCTGTTTTGCCGCCATCTCGTTGTCTCTGTACCGCCATGCCATGATCGGATTCGAGATCCGCCACGGCCTTATCGCCGTCAAGCATGGCAACCAGCTGCCGAACCGCTTCGAAGCCCATTTCATAATGGGGCAACTCCAGCGTGGTCAGAGATGGTTTGATCACATCAGTGATGAACGGCTGATTGTCGATGCTAATCACCGACACGTCGGTTCCGATGCGCACTCCGCGTTCTCGCGCAGCTTCATAGATGAAGGTGGCGCGCACATCGTTGAAACAGAAGATGCCGTCCGGCTTGATTTCGTCGAATACCCGCGCCGCCTCAGCAGCAGCGTTGGTCGTCTCCAATACATTGACGACCAACGCCTCATCGAATGCAATGCCAGCTTCCGCAAGCGCACGCCGATAGCCATTCAGACGCTCCCCCTGCGCGATAATGGTGGTTGCGGAACCGTAGTAAACGATGCGTCTGCATCCGGCTTGAATCAGACGGTTGGTGGCATCGTGCCCGGCCATCTCGTCATCAGGGTAGATTGAAGGAACCTTCCCTGCGGCGTCCTCACTATCCACCACTACTGTCAGACTGCCTTCCAATGCCTCAGGGATGTCCACTTTACGGTGATACATGATGGCGTACAGGAAGCCGTCCACGTTGTATCGACGTAGGGCGGATATCTCTTGGTCTTCAAGTTCGGCATCATTGTTGGTGTTTGCGGTAAGCAGGATGTATCCAAGCTTGCGCGCGGCGTCCTGCGCCCCTTGGAGCACCCGGCCCGCATACGGAGTCGTGGCTATCTCATCGGTGACGAATCCCAGAGTATTGGATTTGCTGGTGCGTAAGGTGCGCGCCACGGAATTAGACTTGTACCCCATGTTCTCGGCAGTCGCACGGATTTTCTGCGCAACCGCCTTGCTGACGCGATTGTGATCCTTGTTGTTCATAACCAAAGACACAGTGCATACGGAAACACCCGCTTCCTTAGCTATGTCTTTGATAGATACCAATCGTTTGGACCTGTTCACTCGTTGACTTACTGACGACTGCAACATTTTATCACCCCCTTTTTCTGCGAACATGTCACGATGTCTGGTTTCGGGCGCGGCCCGTGCTCTGTTCCATGCGGTCATGAATGTCCATTCCAGGCAGACGGCCGAATGAATAAACAATCCAAGCTGTGCAGAACATCGGCAGCGACAAACCGAACACCATGAGAATTCCAGGCCATTGCACCCATACAAGCACGGTGAGAATCAGCAGTCCGACCTGCAGAAGGCTGCACAACGGGCGTGCCACAATCATCGCCAGTGTTGTACGAACAATCCAGACGGGACTCTCTTCATAGTTCGCGCGTACCACCCAAACCAAGGACGAGAACACCGCCAAAACTACGATGATGAGCAGCAGCACGCCGGAAACCATGATGTCGAAATCGCCGCGAGCATGCCAGTTCATCACGTAGTAGTCGACGATAACCACGGCCCAGAGAATAATCAAAGGCCAACCGAAAAGATTCGCGTGCTTGACTTCGCTTTTCCAGAAGCCGTGGAACGTCTTCCAAACTTCTTTGGCCCGCATTGAACAGTCCTCAGAAAGCAGCCACGCACGGAACGTAGCCTGCGCAGCCGCGAACGAGGGGAGAAATCCCAGCACGACTGCTCCCATCAGAGTGTGCGCGAGTATGGCCACGTTGACCACGAAAATCGCGACTAGCAGACGGCAGAACCGCTCGTAGGCCACAGAGAAGCGGGCAAGCATAGCGAATCCTTTCTATCGGCTGGCTTTTGGATTGGTAGTCTCTTGTCGGATTGCGTTTGATTCAGCCCTTGACTGCGCCGAGCAACACACCCTTGTTGAAGTACTTCTGCAAGAACGGATAGAGCACAAGCAGAGGCAGGGTAGAGACGATGATGATGCCGAACTTGATCTGATCGGCGGCCTGCTGCTGCGCAGCCGCGTTGACATTGGTTCCAGTACCCTGCGCCACCAGCAGCAACTGCTGCAACACCACCTGCAATGGCTGCTTCGTGTCGTCGGTGATGAAGATAAGGCCCGTCATGAAGTCGTTCCAGTGGCCGACAAAGTAGTACAGACCAATTACAGCCAGAATCGCGGAGCTTAACGGCAGCACAATCTTGAAGAAGTAGCCAAAGTAGCTCAGCCCGTCGATCTGGGCCGCGTCGAAGAGCTCTTCGGGGATAGAGGTCTCGAAGAAGGAACGGGCCACGATCACGTTGTACACGGAAACCGCGCCAGGCAGGATGAACACCCACATGCTGTTGTTGATGCCGAGGCTCTTGTACAGCAGGTAGTTCGGAATCAGGCCGCCGGCGATGAACATGGTCACGGTGAACAGGAACATGATCACGCGTCGCGGCTTGAACTCGCGACGGGATAGCGCGAAAGCGCAGGGAATGGTCACTGCCATGTTGACCGCGGTGCCGACCACCGAATAGATGATGGTGTTGAGATAGCCCTGCCAGATGCGCTGGTTGGCGAACACCTTAGCATAGCCAGCGAAGGTCACATCCTTGGGTAGCAGCAGCACTTCACCGCCGGCCACGGCGTTCGGATTTGAAAATGATGCGATGACCACGAACCACAGCGGGTAGAGCACCGCCACAATGGTCAGGAGCAGCAGCACATTGATGATGCCCGACACCGCCCAGTCACCCGGCTTCTGCTTCTGACGCACGTGCTTGTTCCAGGGAATGTCGTTCTTGTTCTGGGTAACAGCCTCAATTGTTGCAGACATGATAAAACCCTTCTAGAAAATGCTCGTATCGGAAACGCGCTTGGCGATTGCATTCGCGGTGATCAGGAAGATGAAGTTGACCAAGGTGTTGAACAGACCGATTGCCGTCGAGTACGAGTACTGGCCGTTGATAATACCGATTTTGTAGGTGTATGTGGCGATGACTTCGGTGGACGGCATGTTCAGCGAGTTCTGCATCAGGTAGATCTTATCGAAGCCCACGTTGAGCACGGAGCCCATGTTCATGATGAGCAGAATCGCGCATGTCGGCATGATCGTAGGAATATCGACGTAGCGAATCAGCTGCAAACGGCCTGCACCGTCGATCTTCGCCGCCTCGTACAGCGATGTGTCCACGCCGGCGAGCGCAGCTAGGTAGATGATGGAGTTCCAACCAACATGCTGCCAGACTTCGGAAATCCAATAGACCGCGGTGATGGCGCTGGTGGAACCCATCAGTGATTCGTCGCCGAAGAAGCGACCGAGAATTCCGGTGCCAGGAGTCAGGAAGATGTTGAGCATGGAGACGATGACCACCACGGAGATGAAGTGCGGCATGTAGGTAATCGTCTGCACGAAACCTTTGATTTTCTTAGAACCGATCTGGTTGATCAGCAGGGCCAGGATAATCGGGAAGATGAAGCCCATGACCAATGTCCACAGGGAAATGCGGATGGTGTTGGTCATAATCTCACCAAACAGCGGGTTGTGGAAGAATTCCAGGAAGTATTTGAAACCGACGAATTTGCCGCCGGTCAGGCCTTTGGTCGGATCGAACTCGCGGAAGGCGAGCTGGATGCCCCACATCGGCACGTAGGAGAACAGTCCCACGAAGAACAATGCCGGAGCGGAAAGAATCCACAACTGCCAGTAGCGACGTAAATGGTCGGCGATGCGATCGAGCGGACCTGGTTTCTTGCGGTCGGGAGCCGCTTCCATCGCCACGGTCCGTGCAGCAACGCCTTGCGATGTTTGTGCACTCATGTTGGTCTCCAATTTAGGATGATTACTAGGGAACAAAAGTGCGGGGTCCGACGGTGGCAGTCACAGGAGAGAAACGAATCCGTGCGATGGACCCCGCGGTATTGCTTGGCTACTTGGTGTACTTGTCGTACCACTTCTGCCAAATCTTGATGTTGGCGTCGAGGCCGAGGGTCGGTTCGGACACCTTCTTCACGTAGGCGTCCCATTCCTTGTCGATGCCGCCCTTCTGGACCCACTTCGCGATCTGGTTGTTCGCGTAGTTGGAGATGGCGGTGTTGTTGTTCTGCAAGGTGTTGGAGTCCTCGGTATTCGGGCGCACGTAGATCGGGATGACGTCCTTGACGCCGTCGACGCGGTTGCGCGCCTCGCGGATGGCCTGGTCGGAGGCGGTGACCTGGTCAGCGTTGGTGTCGTTGACCATCTTCACGTCGTCGCGGATCCAGCCGCCGAAGCGGTCCTGCAGGGCGATGGCACGGGTGTCGGGATACTCGGCGTAAGCCTTCTTCTTGTCGATGGTGTACTGGTGATCGCCATCATCGGAGACGATATCCGGGATGGAACCGAAGAAACCGGCCACGGAAAGCTTCTCGCCATACATGGCGTTGATGACCTTGTAGATGGCGTCCTGATTAGCGGCGTTCGGGTTGACGGTCAGGCCGGAACCGGAGTAGGCCCAGCGGCAGGCGTCCTGGGAATAATCCCACTTGACCTGGGAGTCGGGCGTGGAGGTGTCCTTCTTCAGCGGCGGCATGGTGACGTACTGGTCGCCAAGCTTGTCGCCGTATTCGGCGTAGTTGGACCAGCCGAAGGAGACGCCGGTCAGCGCGGTCTGGCCGTCACTGACGGTCTGCGAAGTGTATTGCGAGGCGTCGCGGGTAAGCACATCCTTCGGGATAAGGCCCTTGGCCATGAGTCCGTGCAAGTAGGAGACGACGTTCTTGAGCGCGTCGGAGGTGTAGTAGCTCTTGACCTTGCCGTTGTCCACGTAGTAGCCCTGTTCGGAAGCGCCGCCGCCCATGAAGGCGGTTACCACGCCTTCGGAGTTCATCAGCGTCAGGGGGCTCCACAGGCCGAAGCCGAGGCCGCGGATATTCATCGGTACCTCATCAGCCTTGCCGTTGCCGTTCGGATCCTGGGTCTTGAATGCTTCGAGCACGTTCTCAAGCTCGTCCCAAGTGGTTGGCATCTTGAGGCCGAGCTTGTCAAGCCAGTCTTGATTGATGAACATGTGAGTGCCGGAAACCTCGTAACCCTTGCCACGATCAGACGGTAGCATGGCGATTTTGGTTCCGTCGGTCACGTACTTCGCGGCGCCCGGCTGGGCCTTGAGGAACTCCTTGACGTTCGGCATCTTGTCCAGATGCGGCTTCAGATCCTCGAAATAGGTGCTGTACTTGGCCGCATCCACCATGCTGAACAAGCTCAAGCCAATGTCCGGGAATTCACCGGCGGCCATCTTGGCGCTCTTCTGCTGGCCCCACGCGTTGTCGGAGACTTCCTGCCACTTGATGGTGCAGTCGCAGGCGGCTTCCAGATCCTTGGTGTACTGGGTGTCCTGCATCGGATGGTCGGTCACGTTGCGACGAACCAGAATGTTGACAATCGGCTTGCCATTCTCATCTGTGGTGGCCTGCTTGTTGCCGCAGGCGGCAAGCGCCGTGGCCATAGTCGCAACTGCAGCGATTGATGCCAACAGGCGAACACTCCTTCGTGCCATGATTAGGCTCCTTCTTCCTTGATGTTTCCTCCTTGTACCGATGTAAAACGCACCTGTACGAGACCGTCAGCCACTTGCTTTGTGACTGTTTCTTCGCGGTGGTCAACACTATAAATCGTTAATCGTTTAATGTCAAACGTTAATCGTTTATCTCAATAGTTGACGCTCTCGTTGACCAGTCCACCCAGCGCCGCAAACGTAAACTTCGGCTCCATACTGCCGTTCTCGCAGAACACCGGAATCACCCACATCGCGACACGCCGTTAATCGTATAACGTATGTATCGTTTGTCGTCTGACCGTTGCCAGGCACCAATACCGCCGGAATGGAACAGCTCAGACAAGTCACAAACCTGCATCACGCCATTCATGCTGTTCCATTTCCGGATTCGCGGACTCTCAGGAATCATCGAGTCCGTTGGGTCATGTTCACACGGCCAGACTCTCAACCGCACCGTCGTCGACCTGCACCGGCACCAGCTTCGGTTCTTCCTTGCCGCCCTTGAGCATAAAGGAGAAGACCAGCACGATTGCCACAAGCACCAAACCGAACATATAGCCGTAGCGCGAACCGTCCACGAAGCCCTGCGCGGCGTTGGTGCCGCCACCGGCCGCATAGCCGGTCTGACCCAGGACCAGCAGGCAGGTGGCCACAGCGGTGGCGATGGCACCGCACACCTGCTGCATGGTGTTGAGAATGGTGCTGCCATCAGCAGCCATGCGGTCCGGCAACGATTTGAGCGCAGCGGACTGCGCCGACTACTGAATAAACGGAATGCCCACCATCACGATGATGTGCGCGGCCAAGAACAGCACAACACCCGAGTCAACACCGATGGCAAAGAACAACGCACCACCGATGGCTGCCATCACCACACCGATCCACACGAGCACCCTCGCACCATGACGGTCGAACAGGCGACCGGCCATCAGCGTGCACACCGCGTTGACGATGCCGCCGGGCAGCATGAGCAGACCGGCGAGCGTAGAGCTCATGCCCAGTCCGCGCTGCAATTCCTGCGGCACCAAATACATGAACGCTAAGGTGCAGGCAATCGAGCAGCTGACCATGATGGCCGGCGTACGGAACGCCGCAATGCCAAGCGCGCGCAGGTCAAGCAGTGGGTCGGCGATGTGCAGCTGACGGTAGGCGTAGAGGGCAAGAACGACTACGCCAATCACCAACAAACCGACTACCGCCACGGAGAAACCCATGTCGCTGATCAGGCTCACGCCGGCCACGAGGCAACCAAAGCCCAACGCCGAGGCGATGATGGATAGGATATCGACCGCCGGGCGCGTGCATTCAATCGAGGTGACGAAGAACGCCGCTATACAGACAATGGCGATGACAGCGACGACCGCAAACAGTGCAAAGATCGCACGCCAGCTCAACGCGCCAATCAGCGCGCCGGCCAGGGTGGGGCCGATGACCGGCGCGAACATGACTACCAGGCCGGCCACGCCGTTGGCGGCACCGATCCTATACGGTGGAAATACGCGCATGATCGATGCGTACATGGTGGGCAGCACGATGCCGGTGCTGATGCCCTGCACGATTCGGTCGGCAAGCAGCACAGGGAAACTAGTGGCCACGGTGCATACCAAAGCGCCGACGAGGAAGCAGGCCAGTGCGAACAGCACGAGCGTTTTGGCTTTGATCCATTTGAGCATGCAACCCACGCACGGCAGCACCACGCCAATGGCCAGCATGTAGCCGACGACCATCCATTGTGCGGTACCGGAGGATACGGAGAACTCGTCCATCAGATCGGGCAGGGCGATGTTCATGGATGTCTCGGACAGCATGCCTAGGAATGCGCCGATATACAGGCCGAGCATCACCTGATGCGGATGGTCGAAATGCCTGGTTTCGGAAGCGTGGCGGGGGCTATGGGAATAAGCGGTGCCGGATTCGCCGGCGGGCATGATGTTATTGGAAGTTGTCTGGATAGCGGACAACGAAACCTCTCTTGGATTACCTCTCAGATTGCCGTCGCGCGAAAATGTCGTTACGCCCCTAACGTCCGGGCCAACGACGGCAACAAAAAATCGCATGGCCTGCCATGTGATTTCGGCAGAAGCCATGCGATTTTCAAAACAATCCGTCACCGTAATACGATTCAAGATTCTTCGTAAGTCCGCCCCGCGTGTCGCAGGATAAAACGAAGCTCCCTCGTCAGAGGGAGCTCAGATGCGGGCTCAGGCCTCGCGCGAAGCGCTCGGAGCGGCATAGGCCGCGAGAGTGCGAGGAGCGTGGAAGCCTTGCTTTTCGAATTCGTCGGCGATCTTCTGAGCGACTTCCTGGGAACGACCCTTGCCGACCAGAGCGATGATGGAGCCACCGAAGCCGCCGCCGGTCATACGCGCACCGTAGGCACCGTTCTTGCGGGCCACGTCCACGGCCACGTCGAGCTCGGGCACAGTGACCTCGTAGTCCGCGGCCAGCGAATCATGGGAGGCGTTGAACAGGCGGCCCGCGGCCTCGATGTCGCCGTTGGCGAAGGCGCGCACGAAGGAGCGCACGCGCTCGATCTCGGTGACGACGTGGCGCACGCGCTTCTTCATCGTCTCGTCCGGCAGCGCGTCCAGCGTCTCCTTGAGCGCCTGGAACGGGTCGTCGGCCTTGGCGATGCCGTCGGCGGTGACGCGCAGGTTGGCCACGCCGAGGATCTTCGCGGCCTGCTCGCAGGTGGCGCGGCGCTGAGCGTACTGACCGTCGTTGAGCTGGTGCGGAGCCTGGGTATCGACCACAAGCAATTCGAGGTTGTACTTGTCGAGGTCGAACTCCTGCTGGGAGACGTTCTCCAGCGGGGTCAGCTCCGGGCGGCAGTCGAGCAGCAGCGCGTGGCCTTCGGTGCAACGCATGGAGGCACTCTGGTCAAGACCACCGGTGGAGGCGCCGGCCATCTCGTTCTCGGACTTGATGGCAGCGTTGATGAGGGTCACGCGGCCGGCGTCGGAATCGCCGTAACCAAGGCCGTACACGTCGTCCAGAGCCAGAGCGGTGGAGCAGGTCATGGCGGCGGAGGAGCTCAGGCCAGAGCCCAGCGGCACGCAGGAGACGAAAGCGGCGTCAAAGCCCTTGACCTTGTCAAAGCCGGCTTCACGCAGCGCCCAGGCCACGCCGGTCGGGTAGGCGGACCAGCCGTCCACGCCACGGGCCTTGAGGCCATCGAGATCAGCTTCGGCAACCTTGTCGGGAGCCACGTCGGAGACGACGCGAACCTTGGTGTCTTCGCGCGGCTTCAGAGCGATGAAGGTGCGGTGCGGCAGAGCGATCGGCAGGCACAGACCGGCGTTGTAATCGGTGTGTTCACCGATCAGGTTCACGCGGCCCGGAGCAGCCCACACGCCCTCGGGCGCAGCGCCGTAGGTGTCGACGAACAGCTTGGTAGCTTGCAAGACGCCTTCCTCATGGGTCAGCGGCTCAATGAATTCAACAGCAGTCATTGATGTTTTTTCTTTCTATCAGTCGGCGATGTCGATGGAGCCGAGCTCGTGGAAGCGCTTGGCGATGAGTTCCGGCGTGGTGTCGGAGATCCAGGCGGCCATGCCGGATTCGGAGCCGGCGAGGTACTTGATCTTGTTGGCGGCGCGGCGGAAGGAGAAGAACTGCAGGTTCAGGCGGTAGTTCTCGCGGCGCTTGTCGTGGATCGGGGCCTGGTGCCAGGCAGCGATGTACGGCAGGTCCATGCCCTTGCCGTCGCCCTTGTCGAAGAAGGCGTTGCCGCGCTTCAGAAGGTGCGAGTACATGGAGGCAAGGTCCCAGCGCTCTTCGTCGTTGAGCTGGTCGAGGGTGAGCACGTCGCGCACCGGGGCCACGTGGACCTCAAGAGGCCAGCGGGCGGCGGCCGGCACGTAGGCGACCCAGCTGTGGTTGCGCATCACGATGCGTTCGCCGGCTTCGAGCTCGGCGTTCATGATGTCCTTCAAGAGGTTGCCACCGGTCTTCTCGTGGTAGGCCTCGGTGTGCTGGAGCTCCTTCTCCATCTTCGGGGCGATGAACGGGTAGCAGTAGACCTGGCCGTGCGGGTGGGCGAGGGAGACGCCGATTTCCTGGCCGTGGTTCTCGAACGGGAAAATCTGCTCGATGCCTTCCATCTTGGAGATTTCGGCGGTACGGAAGGCCCAAGCCTCAACCACGGTGCGCAGGCGGGAGACCGGCAAATCGGCCGGCAGGCCGTCCTCGTTCGGGTCGAAGCAGATGACTTCGCAGCGGCCGGCGGCGAGCTTCTTCTCCCACAGCGGGTTGCCGTCAACGTAGGTCACGTCCTCGGAGACACCGGGCACGCGCACCATCGAGGGGAAGCGGTTCTCGAACACCACGACGTTGTAGTCGGTGTCCGGCACTTCGCCGTCCTGGTACGGATCACCGGGCTTGCGGGCGGCCAGCGGGTTGCCCTTGGCGGTGGCGCCGGGGCCGGCGGTGATCGGGCGGTTCATACGGGCGGTGGCCATCGGGATCCAGTCGCCGGTCAGCGGGTCGCGGCGCATCTGCGGGGCGGCGTACGGCACTTCGTTGCCGTCGGCGTCCAGGTGCGGGGCGAAACGGTAGTCCAGCGGGCGCGGGTCCTTGAGCTCGCGGGTCTTGGCACCGGAGACGAACTCGGGGCCGTCGTCCAGGTAGAAGAAGTCACGACCGTCGGCAAGCGTCGTCGGCGTGATGCGGATGTGCTCCTTCGCATACTCCCCGGGGGTGTAGTTGGCGAAATCAGCCATGGGTTTACTCACTTTCCTCAATGGTCTCGCTCTGGTGGGCCAGCACGAGTTCCTTCACCAAATCCTTGGTTTTGGCGGCGGAGTCGGGGTCGAGCCCGTCGTCAGTAATGACCGTGTCCACTTGGTCGAAGCGCGCAAACAGCGACAGCGATGTGCAGCTCCACTTGGTGTGATCGGTCAAAACTATGGTGCGATCGGCGATGTCCATCATCGCCATATCGGTTGCGGCTTCCAGCGAATTCGGCATCAGGAAACCACGGGGAATCGACACCGAGTGGGTGCCGAGGAATACGGTGTTGACACGCAGCGAGGCGACGACCTTGTCCGCGATCGGGCCGACAAGCGAGTTCGATCGGGTGATCACGCCGCCGGTGACGATCACCTCCACATCCTTGGATTCGAGGGCCTGGACCAGCTCGGCCACGGGAATCGAATTGGTGAGGATGGTGATGCCGCTGGACTGCTGCGATTCGAGCAGATGCTGGGCGAAGACATAGGCCGTGGTGCCGCCGCCGATGGCGATAACGTCGCCGGGAGCCACATATTTGATGGCTTCCTGGGCGATGGCGCCCTTCAGGCCGATATCCATCTGGGACTTGACAGAGAACAGGGGTTCGCTGAGCAAAGTACTGGTAGTCACCGCGCCGCCATGGACGCGCTTCAGCAGTCCCTTGTCGGCAAGTTCGGCGATATCGCGGCGGATGGTCATCGCTGACACACCCAGTTCCTTCGATAGCGCCGTAATGCGCACTGCCCCGCGTGTGCGCAACCTGCTCAAGATGAGGTGCTGACGTTGTGACGAAATCATGTGAACATTATCGCACACAAAAGCTCACAAACCAAACCGGCTTGAGCGTTTTGGGGACAATCTCTCGAAAATTCCGGGCAATTCAGGTGTTCATTTCCACAAAACCGCGCAAAATCGCACATTGTGCGAACCGATATTCTCACAGCGACCACTAGCGCGATAGCTCACGACCGACGACTCTCCAGCGCGCGTTGCTCAGCGGCGAGTCACACCTGATACCTAGTGCGTCCCGATTCATGTATCTTCTGCCGAGCCGACGCCTGCGTGCGCCTCGACACGCGGTAGCCCCTTCCCCACAATTCGCCTAGGCAGGAATCGCCTAGCCGCACCAGCCCAAGCGTGAGACAATAGGCGGTATGACTTACGTTTCTGAAAGCTTCTGGCACGACGCCGTCAACAAAGCCACCACCGATCTGTTCACCTTCGGCTACAAGCACATCATCAAACCGAACTTCGTGTTCAACCACCGCCCCGACGAGGCACACGATCAGATGATCGAGTTCTGCCATGTCGTCAAGAACGTCCCGCCGCTGCTGCTCGCCGAGCAGCTGATGCTCGACTACACCGACCCCATTCTGGAAACGAATGTGATGGGCGCCGATTTCACCAACCCGTTCGGCCTGTCCGCCGGCCTCGACAAGAACTGCGAGATGCCCGTGGTGCTGGACCATGCCGGCTTCGGCTTCGAAACCGTAGGCTCCACCACCTCACGTCCCTGCCCAGGCAACGCCAAGCCGTGGTTCCACCGTCTGCCTGAATACGATTCGATGATGGTGCACGTCGGCCTCGCCAACATCGGTTCGGACAAGGTCATCGAGCGCGCCGAGAAGGCTTGGACTCAGGCCCGCCAGATGCAGCTGTCCGTGTCGATCGCCCGCACCAACGACGACCAGTGCGGCGATTTGGACGAAGGCATTGAAGATTACTGCATTTCAATGCGCCGCGCCGCCGGCCGCACCGCGATGGTGGAGGTCAACGTCTCCTGCCCGAACACGCACGTCGGCGAACCGTTCACCGCGACTCCGGAAGCGCTCGACCGTCTGTTTACGGCGCTCGACAAGATCGACCGCCCGCAGCCCACGCTGGTCAAGATGCCGTTGAACAAGCCGTGGGGCGAGTACAAGGAGCTGCTCGATGTGCTGGCCGAGCACAATGTGCAGGGGCTGTCCATCGCCAATCTGCAGAAGGACCGCACCGGCCTCGAGATTCCGCGCGATTGGGAGGGCGGCCTGTCCGGCGGCCCGTGCACCAACGCCAGCACCGAGCTGATTCGCAAGGTGTATAAAGAGTATGGCGACCGGTTCGCCATCGCCGGCATCGGTGGCGTCTTTACCCCCGAGCAAGCCTATGCGAAGATTCGTTCCGGCTCCAGCCTGGTCATGTTCATCAGCTCGCTGATGTACCGAGGCCCGCAGCAGATCACCGTGTTGAAGCGCGGTCTGGCCCAGCTGCTGCGCCGCGACGGATTCGAGCACGTCTCCGACGCCGTCGGCGTAGACGTGGAGTGAACTCACATATTGCCCTATTACCCATGGGGCGGTAAAACCCTCATGGGGCGGTGATTGTCCCATGGGGCGGTTAGCCAAATTTCACATTCCGCAGAATACCGCCGTTTTGGGTTACCGCCCCATGAGGGTTTTACCGCCCCATGGGAAAGTTACCGCCCCATGAGGATTTAGTACGCACCGGCCACGTATTGCGGGGCGTAGGGGACCTCTATGGACGGTATGCCCAGCTTGTTGGCCGCACGCAACGGCCAGTACGGATCGCGCAATGCGGCGCGGCCAATTTCCACGGCATCGGCTTCGCCATGGGCCAGAATCTTGGCCGCCTGCTTCGGCTTGGTGATAAGACCCACCGCGGTCACCGGAATATCGGCCTTGGCCTTAACCTGCTCGGCGAACGGCACCTGATAGTTCGGCTTGACCGGAATCGACACTCCCGACATGATGCCGCCAGTGGACACGTCCATCACATCGACGCCATGCTCCTTCAGCACCTTGGATAGTGCGATGGTCTGGTCCAAATCCCAACCGCCAGCGGCCCAATCCGTGGCCGAAATGCGCACCAGAACCGGCACGCCCTCAGGGACGGCCCCACGCACGGCATCCACAACCTCGACCAGGAACCGAGAGCGACCGGTCAAATCGCCACCATATTCGTCATCACGCTCATTGCTCAGCGGGTCAAGGAACTGAGAAATCAGATAGCCATGCGCGGCATGAATCTGAATCGCCTGAAAGCCGGCGGCCACCGCCCGGCCCGCCGCCGAGGCGAACGCGCCGACCAGACCATGAATCTCATCCACGGACAGCGCGCGCGGCGTACGCAGCCCGTCGAACGCGATTTCAGACGGTGCCATGGTGGGCCAGCCGCCCGCCTCCTCCGGCGCACTCTGACCGTCGTAGCCAACGGCGAAGCAACCAGTCGAAGCCTTACGCCCCGCATGGTTGAGTTGGATGGCAGGCACCGCACCCGCCTCGCGAATACCGTCCACGATCCAGCGCCAAGCATCAATCTGCCCGTCTTCCCACAGGCCCAGATCGCACGGCGTGATACGCCCCTCAGGAGCCACGGCAGTGGATTCGACGATCACCATGCCGAATCCGCCGAACGCGCGAGACACGTAATGCTGGTAGTGGAATGGCGTGGGCCTACCGTCGCGGGCGAACGACGAATACGTGCACATCGGAGGCAACCAAATACGATTATGCACGGTCACCTCGCGCAGCGTCATTGGTGCAAACAGCCCAGGACGGTCCTTGCTGGCTTTCTTATCTGCCTTGCTCACAGCTTCCCTTCCCTCATAATCCTCATAATCATCGAACGATTCGTTCGTCTTGCCCGTGCCGGCCCGCTTCTTGGACCGTGCGTCGGATTTTGACTTCTTCTTACCGTGCTTACGGTTCTTCGATGCATCATCGTGCTTGGTCTTCGGCTGCTTGGACTGATCGCCGTCCGAAGACGAAGCCAGCGTCACCGCTTTGAGATCCGGCACGTCGAATCCACGAAAATCAAAATTCTCATGCGTCAGATCGTCGTTGCTCATCGTTCCCCTTTCCGATGCGCGTTCATGGCGAATATTCGATGAACGCGCTGGCGTTGTCATTAAGTATTGTAAAACGGGCGTCACCTGAAACAGGTAACGCCCGCAAACTACGTAATTTGGGTATCGCAGCCGGCCATGTTACGTAGACTCAGCCGGCCTGCAATCACCAAATGTCAAACGCCAATCACTAATCACTGGCCATCATTCACAACTGCTCTGAATTAGTGCCCCTGGGTTTGGGTGTTGTCTTGCCCAGTGTTCTGCGACTGAGACTGCGACTGGGATTGACCATTGGTGGTCGTCTGCGATTGGCTGTTGCCATTCGTAGTGGTCTGCGGCACGCTGAACGTTCGTCCGCCAATGCCCAGATACTTGCCAGTCGTGGTGTACTTCGAGACGGGCTGGCCGTAATCGTTGTCAATCGGTATTTTCTTCTTGGAAATGTAGCTATTGAAGAAGTTGGTAACGGCCGGAGCTGCGATTGTCGAACCATCCCAATAGCTGTTGTACCGTCCGTTGATGGCAATGTTGGAAATACGGTTGGTGTACGGGTTCTGTGCATCGCCGACCACAGCGAACGCCGCAATCTGATTAGGAATGAACGATCCACCGGACACCGCAAGATCCTCACTGGTACCGGTCTTACCAAACGACTTACGCCCGTCAGCCAATCTGAATGACCAACCGGCACCATCCGGCCGCACCGTACCTTGGTTCAGGGTATAAGCGAGTGTTTGGATGATGTCCTTATCCACCGCCTGATGGCAGTTCGCGGATGGAACCTTGAGATCGTTGCCGTCCTTATCGGTCACCTTGCTGATGGCAATCGGGTCGCATTGCACACCATTCGAGGCGTATACGGCGAAGATGCTCGCCATGGTCAGCGGGGACACATTCACCGAGCCAATCATCATGGATGGTGTATACACCTGGGTTTTGTCGATGGTCTCACCCGTGGCGGCGTCATGGTATCCCAGTTCGGTCGCGGTGTCCGCCACCTTGCACAGTTTGAGGATGGCGCCCATGGAGGCCTGGGTGGTGTTGTGCGATCGCACCAGACCGAGGAACGGGCTTTCCGGGTTCACCGTGCCGGCGCCCATGGCGTTCGACACGTTCCACGAATCGGCACCGCCCTTGTAGTTGTTGCAGGCGAAGTCGGTCGTGGGGTACGTCGTGGTGGTCTGCAGGTTGTCGTTGATCGAATGACCCGCCTCCATCCACGCAATCAGGTTGATCGGCTTCCAAGACGAACCAATGGTCCAACCGGAGCCGCCGCCGTCCACCAGATCGACGGCATAGTTCTGGCCCGACTTGGTCGGATCGTTCGCGGCTGCCGGAGTGGCGTCATAGTAACGATTCAGGCCAAAGCTCAGCACTTCGCCGGTTCCCGGTTTGACTGCGGCCATGGCTATTTCCATGCCGCTGGGATCGTCCGGTGGAATGGTATTACGCGCGGTCTCCATCATCGTGGAATTCGCTTCCACATCCAGCGTGGTGACGATCTTCAGGCCACCCTCCTGCAGCAGCTTGTTACGCTCCGCACGAGTCTTGCCGAATTCTTCGGAGTTCTGGATGCGATGCACCACGAAATCACAGAAGTATGCGTAGTCGCCGGTGTCCTGGCAGCCGACGTTCACGGCCTGCACCTTCAGCGTGTCCTTCAGCGGCGTGTCCACGGCTTCGGTGTACTGGTCCTGGGTGATGTACCCCTCCTGCAGCATCAGCTTGAGCACGATGTTGCGCTGGTTCTCGCTTTCCTTCTGGTTCTCCTCGACCAGCGGATCGTACTGGTTTGGGTTCTTGGTGATGGCCGCGATGGTGGCGGACTGCACCACGTTCAGGTCGGCGGCGGACACGCTGAAGTAGCGCTGGGCCGCGGTCTCCACGCCGTACAGGTTGTTGCCGAACTGGGCGATGTTCAGATAGCCCTGCAGAATCTCGGCCTTGGAATACTTCTTCTCCATCTGCACGGAGATCAGCATCTCGCGGATCTTGCGGGCGACGGTGTCTTCGGTGGCATGGTACTGGGCGATCGGGTCGTCGTCCCCGATTGCCTGCATGAGCAGCACGTTCTTGACGTACTGCTGGGTCAGCGACGAACCACCCTGCTGGGAGCCTTTGACGAGGTAGGTCTGCACGAACGCACGCATCACGCCTTGCACGTCGACGCCGGCGTGAGTCCAGAATCGACGGTCCTCGCGCGCCACCACTGCCTGCTGCATGGTTTTGGAAATCTTCTTCAGCGGCACGACGATACGGTTTTGGTTGTAGAACGTCGCGATAACGGTGGAACCGTCTCGCGCGTACATCGTCGACTTCTGGGGCAGACTGGTCACGTCGAAGTCCACGTTTTCTACCTTGAGCGACGGAATCACCGCTTTGGCGGCTTTACTGGCACCGACCACACCCGGTACAAACAACACGCTGGCCACCACGCCACCGCAGACGGCAAGCATGATATAGGCCAAGAGGAGAACAAGCACACGTTGGAGAGTGAGGGACTTCTTTTTGGGCATGGGCCCCATTCTAAATGGGGTGCCCTACCAACCGGGCTCACGGTCAGCTCCCGTGAACATATCATCACAAGAACCGCACTAGCGTAACATTGGCTGGAAGTCAGCCGAACGGTCAGCGCCGCGAGCGTCGAATCAGCATACCTGGCTGGAAGATGATGATCGATCGGCCGTCACGTGCGATCCATCCGCGGTTGGAAAAGTCCATCAACGCCTTGTTCACGGTCTCACGACTGGAGCCCACCAGTTGGGCCAGCTCTTCCTGAGTCAGGTCATGCGGCACTTTGAGGCCCTGTTCCACCGGCTCGCCGAAACGTGAGCCCAAGTTGAGCAATGTCTTAGCCAGACGCGCCGGCACATCCATGAATACCAAGTCGGAGATGCGTTCGTTGTTGCCGCGCTGGCGGTTGGCCATGACCTGCAACATGTCGATGGCCACACGCGGATGTTCATCAAGCCATGCGAACAGGGCATCATGCTCCAGCCAGACCACGCGCGTGCCATGGCTCATGGACACCGCGGACGCGGTGCGCGGGCCACCATGAGGGTCGAATACCGGAATCTCGCCAAGCACTTCGCCCGGCGCGTGGATGGACAGCAGCTGCACGCGGTCATCGGAAGAAGTGCGAATCAGCTTGACGCGCCCCTGCTCCAGTAGATACATGCGCTGATCGGTATCGCCTTCGGAGAAGATATAGTCGCCCTTATCGAAGGTCGCACGCTTCAAATGCGGCAGCAGCTCCTCGGCTTCGGCTGGCGATACCTGCTTGAACAATGCCGTATGCAGCAGGATGTTCTCCTCGTCAGCAAAAGCGTTTGGCGTTTCCAAGCTCATCGCACCATCCTTATTGTCCTACGACCGTCGTCGGCCATCCGTCATATTGTAACGCGCCCCACAGGTTTCGTCAGAAGCATGCCATCATTCGTCACTTCATGTGTGGCGCGATCCGATAGCCGTACGACATGCTGACGAATGTGTTACCGCGAAAAACGGCACTGTCGCGGTTACCGCGCTCGCCCATGACAAAACCACGCACGGCCACCGGCAAAATCGTATACGGCCATTGATGAAATCACGCCGCAAACCAGTCAATAAGGCGTTCGACGATGTGTTCGCGGCTGAGACCCGTCTGGCTTTTCATCGGGTCCACGCGTTTGACTGCTGATTTCACCGCTTTGTCTGACATCTTCTCGCGACTGGTGTTGAGCACACGGCTCATCTTGGCCGCATCGATGTCATATGCCATGGTCACATGGTGCAGCACCGCGCCGCCTGAGCCTACGGGGAAGCGCCGTTGCGCCGCTCCCCCGATCTTGCCGTACTGCGAGGCGATATCATTGAGGCCTGCGAACCGCACATCCAAGCCAAGTTCGCGCAGCGCTTCGATCAGCCACCAGTCACAGAGCTGGTAGGATTCTTCGATGCTTACGCCCTGAACGAAATCGAACGGTGCATACAGAGAATAGGTAATGGTGTTGCCCGGTTCGATAAACATCGCTCCGCCACCCGTGCAACGGCGTACCACGTCGAAGCCGAGCTGCTTGGCAATGTCCAGATTCACCTCGTCCTGGGCCGATTGGAAACGGCCGATGACCACAGCCGGGCCCGCCCACTCCCATAATCGGATGGTCGGCTGTCGTGTTCCTGCTGCGACTTCACGCGCCCAGGTCTCGTCAATGGCCATTTGCTCGTCCGGAGTACGCGGATGGTCGTGGATCACGGTGAGTTGAGGCTTGAGGGCGTTCCAGCGCTCCCGGTATTCAGAGCTTTTGTCGGGCTGCTTGGTTTGTGTATTGATGGATGCTGGGATGTTCGGCGCATCGGGGCTGGCCACCCCCACCCGCTGCGCGGGAGCCCCCGCCAGCGGGGGCAAGTTGCTGCTTACGGCTCGGCTGTATGCGGTTTTGACAGCAATTTCATCTGTGCCGATAATTTGGCAACTAGGATGAGCGTCCAATACGGACCGCAATGAATCATCGCTAATTAGAGCTTGTTCCAGGTCATGCAACAAAGCATGAGATTCGGCATCCGAAACTGATTCAATAAAGAAATCACCGCTGATATGGCATGACTGTGCGGTGCCGTCATCATCGACGGATACGGTCACGGCGACTAGTTTGCTGCCAACGGTCTTGCATTCCCCATGTCGCATTTGCATGCAACTCAGTATAGAGAGTTTTCTGGCTCCCCTCTGGAGGGGAGCCAAGTTTGAGGTCACATGCGGGCCAGAATGTCCTTGCCGACCTGGTCGGTGGAGCGCACGGTGGAGCCGAGCTCCTCGATGTCCGCTTCGACGGCGGTATGGATCTTCTTGGCCGCATCATCAAAGCCGAGATGCTCGAGCAGCATGGCGGCGGAAAGGATGGCGGCGGTCGGGTTGGCCTTGTTCTGACCGGCGATGTCCGGAGCGGAACCGTGAATCGGCTCGAACATGGACGGGAACTCGTCGGAGGCGTTGATGCAGCCGGAGGCGGAGTAGCCCACGCCGCCCACCACGGAGCCGGCCTCATCGGTCAGAATGTCGCCAAAGAGGTTGTCGGTGAGAATCACATCGAAACGGCTCGGGTCGGAAACCAGGAAGATGGTGGCCGCATCGATGTGCTGGTAGTCGTGGGTGACCTCAGGGTATTCCTCGCCGACCTTGTCGACGATGCGCTGCCACATATCACCGGCGTTGACGAGCACGTTCTTCTTGTGCACTAGGGTGACGTGCTTCTTGCGCTTCATAGCGAGCTTGAAGGCGTAACGCACCACACGCTCCACACCGTATGCGGTGTTGATGGACACCTCGGTGGCCACCTCCTGCGGGGTGTTGCGGCGCACCGCGCCGCCGGCACCGCAGTACAGACCTTCGGTGCCTTCACGCACCACCACGAAGTCGATGTCGCCGGGGTTGGCGAGCGGCGAGGTGACGCCCTTGTACAGCTTGGAGGGGCGCAGGTTCACGTACTGGTCGAGGTCGAAGCGCAGCTTCAGCAGCAGCCCGCGTTCCAGAATGCCGGCCTTGATGCGCGGATCGCCCACGGCACCGAGCAGAATCGCGTCGTTGGCCTTGATGCGCTCCTCTTCGTCCTCGGGCAGGATCGCACCATCGCGCAGATAACGCTCGGCACCCAAGTCGAAGTTCTCGTACTCGAAGTCAGCTACGCCTTCAGCGGCCTTTTCCAAAGCCTTCTGAGCCCACGGAGTGACTTCCTTGCCAATACCGTCGCCGGGAATAACGGCGATTTTATATGTCTTTGCCATAGTTCAAGGAGCCTACTCGCGCTATCACCTGCCGGCCCGAACCCGCTCAGCTAGTGGACATGGCCTAATGAGCGAGTCCCATCACATCCATGCACCAAGCGTTCTCATAGGAAACCTCTTCCCATTGCTTGTAACGCCCGGATAGACCGCCGTGACCGGCCTCGACCTCAATCTTGGCCACCGCGTCCACGCCGGCGGACTGCAGCCGGGCCAGCCATTTGAGCGGCTCGACGTACAGCACGCGGGTGTCGTTCATCGAAGTGGTAATGAAGATTCTCGGGAATTGCGCGGCGGCGACCGCGCCGGTGGCAGCCCCATCAGCACTGCCGTCACCGGCAGCCTCGTCGTTGCCGCCCTCGAGCACGGCGACCGGCACATTCTCGTATGGCGTGTACGACTTCATGTACTGATACACCTCAGGGTCATGCAACGGGTCTCCCCATTCGTCCCATTCGGTGACGGTCAACGGCAAGTCCGGGTCAAGAATGGAGGTCAACGCGTCCACGAACGGCACATCCGCCTCAACACCGGCGTAGCATTCGGGCGCCATATTGGCAATCGCGCCCATCAGCAGGCCGCCAGCGGATCCGCCGTTGGCCACGGTGCGCCAAGCATCAGCCAAATGCGCCTTCTGCAGCGCGCGTGTGGCGTCCACGAAGTCCTCAAAGGAATGCTTCTTGTTCAGTCTGCGCCCCTGTTCATACCAGGCGCGTCCCATTTCGCCGCCGCCACGAATATGCGGCACGGCGTACAGCACACCGCGATCCAACATGCTCAGACGAGAGACCGAGAACCCCGGATCGGAGGAAATCTCGTATGCACCATATCCGGTAATGAACATCGGCGAATCCTGCGCCGGGCAATCGCGGTGCCAGACAAGGGAAACAGGAATGCGTTCGCCGTCGCGCGCGGTAATCCACACACGGCGTTCCATGTAATCGCGTGGATTGAAGTTGCCCAACACGGTGGCTCGCTTCAGCAGCGCATCTTCACCGGTGGCGGGATCGATTTCGTGCAACTCGCCCGGGCGGGTGTAGCTGGCGAACGAGTAGCGCATGCGCGGCGCCTCATACGAGGGGTTGCCGCCGACGCCGATGGTGTACAAGCGCCGGGTCTCACCGGGCAGTTGGTCGTCGCTGGCACCATCGGAAGATGACGTGTGATCCGTGGGGGCCTCATCTTCGGCCCACAAGATTTCGCCATGATCGCCGGTGAAGTCTTCGCGATCGGCGGCAACCATGTCCCAGTCATCCTCCAGGGCAGGCGGCAGCAATTCCGTAAACCGCCACGGCCGTCCGGCCAGGAAGTCGGCGGCAGCCGCGCTCTTGGTCATGTATGCCACGTGCGGCTGGCCGTCGGCACGGTAGCTCAGGGACACAAAGTTGCGATGCAACGCGATGCCTTCGATGCCCAGACCGTGGGCACCCTGCAATATCGCCGGATTGGCGGCGTTGAAGTATGCCTCGGTAATCGACTTATCCGGCTCACCATGTTCACAGCCGTACGGCGACCCGGCGGCAATGCACACGCCTTCGCCGAGTCGGTACGGCGGCTCATGGCCACGCATGTCAATGACGTCGATTTCGAAATTCGGATTGGCGGCGTTGTGGTAGACCACGGCGAGTGGCACATCCGCACCGTTCTCCCCCGCGCCTTCAAAACAGGCAAAGCTCACATCATATTCAATATCGTTCTGGCGCGGAATGAAAGCTTGGAATTCGCCTTCAGGCGTGGCCACCGGCAGCATCAGCACTTCGGTGGTGGTTTTGGAACCGGTGCCGATCACGATATTGCGCTCATCAAAACTGATGCCAACGCCCACCCAGAACCGTTCATCGGTTTCTCGGTACACGCACACATCCGATTCGACCGCCGTGCCAACACGATGCCGCCACACAGCGAGCGGTCGCCAGGAATCGTCCAATTCCACCCAGAACACCCATTGGCTGTCCGGCGTGAAGCATGCGCTGCCAATGCCGGTGAACCGTTCGGGCAGTTCGCTGACCGGCTCCCCGGTCTCCAGCCCGGCAAGGTCGCGAATGCGGAAATCATATCGTTCGTCTCCCGCAACATCCACGCCGTACAGCATCCAACGGCCGTCCTTGCTCAGATCCAGGCCACCGAGCCGGAAGAAGTCATGCCCCTCGGATTCCTTGTTCGCATCAAAAACGACCTGTTCGCCGGGCATGGAGCCGGGCGCGCCTTGCGGATCCACGACCGGCGGGCCCCAGTCATCGGCATCGCGCACGGGGATGCGGCATTGCACGCCATACTGTTTGCCCTGCTGCGTGCGGGTGAAGTACCAGTAATCATTGACGCGCGTGGGAACCGACATATCGGTCTCTTCCACATGCGATTTCAGCTCTTCAAACAACGTATGCCGGAAATCCGCCAGATGCGCCATGCGACGCTCGCAGTACTGGTTTTCGGCAGCTACGTAGCTGCGCACATCATTGGAGTCTTTGTCTCGCATCCACTCGTAATCGTCTTCGAAAACGTCACCGTGGAATTCGCGGCGCTTCGGCTCGCGCTTGGCGTAAGGCGGCATCGCGGCCGCGGCGTTTATGCTCTCGTCAGTCATACCACGCGATTATAGGCGAGGCACCGCACCGGGACGCATTCAGTGTTCATTACGCCGCGCCTATCGCAACACCGTCTTCAGATACGGCAGCATGGTCTTCAGAATGTTCGAGCCGGTGGTGCCGGTGAACACTGGCACATCGGTTACCGGAGTCGGCTGGGTCGAGGTGAGCCCCGTCACCGACGCCAATCCGGTTGATTCGCGCGGGCTCAACTCACGAATGACGATCGCCAGTACACGTCCGGGATATCTGCGGGCGATGGTGGCGTACGTGGTCGGGTCTTTCTGCCCGTCATCGCCCACCAGAATGAACTTCATGTCTGGGAAGTCGGCCATAAGTTGTTCGGCAAACTCAAGTTTGTGCTGGGGGCCGGTGGGTACGAAGGTCTTGGGCCTCGGGTCGAGGTCGCGCAGCAGCAGCGGGCCTTCGGGAAAACCATGGTCAGTGATGAAGTTGCGAATCGAACTCTCCACATTCCAGGGCGATGTCGAAAGATAGAAGAACGGTGCGCCGGGGAACAAGTCGGCGATGCGGGTGAACAGCACGCTCATGCCCGGCACGGAGGCTTTCTTCTTGGGGTCGAGGAACAGCAGGTTGTACGCGGCCTTCCATGGCACCGGGGCCTGCGTAATCATGATGGTGTCGTCCACATCGGAGATGATGCCGACTTTGGCACTGGCGGGGATGGTGTACAGGTTGGCGCTCACGGGTTTGCGGTTGGCCACGCTGTAGGAGACGCGATGGATGCCGGGCACCAGACGATGCTCGGCCACGAGGTCGAGGTATCCGGCGGAATCGGAGATGGCGTATTCGCTGCCGAGATCGCGCGTGCGGTCCACCTTGTCATAGACCTCGGAGACGCCGATCTGCACGGTGTTGAGCGGCGTGTCATCAATGCTGGCCTGCACGTGGGTGCGCGGCGCGGATACGGCGAGCATGCCGCGGATGCCGCGGATCAGTTCGCCGGATTGCGCGTGCTTGGGGGCGTATACCGTGCGGCAGATCAGACGCGAGTAATCACCGGTGCCATAACCTACATAGGGTTCCACTCGCGGATACCACCCCCATTGGCGCACCACCTGAGTGGAGATGCGTGACCATACGCCGAACACGCGGGTGACGGCACGACGTATGAATCGGGTGATCGGAGGCTTGACCTCGATGCGCTCACGCTTGGAGGGGGTGTCGAACGTCGTGGCAGCCTTGCGTGCGGGAATCGGCACGGTGGGCATGTCATCGGAATGTTCAGCATTGCTGACATTGTCGGCGCCATTGGCGGATGCCTTGACGTCAGAGACTGGCGTGGTGGCGGACAGCACTGCATTGCGAGCAGCAGCATCCCAAGGCAGTCGCTTGCCTGCCGCCTCAAAATCCTCGCGTGGGCTTCTCATAGACACCAATATAGGCCATACGCCTCATTTTCTTGGCTCCCCTCCATAAGAGGCACGGTGCATATAGGTTTGATGCCACATACTGGCTCCCCTCTCTGAGGGGAGCCATGGGTAGAACTACCGCACGACCTTCGCGTATTCGTCGGCGCTCAGCAGCTCCGGCTCATCGTCGTCAAGCTCGACCTTCAGCAGCCAGCCTTCGCCGTACGGATCTCCATTGACCACGGACGGGTCGTCCGCCACGTCACGGTTCACATACTTGACCGTACCCGCCACGGGGCTGATCAGCGGCTGGACGGCCTTGGAGGATTCAAGCTCCACGATCTCGTCGCCGGCCTCCACACGGGCGCCAGGCTCAGGCAGATCCACGAACACAAGTTCGCCAAGCTGGTCGGCGGCGTATTCGGTGATGCCGATGATTGCGGGGTCAACCGAACGGTCCACCCACGCATGCTCCTCGGAGTATTCGAGATGGTCGGGAATGTCGAGGTTCAGCGGCTGTTCGTTTTCGTTGTCATCACTCATAGTCATAAGCCTAACCTATCTTCGCGGTCCGTCACAGCTCGCGACCGAGCCATTCCTCAATCATGTAGCGGGCGATGGTGGCGCGGCCCGGCGCCGCCATACGGCCGGCGATGAGCTCGGCCGTGTATTCGTCGCGTGTGACCCATCGCGCGGTCATGGTCTCCTCGCCGTCCACACGCACGTCGGTGGTGATCGCATGTGCCTTGAACGCCATCATCAGCGAAGCCGGGAACGGCCACGGCTGCGAGCCCAGGTACCGTACCTCACCGAGCTTGATGCCGGTCTCTTCCATGGCTTCGCGGCGGCAGGCGTGTTCAAGGTTCTCCCCCGCCTCCACGAATCCGGCGGACACCGAATACAGCCTCGAATCCTTCCATGCCGCGTTGTGTTGCAGCAGCAGACGGTCGTGCCCGTCCACGATGGCGGTGATGACCGCCGGCTCCACGCGTGGGAACAGCACACGGTTGCCGTCCGCCTCGTTGGTGCATCGCTGCGCCCATCCGGCGAGCGCCGGCCGGACCGCCGCGCCACAGGTGGGGCAGAACCGCTGGCGGCTGTGCCAGATGCTTAAGGTGATGGCACTGGTGGCTTGCCCGGCCTCGCGCGCGTTGGCGTGAGGGGCGAATCCGCGCAGGTCCACCCAGTCGAACCGGGTCACGGCCTGTTGCAGCAGCGTGGGCTTCGGGGCCAAGGGCTGTACGGGCGCGCCGACCGAATCATCGAAGGCATCGTCCGCACCTTGCCCGGCCGAATCCGGTACACCGAGCGACCCGGAAATCTTGGCTGCGGCTACGCCGCCATTGCCCTTGATGTTTCCCGGCTGCCGTATTCCGGCGGCAGCACCTCCGCTGATGCCGTTCTTGCCCAGCGCGCCGTCCACAGTGCCGGAATCCTGGGTGCCGAGCACGCCGCCGGCAGCACCGGAAACACCAGCAATCCCGCCAACACCGAGAACGCCGGCTTCCGGCACGCGCGTGATATCCACGGCGACCACGGATTCGCCGCGCGCCCCGACATAGGAGCCGAGGAACATGGCGACCGCTTCGGGGTAGCGTGCCAGTTCGGCGGACACATAGGCGCCCGGCAACGTGGCGAGCCGCATTTTCACGTTCTCATAGTCCACGAGCTCGCCTTGGCCGCGCGGTACGGCGACAAGTCCGCCGCGCGTAAGCACGACTTTGGTGGTCGGCTCGGCCAGCAGCTCGTCGATCAGGCCGGGTTCGCTTCGCCGGTCCACCTGATAGTCGATGTCACCTTGTGCGAGCGGCAGGAACGGCAACGCATGGGTCAGCGCCAGAGGCGAGAAATGAATGTCAGCGGTCATCGAAGTCTCCTATGCGTTCTTCTGCGCGTTCTGCACGCGCTTGACGAGCGAGAGCAGTGCTCGCGCCACGGTATCCGGATGTTCGACGGCACTGAAATGGCCGCAGTCCGGAATAGCGATGAATTCAGCGCCGGTGATTCGTTCGGCGAGCGGACGCATCACACTCGGATTGCTGGAGGGGTCCAGTTCGCCGGATACCACCAGGCTCGGTGCGCTGATCGTTTCCGGCACCGCCCCCAGTTCGGGCCGTCCGTAGGTCATGCGCTGACGCCAGGCCAGACCAGCCGGGTTCTGTTCGTTGATCCAGCCGGTCATGGTCGCGATGAATTCAGGAGTCTTTTTGACGGTGGAATCGCCATCGGCCGGCTGCGCGAAGTGCATGACCGGTTCGACCGAGTTCGTCTGTCCGGCGGCGTCCGCCATCTTCAGTCGGTTCTCTCCGCCCACGCCGTCAGACGCGGCCATCGTGTCGCACAAGGCCAGTCCGGCCACCGTTTCGGGGTACAGGCGCTGGATGTCCATCGCCACGTAGCCGCCCATCGACAGCCCGACCCAAATCGCCTGCTCATAGCCGGCGGCCTTGATCAGGTCCACGTAGGCTCCGGCCAGGCGATCCAGCGCCTCGCTGTACGCGCCGTTCGCCATGCGGGGGCCAGAATCGGCCTCGCTCGGCACCGGGGAGGTGCCAGAGCCGGCCATATCCGGCGCCCAAATCGGGAAGTCCGGCACATCGTTCAGATCGGCGAAATCGGCGAGCGCCTTCGCGCACACGTCCCACATGCGGTGGTCCACCGGGTAGGCGTTCATCAGCACCACCGGCACGCCTTCGCCGTCGCGATAGATATGATTGGCCAATTCGATTGCCATGAATTACTCCTTCACATTCACGTCCCACCAGCGGGAAGCAAAACAACTGTCAGATTCCGGCCCAGGCCAATGCCTGCCGCACGATGCGACCATGACCGTTGACCATCTGCGCCACGAACGTGTTCATTACGTCGCTCTTGGGATCCACCCATTCCACATCCAGCGTCTCGTCCTGCGGCTTGCAGTCGCCGGCGATAGGCACCACGTAGCACAGTGCGATGGCGTGCTGGCGCGGATCGTAGTATTCGCTTAGTCCCGGCGTGGGGAAGAATTCGGCTACGGTGAACGGCTGGAGCCCGACCGGCAGCAGCGGCAAGGCGATATCGCCCAAGTCCTTGGCCACATTGCGGGCGATGGCCTCGCGCAACGTTTCGTGATACAGCACGCGGCCGGTAATCAGCGTACGCTCGATCGACCCGTCCTCGGATACGCGCAGCAGTGAGCCCACCTGGGAGATGCGGCCCATCTCATCGGTGCGCACGGGCACGATCTCCACGTACGCGATGGGCATCTGATGGCGCGCCCGGTTGATGTCGGCCGGTCCCAGCCAGCCCGGCGGGTTGCCGTGGCCCGACCCGCCTCCGTGAATGAAGTCCTCGGGCGTGATGTTGTCGAATTCGCCGCGGCCACGGCCGGCATCATAATCGCCCTCGTCGGGCACTTCATCATTCATGATTGGCACGCATCCCATTATTGCGCGCAAAATCACGCCACGCGTCACCTTCCGGCGAAATCTTGGGAAACGTTTGGCCGGCGGCGGAAAATACGACACAAATGTTGGGTGGTGCTGGGAAGCTGGTAGCCAACAGGGAGCCGACGGCCACGAACCGCACGGCCCCAAGCGCCAAGCCGTATTGCATGAATAAGGCAATCGCCCGGCGGCCACGCACGAGGGCCGTACGGCGACGCCAAGGAAAACACAGAAGAAGGGAACATCATGGCAACCACCGCCATCACCTCCGCCGATTTCGAGAAGACCATCACCGACAACGAAATCGTGTTCGTTGACTTCTGGGCCACGTGGTGCGGCCCGTGCCGTGCGTTCGGCCCGATTTTCGAGGCGGCCTCCAACGAGCCGGAGAACGCGAACATCGCATTCGTCAAGGTTGATATCGACGCCAACCAGGATCTGGCCCAGGCCGCCGGCATCCAGGCGGTGCCCACGCTGATGATCACCAAGCAGGGCGAGGTCATCTTCCAGCAGGCCGGCGCGCTGCAGGCCGCCGATCTCGACGATCTGATCGCCCAGGCCAAGGCACTCGACCTCGCCGCCGCCAAGGCCGCCCAGTCCGGTGCCGACCAGCAGGCCTGAGCCTGATTTTCCTTCATCCACCGCGTCGCCTATCATGGTGGTCAGTGTGAAATCCGATCAAGGAGCGCAATGACGAGACATGCCAAGCCGACCCGTATGCTCAGACCGTTGAACAAGCGCCAGTGGATGAAGATCGCGGCTGTGGTGGCCGCGGCAGGTCTGCTCAGCGCGGCGGGATTGGTGTCGCGCAGTTTCTACCATGCTGATGATGTGAAGCCGATTTCCACCATCACTTCGTTCTCGGCCACCGATTCAGCCGCATCCCGTTCTGCCACTCGTGGCGCAATCAACAGCGCCGACAAGAACACCACGTTCGTTACGGTGAAGATTAATGGCGATTCGCGCGTAGTACTTGGCGAAAAAGCCAACATGACCACCGTCAAGGACGTGCTGGAGACAGGTGATATCACGCTTAACCCGGATGATGACGTATCTCCCTCGCTGAAATCCAAGGTCACCGAGGCCACCGTGGTCACCATTAATCGCGCGGATGCCGATGTGGAGACCAACGATACCGAGATCGCCTTCAATGAAGTGCGCAAGGAGACCAGCAGCCTGCCCAAGGGTCAGGAAAAGGTCGAGACCGAGGGCCAGAAGGGCATTATAGAGACCACCTCGCTGGTCAAGCGAGCCGGCGACAAGGTCGTCTCTTCCAACGTATTCGCCTCATGGGTCAAGAAGGCCCCGGTGGATAAGGTGATCCTGGTGGGCACTGGTTCCACCGAGTCATCGTCGTCGGCCGATCTCGGCACCACTGTTCCGGCTGGAGAAGTGCAGTCCTGGGCGCATCAGTATCTGTTGGACAACGGGTATAGCGAAGCGGACTTCACCGCTGCGAACTACATCATCAACCACGAGTCCGGTTGGAGCCCCACCGCCACCAACCCCACGTCTGGTGCTTATGGCTTGGGTCAGGCCTACCCCGGTAGCAAGATGGCTTCCGCCGGTGCGGACTGGCAGACCAACTACAAGACCCAGTTCAAGTGGTTCATCAGCTACTGCGAGCAGCGCTACGGCGGCATCGTCGCAGCGTACAACTACTGGATCGCTCATAATAATTACTGATTGCGATTATTCTCGGTCTACGCAAAGAGCCTCTGCCGGTTGATCTAACCACCACACAAGGGGTTACCCCCCCTAACTTTATAATTGCGTATGCAATTCAATATCGCTCGCATAATTCACGGAGACGGCCATGACTTTTAATCGGTATATTTGCTTTCGTGCCATCCTTGAATCCATAGGTGCCATTGCCTGCATGCTGATGGCTCGTATTGGCAATAACCTGCTCGGAGTAATCGTGGCAGCGATCGCGGCGCTGTTGTGGATCGGCGGCGAAGTATGGGTCATGACTGTATTCCAACGGCGGAACCCGCGACGCGACGAGCTTTCCGACATGCATCAAGGCGCGGCCATGCAATTCGCGCTGGTCAGTTTGGTGGGCATTCTGGTAATTGTCGGTTTTATCTACACCACACTGAATCTGATTGACCGCTCGATAGTTCACATTATTCCACCGATGCTGCTGCCCGCATTGGCCATGTGCGCCTTGGCCATTTCCGATATTCGGTATCTATGGCTGGAACACGATACCGACACCGGGGACGACGATGAAGACTAGTCTGAAACTTCACCGACTCCAACGCGGTATGAAGCAATCCGACCTCGCCGATCTGGTCAACGTGCGACGTGAGACCATAGGAAGGCTGGAACAGGGACAATACTGCCCATCATTGCGCCTGGCCATGGATTTGGCGCGGGTGTTCGGCACCACCGTAGAGGGCCTGTTCAGTTTTGACGACGAGTACGAATCAGAATCCGAGTAGCCCGTCGGCGTGTCTCAGAAAAATTTCCCTGTTGTTTACCATGCACGTATCGCCAATCAGCGCAATCGTTGGAATAGCAACGTTTTCAGAACGTCAGGAGACCACGCTGCAACGGTAATACGGCGACAATATGTTCGAACGTTGTCACATGATGTGACCACGTTGTCACACCCCCTTATCCGTTAACATAATTACCCCTTATATACCGACAAGGGGGGTGTATGGTTGGGGGCTGTAATTGAAAAAAGACCGATTTTCTATGAGGCTTCTGCTGTTTTCGTGGGTTAGATTGCGGGTTGTGGCAGTCGTATGTCG
>OKAA01000031.1_pt1 | contig 51702 bp, 56 predicted proteins | sample 1611051 | NCBI WGS metagenome assembly OKAA01 (sample SAMN04436707, study PRJEB24849) | human gut metagenome | biome: human gut; feature: NICU; material: stool | host: Homo sapiens | place: USA: Saint Louis, MO | collected 2010-09-04
CGCCTGCGGATCATGCGCCGCGCCTTGACGAGCCTTTGGCGCATGTCGTTCACGCTGCCGTCGGCGTATTCGCTCTCCTCGTCGAGGAACGAGGCGGAGTTCTGCCCCCACCGGTTGTAGGAGACCGGCCATTCGGCCGCGCCGCCCGCGTCCCCGACGCGGGGCAGGGACAGGGCCACCCGGCGCAGCCGTCCGTCCGCCTCGAGCCTGGGCCGCCTGCCGGTCAGCTCGAGGATGTCGGCCTGCACGGGGAACAGGCACCGCTGGATCCTCGTATCCGGCCACGTGGCCTTCGCGGCCTTGAGGACGCCGCCCCCGCCGTCGCACACGAGCACGTCGGGCGGCGCGATGCGCGCCATCAGGCACTGCCATGCCGCCGCTTTCTCGCTTTTGGCGACGTGCCAGCCGATCACGTGCCCGCCGGCCACCGCGATCAGGACCACCGCGCCGCGGTGCAGGTGGATGCCGTCCGCATGCACCACATGATGCACCTCGTCCGCCAGGGGCACGGGCGGCCACAGGCCCCACATGAGCTCGCACCGGCGGCGCAGCGCGCGTGCCGGCAGCCGGTGCTCGGCCTGCGATTGTTTCGAGAACAGCCAATCCGGACCGCACCGCAGATCACGGGCGCTGTTGTCGCGCGACTGGGTGCGTGAGCTCCCGCAGCCGGCGTTCCGGCACCGCCACCTGATCCGTCCCGAGCTCGTCCTTCCGTTCCGCTTCATCGGCTCGCCGCACACGGCGCAACAAGGTGTGTTCATCCACCCAATCTGCCACGCCAACTCGAAAGTCACTCAACCGTTGTGCCGCAAGGCCTGACCGGCCATTCCGGACACACATTCCGGCCGACCTCGAGTTCCCCGCCCATACAACTCGAACAGGAGGAACGCCCACTGCCACAAAGGAACACAAGCCAAAACGGACACACATTTTGGCCTATAACCCGGCTTTTGAACATATGTTGCGCATTGTGGATAACTATCAGGTAAACGTTCGGTCAACCGCATGAGGTGGATAACTCGGCGGAAGAGTTATCCACAACTCGCCGGCAAACGGCAAGCTCGGACCACATAGGTCGAAAAACCGGCTGTAACGAATGAAAATCTGCCATGATCGTGGCCTACCCGCACACAGTGCAGTATGCGGGGAAACGTACCAGGAAAGGACGAATGATGATAACGACATGGCGGCAACGGGGCATGGCCATCGTAGCGATGCTGACCGGTCTGATAATAATGGTGGGAGTGGTGTTCGGCTCGGCGAATACGGCGTATGCCGCGACGTTGACGCCCGCCGACGAAAGATATCACGTGGCGTTTCCATACAACGATACGGAATATTACGTCGGTGTCGCGGGGCTGGACGCTTCGGGCAACAAGTACTACTGCATCGAAGCGGGGAAACTGAGCGACTATGTGATAGGCCCCACCACGGTGCTTGCCTCCGATGAGAACGCCCGGCGTATGGCATGGATCCTTGACCGGTACCGCGACACGGATGCCACCACCCATGCGGCGATCGGCATCATCGTGCAGGATCACTTCGGGCGCGATCGGGACGAGTGGGCGAGACAGATGGCGGTCATTCAAGGCCGGTACCCCGAGATCGTGGCGAAGGCGGTCCGGATATGGGATCAATCGGCCGGCAAGACGCCTGCGGGCACGACGGTGGAACGCACCGATGCCGAGGCTTTGCGCAGCGGTTCCATCTCGGTGAAAGTGGTGAACCGCGCCGGTGACGCGATCGCGGGAGTGCCGTTCACCGTCACCTTGCAGGGGGCGGCGCGGTTCGTCCAAGGCGGCAACACGTTCTCGGGGGTGTCGACGAGCGCCGGGTCCTCGATCGCGTGGGAGGCGACCGGCGCCGGCGAGGTGACGGCGAACACCACATACGAGTATGGGCGGATGCACGTCATGGACAGCACTCAGGACATGCTGGCCTTTGACTCGATGGCTTCCACTGGCGGCGCGTCGACGACATTTCGGGTGCGTAAGGATTTTGTTCCGGCGGTATCCACCAAGGTCTCCGAGAAGGTGCTTGATGTGGCTTCTCCGGTGTTCGATGACGTGACCAGTGGCGTGGCGGATGCGGACAGTTATTGGGTGCCCGATTTGGAATTGCAGGTCCGCGGATACTATTTCGATGGTCTTGATACGGGCGATGTGGGCAATGTCATTACGCCGAATGTACAAGAGAGCGCCGATGCTTTTCTTGCGCGATTGGCGACTTTGGGTTATGAGCCGGTGGCCTATGGCAAGGCCTCTTTCACCGGGGTGGGGCAGCAGGTACGTGTGCAGGCCATGACCAAGCCGGATGACGGTGCCGCTTACCGGACCAAGCAGAATAGCGGTTTTGGCACATGGGTATGGGTGTTTAGGCGGTCCGAGCAGAGCAAACAGGCGCAGGAATACCTTATCGGCGACTGGATAAGTCCGTTTATGGAGGCTACGGAAAGCAATACAAGTCGCAGGAAGCTAGAAGTCATGTCGACGGTCACCGAGCATTCGGCGGATATCGGTGCCGAGCTCAGCGACACCATTACCGTATCGGGGTTCCCTGCGGATCATGGCCAGTATGCCGGCAACGAAGAGTATGAGTTCGCGGCGGATCGGCCGTATGCGACGGTGAGCGTATGGCGGTCCGGCGATCCCGACAGTCCTTCCAATGATGATGCATATAAGCCGTCCGGAGCCGACGTTCCCGAGGAAGACGATAACCATCAGTTATTGGTGACGTGGGAAGTTCCCGCGGTGAACGGCACGTTCAGAATCGGCGCTGGATCGTTGGATGCGCATGGCGCTCCTATGTATCTCACTGCGGAGCGTCATGGCTGGTATGTGTTTGTTTGGACATTTGCGGGGGATGGTCGCGTTTCGCCGGCATCCAGCCGATACGACGATGCTTGGGAACGGGTGCGTGTGCTCGAGCCGTGTGAGCCGGAGGAACCTTGTGAACCGGAGGAACCTGAGGAACCATGTGAACCGGGGGATTCGGATGAGCCGTGTGAGCCGGAAGAGCCGGAGACCCCGGATGAACCCGAGGATCCAGAAACACCGGAAGAGACTGCGGGGCCCAGTCCCGAATCTTCATTGCCCATTACGGGTGGCGATGTGGCGGTTGCGTCGGTCCTGGCCGCAACAGCCCTTGCAGTAGGACTCGTGTTGCTGATTATTGTTCGACGCCGTCAGTTGTAGCAGTAATGCGGGCCGGGTCTTGCCAGCTAATTAGGCCATGGTTCCCATAGTTTTTGGCTCGTTGATTGCTGAGAAAACAAAAAAGGTCGGAACCCGATCGGGTTCCGACCTTTTCATGTTGGTAGCGGGGCATGGATTTGAACCGTGGACCTCTGGTAACGTTGTTGCCCAGAGGTCCACGGTTCAAATCCATGAAGCCCGATTATTTGATTTTATCCTAGCGGCGTAATGCCGCCGGCCGCCAAGGATGCCGGCCGTGAGTATGCACAAAAAGCTGCCCCCTGCTCAGTGGCGGGACGAAATCACCCTATGGCTCGAATCGCTCACGGCGGCGGGCCTCAGTCAGGACACCGTCAACACGCGGCGGTGCAAGATAGGCCACGCGGCGCGGTGCCTGGATAAATCGCCCTATGACGTGACGTCAGAGGATCTAGTGCATTGGACCGCCTCGCAATCATGGAAGGCGGAGACGCGCAAGGGCTACCGAAACACGCTCGTCGGTTTTTTCCGGTGGCTGCATGCCACGGGCCGGCGCGCGGACGATCCGGCCGCCGCGCTGCCGAAGGTGCGCAAGACGCGGCCGCATCCCCGCCCGTGCCCCGACGCGCACATATACGCCGCCATGTGCGCCGCGAACGATGTGGAACGGCTCATGCTGCGCCTCGGTGCCGAAGCCGGGTTGAGACTGTCCGAAATCGCGGCCGTCCACTCGCGCGACGTGCTGGAAGGCGACGCCGGCCCGTCGCTGATAGTGCGGGGCAAGGGCGACAAACAGCGCATAGTGCCCATAAGCGAAGACCTGGCGAAGCGGATAACGGCCGCGCCCGGTTGGCTGTTCCCCGGCCGGTGGCGGGGACACGTCGAAAAATCGTATGTGTCCCGCCACCTCACACGGCTGCTGCCGGACGGTTGGGGGCCGCACTCGCTGCGCCACCGGTACGCCACGCGCATGTACGAGACCACGCACGATCTGCTGCTGGTCTCGAAACTGCTGGGACATAGCAGCGTGGAGACCACGCAAATCTACGTGGCGATGCCGGACAGCCGTCTGCGCGTCGGCCTGGACGCGGTGACGTTGGCCGGCTAGATTATTTGCCGGCCATGCGTAGAGGGTTGTAGGCGACGCCGAAACCGCCGGTGAGCACGCCGCCCGCGAAGAGGATGTATTCGCCGATGTCGGCGTGGCCCGCGAGGGCGACGCCTCCACCCGCGAGTACGGCGGCGAGGCCGACGACGTAGATCACCGTTCGGATGGTCTCGCTGAACACGGGGGTGTATCCCTTGCTTGCGTCGATCTGCGCGGCGGCTTTGTGGTCGGCCACGCCTGGTGTGTTCGTGTCCGTGGTGATGGTGTTGTTCTCGGCGGCGAGCATCTGCTCGCTGGTGGGCTGTTGCATGTCGGCGCTCATTTGGCGGTGTCCTTCTCCTGTGCGGTCATGGTGATGACGAGTTTGTCGATTTTGTCGCTGACGGCCTTGGCGGTCCTGTCGGCGATGTCCTCGGGGTTGCTGCCGAGCGCCGTGGTGAGCTTGTCGATCTGCCGCTGCTGGGCCGCGACGGTTGCCTGCAAGGCAGTGACGGCTTTCTTCACGTCGCTGATACGGCCGGGCAGTTCGTAGTTGATGGCGTTGTACATGTTGCCGCCCAACGCGCTCTTGTTGTAGTTGTATCCCCATATTTCGGCTGCTGTTGCCATGTCGATGTCTCCGTATCCGTTGATTTGGTTTGCTTTGTTGATGATGTACCGCCAGTTGAGCCCGTTCGGGCACAGGTCCGGGCAGGCCGGGTGCGCGTAGGGAGGCACGTCCCGGTGCAGGAATATGTTCCTGCCGCGTTCCAGCTTGCCGAACCCGTACCGGCGGGCGATGTCCGCGCATAGGCGGGCGCTGGCGTCGAGGCATGCCTGGGTGCATGGGATGAAGTCGAGTCCGCCCTGGTGCTCGATGCTGATGGTCTGGCAGTTGCTTGTGTAACTGCCGTCCGCCCATGCGGCATCCGTCTCGGCGACGTACTGGTGGGTCTCCCCGTTGCCGCCGATGCCGTAGGTGCTTGATGCCTGGTATGAGGCGCGCTGGAAGATGTTGTCGGTGCCGGCGAGCCAGCCGGCCATGATGTGAAGGGTGATGCGTGTGACGCGGTATCCCCTTCGCCCCGCGTAGTGGTTGGGGCTGCCTATCCATGTGATGCTCATCGCATGCTTATTCCTTTCCGTCGTCGTTGTCCTGGAAGAGCCCGTCGGGCGCGCGCGGTGGCGGTGGAGGCGCGCGCCGCCATATCGCGTCCACAAGTTCCCTGTTCCACAACCACAGGAGCTGGCGGTCTCGGGCGCTTTGATCGAGTTGGCGTTGCGCCTCGATGAGCAGGCGGCTGGCGTCGGTGTCCTTGTCGCTGCGTGTCTTCGCCCATGTGGCCACGAACTGGACGCACGCGCCTACGGCCACGCCTCCCGTGCCGATGAGTGCGCTGATTATCGATTCGGTCATGAGATCGCGTAGCTCAGCGAGCAGCCGAAAGAGGCAGTACCTTGGGTGCCACCATTGTTGGAGTAGTCCATGGTGCCGTTGGCACGGACGTTGATGATTTTCTGGTTGGCTCCGTCGCGGCCGCCGAAGCTGAAATTGAGGTCGAACAGCGGCCGCCATCCTTCGGGGAGCGTTCCGAAGTCGCCTTTGTTCCACGATCCGCTGGCCGAGCTTTTCCAGTCGATTCGCAGTGTGGCGAGCTTGCCGCGCCTGTATCCCTTGACGGTGCCATAGGTGCTGTTAATAAGCATGACAGTTGAGGAATCTTCGGCGAGTACGTCGGACACGTCGGAGATCGTCGCGATGCGCGCCCACGCGCTGCCGGTCCAGCAGTACGGTCCATTGTTGACTTCGGCGGGGTCGGCGGTGACGTATCCGGTCTGGCCGGTCACGCCGGTGATGCCGGCCAATGTTTCCAAGGTGGTGGCGATGACGGGTTTCACGCCTTCGGGGGTGTTGCGGTTGTCCACCTCGTTGAGCGCGGTTTCCACGCCGTTGGCCATTTTGGCGAATTGTTCGGGCGCGCCGCTTACGAGGTCGCTGCCGTCGAGGTAGGGGATTCCGTAGATCGGTGTGGTTTTCATGGTTGGGCTCCTTCCCAGTTTGGTTGGTCGATGATGGCGGGCTGGTCGTATGCGCTGACCAGTCCGAGTTCGGCGAGGCTCATGGCGGTTTGCGCCCATGTGGGCGGCCATGCCTGCATGTCGGCCCATGTGGCTTGGTGGTCGGTGTCGAGCGGGATGGGCCACAGGGTGACTTCGTTGCGCAGTACCGGCGTCTGGTCGGCCCATTCGAAGGTCAGGGTGCCGCCGATGGCCGTGTATGCGCCGCCGGTGGCCGGCCGGCTGGTGTCGTCAGCCAGTGTGCCGCTTCGTGCGCCTTGCAGGGTGAACACGCCGGGCGGCGAGGTTCTGTATAGTTCAGGACGGTCGGCGGGGTCGATTTTGCGGCCGTCGAACACGATGGTTTCGGGTGTGAGTCGGCGGTCGATGGTTTCGAGCCAACGGGCGGCGGCGATGCGGTTCTGTTCGCTTGGCGTCCAAATGGTGCCGTTGGCGCGCCCGAGGATGCCGCCTGTGTCATCCTGGGTGGCGATGTCGCTTTCCAGGGTGAAGCTCGACTGGGTGGCCGTCAGGTTCTCGGGCAGAAGCCCACGGTCTCCCATTTGGGTTTCGTCGTCCTCGAACGAGAGCACGCCGTCGTCGTCGGCTGTGGCCTTCTTCGCCTTGAGTGTGATCTGGGTCAGGGGTTCGGGGACGGTCAGGGTGAAGTCGTCGTCGGTTTCCACCAGAGGCGCTGGTATGGCGGGGGTGACGGTGCCCTGGTCGGTGATGGTCAGGGTGCCGTCTGTGGACGCGCCCATGGTCACGGGCCGGTTCAATGGCGTGTATTCGATCACGCTCGCGTCCTTGTGCGGCACCTCATACCACAGGGGCATGTGGGGGTGGTGGGCGTAGAGGCGGTGCAGCAGGTCGAGTTGTGTCGGGTAGTCGGTCGTGTCGTAGGATGCGGGGGTGCCGGTGGTTTCCAGTCCGGCCGCGTCGGCTTCTGGCGCGTTGACTTCTCGTGCGCGCGTGTTGAGTTCCGCGAGCCGGGCGGCGATGGTGGTGGTGACCCAGTGTTGGCCGGCCCATCTCACGTCGGTGGATGTGGGGCCTTGTTTGGCCAGGCGTTTCCAGAGCAGCAGGCGGCTGGACGCGGTGAGCTTGAGTTTCCACCCGGTTTTGTGTGCGGTCGCTGTGCCCCCGTTGCTGACGATGCCGTCGAACAGAGTTATGGCGGTGCTGTCGGGATTGCTGGGGATGGGTGGCGCGTATGCGGAGTGCAGCCGGTTCAACGGCATCCTTTGTACCTTCCATGTGCCCATCGCGTCCGTGAGCATCGCCCAGGTGGGTTGTTCGCTGATCTGCACGAGGATGCGTGCGCCGGCGAGGGTGAGCGCGCGGCCGGTGAGCCATCCCCTGAGGTCGCGCAGGGTGAAGCTCATCACGCTGGGGTCGGGTTGCTCGTCGGCGGTCTCCACGCCCCATTGCACGCTGAACTGGGCGAGCACGGCGATGTCCTGCAAGGGGTCGTTGAGGCTTTTCCAGCCGTCGCCCCAGTCGATGAACATGAATGGTTTCTGCATCTATCTCATGCCCGCTTTCTGTCGTAGTCGCGGAGGATCTTCTTGAGTTTGCGGGCCGCGTCCTCGCCGTCCAGCACGCCGTTGATGACGATGCTCACGGTCATGGGTTGCGCGGTTGCGGTGCCGTTGGTGCCGGGCATGTCGAATGACATGGCGGACAGGCGGCCGTTGACGCGGGTGATGGCGCGGGTCACGTCCTGGTCGAAGCCGAGGCCGAGGCCCTTGGCGAGGCCCTGCATGATGAGGCGGCCGTTTCTGATGAGCAGCGCCTTGTCGTATGCGGCGGGGCCTTTGTGTTCCGCGATCCAGTCGGCGATGCCTCCGATGAACCCGGTCACGTTGTCCCATGCGGCCTTCAGGCCGTTGAGGAAACCGTCGATGATGTTCTTTCCGGCGTTGTACAGCAGGCTGCCCACGTTGCCGATGGCGGACAGGATGCGGCCGGGCAGTCCGCTGAACCAGCTGACCACGTTGTTCCACGTGTTCTGCGCGAACTGGGCGGCGCTGGAGAAGAACGCGCCTATCCTGCCGGGCAGTGATTGGAAGAATCCGATGATGTTGTTCACGCACGAGCCGATGAAGCTGGTGAAGTTGCTCCATATCTGCCGGCCGCTTTCGGTCTGGGTGAAGAAGTAGACCAGTCCGGCCACCAGGGCGGCTATGAGCGTGATGATCAGCACGATGGGGTTGGCGTTCATGGCCGCGTTGAGCGCCCATTGGGCCACGGATGCGGCCGTGTTGGCGATGCTGAACCCCTGCAATGCGGAGGATACGGCGGTGATGACGCCTGCGACTTTGAACACGGCGAAGCCGGTGCCGATGCCGACCAGGGCGGCGCTGATGGGTTCCGCGTTCGCGCTCACCCAGTCGGAGAACGCGGTGAGTTTGTCGGCCACGTCGCCCACGATGCCGGCCGCGCCGTTGAAGGCGTCGCCCAGCGCGGTGCCGGCGGCGGACGCGCCGCCGAACGAGTCGGTGAGCGGCGCGAACTGGGCGAGCACGTCGCCGGCGGCTCCGGCGAGGCTTTTGCAGGTCTCCCACACGTAGCCGAAGATGTCGCTGGCGGTCTGCACCGGGCCTGTGTCGTTGAACGCGGTCATGAAGTCCGTCACGGCGGTTTTCGCGGTGTCGAACGTGTTGGCGGCGGTGTCGCGCACGGTGAGCAGGAAGTCGGTTATCGGGCTGTCTTCCTCGATGTTGAACGCCTCGCGCAGTTCCGCGCTGAAGTTGCCGTCCCTGACGAGGGTCATCACGCCTTTCAGGCCGGTTGTGGCCTTGCCGCTGAACGCCGTGATCTTCTCGGCGGCGACGCCCATGGCGGAGGTCACGGCCGGTTTCACGAGGTCGAAGGCGTCGGTGAGGCCGCCGACCACGGACGCTTCGAGGTTGCCCATCGCGCCTTCGATGGTCTTGGTGCTGGTGGCGGCCTCCTTGGCCACGTCGCTCATGCCGAGCTGGATCAGCGCCTGGTTGAACTCGTCGGCGGTGATTTCGCCCTTGGCCATCGCGTCCCTGAAGTTGCCGGTGTACGCGCCGTTGGCGAGCATGGCCTCCTGGAGCTTGCCCGAAGCGCCGGGGATGGCGTCGGCCAGCTGGTTCCAGTTCTCCGTCGTCAGCTTTCCGGCTCCGGCGGTCTGGGTGAGCATCATGGCGACGCTTTTGAATGTGTCGGAGTTGCCGCCGGCCACGGCGTTGAGGTTGCCGGCGGCTTCGGTCAGTTCGGTGTAGTTGCCGATGCCGTTTGCGGCGAGCTGGGCGGTGGTGTTCTGGATCGTGGTGAGGTCGTACACGGTGTCGTCCGCGTATTTGCGGGTGGCCTTGGTGGCGGCCTCCACGGCGCTGGTGTCGAGGCCTGCGAAGCTCATGGTGTTCTTGAACTTGTCGGTCGAGTCGCTCATCTCTACGACCGCGCCGCTGAAGTTCCGGAGCGTGTCCCACAGGGCGGTCACGCCCTTCAATGCCGCGCCGCCCATGAAGCTGCCGAACGCGGCGGCCTTGCCGGTCGCCTTCTCGAACGCCTTCACGGCGTCGTTCGCGTTGCCCGTGATGCGCACGGACATGATGGCGCTATGCCCCGCCATTGTCCACCTCCTTTTCGGCTCGTTCCATTTCCTCTGTCAGCAGGCGTATGCCGGTGCCCCAGTCGAGTTCGCTGGCCTCGTTCCTCCATTGCCACGGGGTGCCGCCGAAGCGGCGGGCGAGGATGAAGCTGAGTCGGCCGAGCGAATCGTCGGGCCACGCGGCTAGTTCGTAGGGTCCAGCTGCGCGTCCTCCGTGTCGTCGGGCGTGTTGATCACCACGTCGATGATGCTGTCAAGCCACTGTTCGTAGGGGAGTTTGGTCTTGCCCTGCTGGCGTGCGGCGGTGTAGGCGAAGTAGTAGACGAACCGGATTTTGCAGTTCTCCACGGGCCCCCACCCGTTGGTCTGGGCGTGTTCCTCGGCCTGGCATTGGGCGCGGGCGGTGAGGATCACGGTGTCCTCGTGGCCGTCCTGATAGCAGATGGTCGCGGTCTTCTTCAACATGGCTTATGCTCCTTTGACTTGTTTCATGGTTTTCTCCACGAACGCCTCGTATGGTTTCATCCAGGCGTTTTCGCTTCGGGCCACGCCGTTGTTCACGTACAGGCGTGGTTTGATGTGGTGGCCGGGCCACCCGTAGTTGACGGGGCCGGCGTAGGGCACGGCCTTGCGGCCCGCGCGGATCACGCCGGCCTTTTTGGTCGCGCCGGCGCGCAGTGATTTCGAGAGTCTGCCGGTCTTGCCGACGGGGGCGAGGGCCTGCACGGCGGGGAGGGCGATTTCGGCCGCTTCGCGGTTCACGCCCTTGAGTTCGTCCAGGTCGGCGCCGGCCTTGCGCATGGTCTGTACGAACCGTTTCTGGCCGACGACCATAAGGGCCTTGCCGGTGTTCATGCGCTGGCCGGGGCCGTGTAGGTGGTGTGCTTGAGGTTCGTGACGGGGAAGCTGAAGTCGTTGGTGTTCTTCGATTTCACGTCGCCGCCGACGGCCACGGGGGTCACGGTCACGTCGCCGGTCCATTTGATGGCCCCGGTCTTGTTGGGTACGAACTCGAACGGCAGGGTCTCGTTAGCGTGGTCGAAGCACCACACGCTCAGGCCCTCGGCGCTGAAGTCGTCGCCGATGGTGCCTTCCATCGTCCATGTGGTGGATGTGTTGGCCTCCTGCGATCCGTCCAGATAGGTGGTGGGGTCGTCGCTGGAATTGCTGGGGTTGAGCTGCGCCTTGGTCAGGTCGGCGCTGAAGTCGCGGCCGTTCTTCTCGTCGGTGATGTTGAACGAGCCGGGGCCGAGTGTGCGCACCTTGCTTGCCATGATGGTTCCTTTCAGATGATTTCCAATGGGTTGAGTGTGAGCTGGTAGGCGGCGAGGTCCCCCGCGCCGGAGAGGCTGAGGGTCACGGGCCGTGCCGCCTGGATGTTGAGCTCGTGTTCGGCCATGAGGCCGATGGCCCGCATGACGAGTTCCAACGCGGGGGCCTGAGTGGCCATGGTGCCGGCGATTATGTCGAGCCTCCACGTGATGTCGGGCTCGTTGCCCCATTTCTTGTAGGTGAGTTCGGGCGGTTCGATGAAGACGGCCACCTTGTTCGGCAGGGGGCGGGCCTTCTGCTCGTCTGCCGTGACGATCTGCACGAGGTCGCCTAGGCAGTCTTCGAGCAGGCGGGTGAGCGCGTCGCGTTCCTGGATGACGAGGCTGCTCATCATGCCACCGCCAGACTGCCGGCCATGACGCCCACGGCGTTGAGTTTGGGGTACACGCTGCGCAGCGGGTCGGTGGACACGCGGAACGGTTCGAGCGTCGAATCGGCGACGCTCATCACGCCGAACCGCGCGTCACGCGAGTTGTAGAGGTCGGCGGCGCACGACACGATGCAGTCGCGGCGCACGTCGGCGGGGCATGTCTGGCCGGCGATGGCGGCGTCCACGTAGGTGGTCGCGGTCCGTATCTTCGCGGTCAGGCGTTCGTTGTCGCCGGCGGGCATGTTCACCTCGTCGCGCAGCAGGGCCACGAGTTCGCTTGTCTCGTCCGTCATGGTCAGGCCGCGAACTTGATGGGGATCAGGCCCGTGGGCAGGGTGGCGGCGACGGCGAGGTAGCCGTACACGCTGTAGCTGTCGGTGAGCTTGGTCGGGTCGGTGGCGGACAGTTGGGTGGGGCCGCCGGATTCCCAGACGGTCACGGCCTCGGGGTCGATGAAGCAGGCGGTGCCGGCCGGCGCGGCGGGCAGCATCTGCACGGGCAGGCGCAGGAAGCGGCCGGCGATGCCGGTCAGGTCGAAGTCGCCCAGCGTGTCGCTGCCGTCGCCGCTCAGGTCGAAGAAGCGGCTGCCGGAGTCCTTGAGGGCCACGAGCGCCTTCATCACGTCCTTGCTGACGCCGAGGCGGGTCAGGTTGACGTTGCGGTCGTCGGCGAGTTCGGCGGCGTCGATGATGAGGCCGGCCCACTGGTCGATGGTCATGGCGTTCAATGCGGCGGGCGCGTCGAGTTTGTTGGGGTCGGTGGCCGCGTCGCGCTGGGTGGCGATGGTGTCGTAGAGGAACTGGCGGACCTTGTTCTCGGTGGCTTTCGCGTAGGCGTTGCGCAGGGCCTTCAGCGCGGTGTTGAGCATGGGCGTGGTCGAGCGTTCGATGGTCTGGCGCGACAGGGTGGTGTAGCCGCCGTAGGTGCCCACGGTGGTCACCTTCGTGCCGAACGACACCTTGCCGAACGCGAGCGTGTCGCCTTCCTTGGCCTGCGCCGTGACGTTGGTGGTGTCGGTCTCCACGACGTTGTATTCCATGCTCATGCCGGTGGAGGGCAGGCTGTCGTGGGTGAGGATGCCCATGACCTTGCGGCGCTGTTCGATCAGTCGCAGGTCGTCCGCGATCCAGGTGCTGGTGTTGCCGGTGTTGCCGGTCACGATCAGGTCGCGGCCTTCGCGGTACAGGTTCACGGCCGCTTCGTCGCCGTCCACGAGGGCGCGCAGGTATTCGCCCGCGTTGCGGTATTCGCCGCCCATCGTCTTGCGTTCGGGTGCCGTGCCCTTGGCCAGCGCGGCCTTCATGCCACGCTGTTCCTCCTGGATGCCGTCGAGCATGGCGCGCAGTTCCTCGTCCATGTGGTTCTCCTTCTGGTTGTCGGTTTGGTTGTTTCCGGTTTCGGACATGTTTTCGTGGGCTTGTTCGCGCTGGCCGGTGATGACCGCGTTCGGATACGCGGGGATGCCGGTGACGGCCACCTCGAACAGATCGACCTTGCGTCGATGCACCTCGGTGACGCCGTCGTCGGCGGCCACGTTGCGGTTGTCCACGGGGATGAAGCCGACGCTGAACCCGTCGTAGACGCCTTCGCGCACGAGTTGGATGGCCTCGCGCGCGGCCTGGGTGCCGGCGAGCTTCGCGGTGATGTGCAGGCCGTCCGCCTCGGCGTCCATGCTGGTGACGCGGCCGATGAGCTCGCCGTGCTGCCGGCTGATTTTCACGCTGTCGCGCGAGCCGAAGTCGGTGTCCGGGTCGAACACCTCGGCGTAGTCGCCCCATAGGGCGTACCTGGTGTTGAACGGCACGGCGATGCCGGTCAGGATGCTGCCGTCCCCGTCTTCCGCGTCCCTTACCTGGATGCCGCGCACGTCGAGCGTGCGCCGTTCCATCAGTCTGTCGTTCATTGCTGGTTCTCCTTCACTGGTTCCGGCGTGGATGCCAACGGGGGCAGTCCCCGGTCGGCGCGCACCTCGTCCACGGTCATCCACTGGTGTTCCAAAGCGCTGGCGTAGGCCGCGTACCGTTCGCTGGTGTTCGTGCGGCCGCTCGAATCCCAGTCGAACCGCGCCTCGCGGCCGCGCGGCAGAAGACGGTTGAACAGTTCCTCGATCTCGCCCGCGTAGGCGGCCAGCGTGTAGTCCGCGAACTCGATCCAGCTTTGTTCGATGTTCTGATAGGTCAGGTTGCTGCCATCGACGGCCGCGAGCATGATGGACGCGGGAATGCCCAACAACCGCGCGATCTGGGTCGTGTCGAACTTCTGGGTCTCCAGAAACTGCAAATCGGCGGGCTTGAGGTCCAAGGGCACGTATTTCAGGCCATCGGAGACGAAACGCACCTGGCCGGCCTGGCCGTCCTTGCCCCAGTCGTCCTTCAACGCCTTCAACGTGGGAAGGCTGACCTTCTGCTCGGTGGTCACATAGCCCTTGATGTTGCTGGAATCGGTGTAGAACTTGGCCTTGTAGTCGCGGGCCATCTGCGCGGACTCGACCTCTTCGCGGGCCGCGCCGATGGGTCCCAAGCCCCTGAGCCGTCCGGGCACGTTGAGGAACTTGCAGTGCACGATGTCGTCGGGCGTGTAGTCGCGGCCGAGATAGCCGTAGCGCAGGCGCGGGCTCGCGGGGTCGTGGCCGTCGTCGCTGACGGTCACGAGCTGCGGGGGCAGCACCTCGCAGGTCACGATCTCGCCGCCGTATCTCACCAGGCGGATGAAGGCGTTGCCGTCGAGGACCATCGAGGCCACTATGTCGGCGAGGAAGTCACGGCGTGAACGGTTGATGTCGGGGCGCTGGACGAGCGCGCTGACGGTATCGAGCTTGATGCCGTTGCGGGTCTCGTTGATCGGCAGGCCGGTGATGGCTGTCTGCAGCACCTGCACGCCACGGAACACGGTGGACAGGGTGAGCGGGTCGCATTCCGCGCGGCGGGCCGGGGGCAGGATGCCGTCGGGCACGTCGTCGAGCGCGGCCGCGCCACGGGTGACGATGCCGCCCGCGAGCTTGAGCCTGCGCCAGAATCCAAGTCGTTCGTTCATGCCCACAAGAATGGGGCCGAAGGCGGCGGGCCGTCCAGCACCGTGAAGCCAAGCGAAGCCAAGCGAAGCCAAGCAGCGCCATCAGACTATGAACGGCGTGGTCTCCTCGGGCTGGTGGGTCGCTCCCCATGCGGCCAACATGCAGCTTTCGAGCGGCGACGTGAGGCCGGTGGAGCCACGGCGGGTGATGCGCCATGCGTCGCCGCTCCACGTGCGCGCGCTTTTGGCCACGCTCATGTCCAGTTCCGTGTCGAGCGCGTGGGTCACGGTGTGGTTCTGCAAGCCGGAAACGTAGGCCTGGCCGACCGCGAGGTAGTCGGCGGCGGAGAGTTCCACGAACCTCACGAGCGGGTCGCCGTAGCTGTCGGTGAGCGATGCGAGCCGGTCGCGCAGGTCGGCGTTGGGGCCGCGCGTGTCCATCACGAGCGGTGCCGCGTAGTCGGTGCACAAACGGGTTATCTCGTCGGGGGCGTTGCCGGTGCCGGCCAGCACCTTGAGCAGTTGGGTGGTGACGGTGCCGTCCTGGTTGACGATGCCGACGCTCACGCTGGTGTTGGTGGCGTCCACGTCCACGGCGGCCGCGAACACGATGGGCCGGCCGTCGAGCTCGGCGGGCTTGATCGGCGCGACGGCGGTGGTCTCCCATAGGTCGGCCGCTATCACCCTGTCGGAAACGCCGGTGTCGCGCCTGTTGCCGAACGCGCGCGCCCAACCGGCCACGTTGTCGCCGAACCCCTCGCGGAAGTCGCGCAACTGGGGCTTGTACCACAGGTAGCCGGCGGCGGGATGGTAGCGCATGACCACGTCCAGGTCCTCGGGGTCGGCGTCCTCGGGTATCCCGAAATCGAACCAGCAGGTGCGTTCGGGCACGTCCCCGGCGCGCAAACCGTCCAGCAGCGGGTTGAAATAGGTGCTGTCGGCGTTGCCCTCGGTCGAGGTTATCCACCGTTGCGCGGCCACCCCTGTGCGCATCAGACGAGTGTTCATGGTCGGGATGATGGCGTCCATGATGGTGTCCCCGGACTCTTTCGTCAGCGAGAACGCCTCGTCGATGGTGACCTTGTCCATCTGCTTGCCGTGGCCGGCTATCTTGGTCATGGCCATAGGGCTTATCGTGCTGCCGTTCGTGAAGCTCACGCTCATGCCGCCGTTGGAGAACCGGAACTTACGGACCTTCTGCATCAGGCGCGTGCCCTGCATCAGTTCGGCGTACTCCTTGAAATGGTCCTCGGCGTCCTTGCCGGTCTGCGCCGCGTAGGCAATGCGCCGGCGGCGGCCAAGTGATGCGTTGAACGTGTCCGACGAGTCCACCAGCGCGCTCTTGCCGCACTGGCGCGGCGTGCTGATCACGATGGTGTCGTAATGGAAGGTGCCGGTGTCTTCGTCGAGCTCGCCGGCCACGTCGGCCACGTAGCGTTGCCACGGGATCAGCGGCGTGCCCATCATGGCCGCGATGCCCGCCAATCGCGGCCCCAACGTCCTGCGCGTCTCGTCGCGCCGGGTGCCGCCCCTAATCAGCATCGCCGGCACCTCCCGACCATGCGGCCTCCACGTCGTCGTCCGCGACGACCTCGGCGGGATACATGTCGCGAATCTTCCACAGGGCGTCGATGTACTGCGCCATGTTGCGGCTGATTTCACGGCCCGCCCGGTTCTGGCTGTCGATGTTGGCCGCGAGGGAGAGCATGGCCTGGCAAAGACCATCGCGGATGGGGTCGTATTCCGGGTGCGAGTCCTCCAAGTCCTTGACGATGCGGCGCGTGGCCTGCTCCTGCGGGCCGATGTTCCGGCCGGTGTCCTCGTCGAATCCGTCGAGCATCATGCGTGGTTTGCTCCAATCATAGAAAAGGTGTATCTTGTGTTTTTGAAGAGCGATACCCGGAAAACGTTGATATTCCAACGTTTTCCGGCTTTTTTATTCTTGGGTTGGGGGGAGAAAAAACTGGGCGCGGGGTCTTGGTCGAGGCCGGCGAGTTTAAAAACCCGCGTTCACCACTCAGGCCGCGACGCGACGCTGGCTGCGTCGGAGCGAAGGCCCAAGGCCGTGAGACGGGCCCGCCGGGCGGCCTGCCTTGCATCCACCAGCGCCTGCGAGAGATGCAGCGAGTACCATCGACGCACCAGCACGCGCTCGTCCTCGGTGACCGCATGGTCCCATGCCTCGGCGTAGTCCATATCCATCACGTGTATGTCGTAGTCCAGTGCCAGCCACTCGTCCAGCATCCGCGGGTGCCGGCGGCTGGACGGGAACGAGCGCACGCACCACACGTCCAACGGTTCCGCGCATGTGGTGAAGCTGCGGTACGCGGCGCTCCACGCCATGCCCACGGCCACGCGCTCGGCGCGCGACTCGTGCGCGGCCACGCCCATAGCGTCGGCCAGATACGAGTACGCCACCACAGGGTCGACACTGCGCGAGTGTTCGGTGATGTAGTCCAACGCCACTGCGTCGCAACCCGGTGGGCACACGATCATGTGCAGGCGTGCGCCGTAACCGTACAGCACGCGGTCCTGGCGGCTGGCGTTGCAGTGCTTGCAGGCTCGGCGGATGTTGGCCACGGTCGCTTTGCCCCCGTGCGAGTGGGGCACGATGTGGTCGTCCTCCTCGCCCACCACGGTGCATCCCGGCAATCCCAGCCAACAGGTGTTGCCGTATGTGGCGATGACCTCGGCGCGCACGCGCGGGTCGATGACCTGCCTTCTGCCCATGGTCATCTCTCCTTCCGTGCGGCGAGCCACATGTCAAGGTCGGCCAGCTCGTACAGAATCGGGCTGTTAGGGGCCTCGCCGCTTCGGAAGTACGCCGGCCCCGTGCCCTGGTCCCGCATTCGCTGCATCGTGCGCCGCGACACATGCAGGTACCTTGCGGCCTGGCTGACGGTGAGCTTCGCCCTCGGATTCATCCAACCCCCTAGAACAGATTCAACTTCGATTGCATCGATGCCTGCGATGGGGCCGTCTGGCCAGACTGCGCGGCCTTGCGCCGGAACACCGATATCTGCCCCTGCGCCCACAGGTCGAACTGGCGTGCGTCCAGCGTCCACGCGCCGCCGACGCGCCGCACTCCCATTGCCGGCCAGTCGCCTCCCAACGCGGCCAGTTCGGTGCCCTTGCACAGACGCAGGGCGTTCAGTACGCGCATCGAATCCGGCAACCCGGTGTGCTGTTCCTCGGCCAACGCAACGATGGAGAGCCGGAAGCCCTCCAACAGGTCGGCCGCATCATGCGGAGCGCTCCACGGGCTCAACGCCTCGGCAAGGCTCGGTTTCGTGCGTGCCATCAGTCCACCACCCAAGCCCACGAGCCGGTCCACCGGGCCAACGCCTGCATGGCCTCGCGCGCATCCCAGCAGCGCATCCCGTACTTGCGGGTCTTCGAGACGGGGCATTGCGCCAACTGCATCATATGGAACGCCTGGTTGTCGTCGATGCGCCCGTTACGCCTGGTCAATCCGGCCCAACGCGCGATCTGCTCGATGGTCACCAGAAACGATTCCGTGGTCTTCCTCGACTGGATGAACTCGTTGAGCTTCGGAAGCAGTCGGATACCCGCGTCCTTCAGATTCATCTCGAACGTTGCTCTGCTCATAATCCGTAATCCCCTTACGTTGGTTTCTCATGTCCCTTTTGGGAGTGAGGCTGGAGAGGTCAAGACCCGAAGATTCTCGGCCGAGACGCGCAACGCGAAATCTCGGCCGAGAATCCTCAAGTGGGTCTCGCTTTCGGTCGGTCGGCCGTCGATTGCAAGAGCAGGCCGAAGCCTGCCGGGAATGGTCCCCAAATCCAGCCCCACACAAGCGTGTGGTGATGCTGCCCGATTCCGCCTTTACCAGCGGCTGGATAGGGTCGGTGGCAACCTCTTAGTCTCACAAGTACCGCAGTTGCAATGCGGCCGGCCTCCCCGCCACCACAGCGGGCATAGGTAGGGCTAGGCGTAGCCATACGCGCCATCACAGCCATTCCATTCTCAGTGACCCGATAGCGTCGGGCACGCATACGAACGCCTAGAGGCGTCTAAAGATACCTAGAACTACTCGGGCCCGTCCGGCAATACAGCCAGCGCCTCGATCAACGCGCGCACCTCGTCGGCCGTGAGCACGTACACCTTGCTGTGGAAGTCGCGACGCCGCGCGTGCGGCGTGATGCACAGCATCAGACACCCGTTCGCGGTCACCGCGCTCTTGAACACATAACCCAGCTCACCGTTCGGCATCATTCCTCCTTCAGCCAGTCGCCAAGATTCACGGCCGCGAGACACACCCCGAAGCCAACCAACAGCAACGGCGACGCCACGACCAGCACCAACGCCTGGCAGCACTTCCTAAGCACCCTCACGATCGCCTCGATTCAGACGGGTGGACACGCGCTCCGGCACGTCGGCCAGCACCATGCCCGCACACAGGCAGGTGACGCCGACCAATGCCCACAGACCCATGACGGCCAGAATCAAACCCACGAACACCGCACAGAACGTGAGAACGCATTTATACAACCCGTGCATGCTTCGCCTCCCTGATAACCCTGGCGAACTCGCGGTTGATACGCACCATGTCACCCATCGACATGCCACCAACCGCGAAATAATCACCATCCACACTGAAACGAATACCGAACTCATACGGACTCCCCGCATCACCGGTCAGCCTAAACTCCGCATTGAAACGGTTGCTGCTCGATTCCGGGTCAAACACCGACATTGTCAGCCCTTTCCAAAGCCTCATCGATCACTTTCCGCCAAGCCAGAAGGTCGGCGCGGGAAACCCGCATGCTCAGACCGACACCCGGACCGAAATAATCCGGGAAATCAGCCAAGCAACCCCTGCCGTCGCTGGAATCGGCCACAACAATCTGCAACTCCTGACTCATCGCCCCACCTCCATCGGTGCATCTGCTTTGCAAGCAGAGGGTTTACGTTTAGGTTCCTTCCCCCGCCTTAAGCTTGAAAGCACCACACAAACAAGCCGAAGAAGGAAGAGGAAGGAAGAATCAATGAACAATCCTGCGCAATACCTGCTGCAACTATTCGAAGCAGCAGAACGAGATAATGGGCAGACGTTCACGGCGCGTGATTCATCGGCAGCCATGGCGGAAATTGAGCGCCAAGCCGCAATGCTTGAAGCCGGCGGGGACAGCGCCATGCCCATGATTCGTCGGGCGTTCCCGGAAATATGGGAAAAGATATTCCGGTCATTCCTGCGCGTGCAGAACAACAATTTCAATGCAGGCGGCATCGCGGACCAGCAAGTGCTGTCGCTTGGCGCGCAAATAGCCTTAGCCCAAATGCGCAAGACGAATCCATTCTCCGTATCAACGTTCTCGGAAACACAACGAGAATCCGCCAGAACGTTTGCGCAAGAGTTCGCGGAGACTGTCAAAAACGACCGCACCTTGCCGTTGGAACTCAGGGAATACGTTGCCTCGCTCGTTGTCGAAATCCAGTCGGTATTGGATAAATACGAGATGACTGGTGACTTCGTTTTGGCCGATGCTCTGAATCGTCTCTTTGCGGCGGTTTTCATGGCGGAAACGCAGACACGGGATAAATCCCGATGGCAAAAATTCAAGGAAGAAAAGGCCGGCCCGTTCATGCAAGCGTTCCTCGGTCTCGCTTTGCCGAACATTCTTTCGGCCGCTCAGCTTGTTCTCCAGATAACCCAGGGTTAAGGAAAAGCCGGTAATTTTCGAATAGTCCAAGCCTGAAAAAGTAGGATGCGGCGGTCTGCTGGGCGACCGATACCATGGCAAGACCAAAAAGAATTTGCCATGTCTCCGAGGCCAGCAAGCCGGCTACAAATGCCCACAGTCCACAGGCAATCTCGCCGAACGCGAAGAACAGCGTCCACCCATTTGGTTTCTTCTGTGCGACAAACATTACGCAACCTCCAAAGGCTTCGCGTAGTCGGAACGACCAAGAAGGAAATCGACGCTCACATCGAAGAAATCAGCAATGCGGGTCAAGTCGCGTAAGGTGAACGGTCGCGTGCCGCACATTTTGTTGGAAAAGGTCTGCTCATGCATACCGAGAGCGGCAGCAAGGTCGCGCTGCGTAACTCGGTTTTGCCGGAGTAAGCATCGCACATTTGCTGTAACTCTGACGTTCTTAGCTAAACTCACATGTTAAGTATTACAGCCCAATGTGCATGTTTGGCAATTCTCGGCGTGTTGCAAAGTTAAATAACTGTGTTTAATATGGAACCTATGACAGCAACAATAACAATGCCCAGCACCGCCAGCATGGCGGCCGGCGATGTGGCTATAACGAACATCAACATGATTATTTCTGTCCGGCATATCCCCAAGAAGGATGTGGCGGCGATTCTCGGTAAGTTTCCGCAGTCGTTCTCGCGCATGCTCAAGATTGGCTATCCGTGGACCTTTGACGACATGGTGAAAGTTGCGAATTACCTCGGCGTAACGCTTAACGATCTTACTGACGTTAATTTGACGGCGGCAAAAGTCCTGCAAATGCGAAAAACCGCCGCCCCGGATAATTCCAGGAACGGCGGTCAAATGGTAGCGGGGCATGGATTTGAACCATGGACCTCTGGGTTATGAGCCCAGCGAGCTACCGAGCTGCTCCACCCCGCGTCGGCTTGTCTCTCAGACAGCTCTATCTACAATAGGTGCAGATTTCAGAAAGTCAACATCGGCGTGTCGCGTCATCTTCCCACGGTTTTAAAACGTGAATCGGCTCACGCAGCGAGGGGTTTGGGGTGGAGCCGGAGTCGGGGTGATAACGCGCCATAAATGGCCGTTATGGGAATGCCCTGAACCGTTATCCCGAATATTGACATAATAGGAACATGCCTATCAAGATCCCCAGTGGCCTGCCGGCCAGAGATATCCTCGATTCGGAGCGCATCTTCGCTCTGGAGAAGCCCGAGGCGGAGCGTCAGCGCGTCCGCCCGCTCAAACTGGTGATTCTGAACTTGATGCCTAAGAAAATCGAGACTGAAACGCAGCTGCTGCGTCTGATTTCCAAGTCGCCGCTGCAGGTCGAAATCGACTTCATGAAGACCTCCACGCATGAGGCCACGCACGTTTCCGCCGATCATCTCGTCAAGTTCTACGAAAACCTCGATGCGTTCAAAGACAACTATTACGACGGTTTTGTGGTCACCGGCGCGCCTGTAGAGCATATGCCGTTCGAAGATGTGGACTACTGGGACGAGTTCAAGACGATTCTCGACTGGGCCTCCACCCATGTGTTCTCCACCATGTATCTGTGCTGGGGTGCGATGGGCGCACTGTACTACCGCTACGGCATCCACAAGGTGGATTACCCCGAGAAGATTTTCGGCGTATTCCCGCAGTACCTGCAGGACGAATACTGCTTCCTGACCAATGGCTTCGACGAGATTGATCTGCAGCCGCACTCCCGCCTCGCCGGCGTGAACGAAAACGAGGTACGTGCCAACCATGACCTTCAGATCTTGACTTGGGGGCCGCAGTCCGGCCCGGGCCTGATCGCCACGCGTGACTTCTCCGAAGTGTTCGCGCTCGGCCATTGGGAGTACGGCAAGTACACGCTCGCCGAAGAATACGAGCGCGATGTGGCCAAGGGCATGACCAACGTGCCCTTCCCGAAGAACTACTTCCCGCATGACGATCCGAAGCTGGAACCGTTGTTCGCCTGGCGCGCCCACGCCAATCTGCTGTGGCGCAACTGGCTCAACTGGGTGTACCAGACCACGCCGTATGACCTGACCGAGGTGCCGCAGCTCAGGGCTGAGAAGAAGCTCGGTACTGATCGTTCGATTCGGCATGAGCCGGGCGGGCCGCGCCAGGATGATTTCGAGCCGTTCGCCCACGACGGATACGGAGTGATCAGAAGGTAGCGCAAATGCCGCACATCCTCGTATTGTGACTAATAGCGTACAACGCTTGCGCAACATACGAAAAACCTTGCGCCGCCGCCGATTCCAGAAGACGCGCCGGTGTAGTATTGACATTGTCTAGACACAGGCAAATAATCACTCTTCAGTCATTCAGAGCCGAATGCCCAGCGCAGACTCCGTGTCCACGCCCGGCAGACTCCACACCGAGGAGACGAAAAAGACGAAAGTAACGAGCACGTCACATTTGCCTACCCGGTGGGTTTAAACTGACACCTGACATTGAAGAAGCAGGAGGCGTGATATGGTCGGTTCGCTCAGCGCAGGATTGCTGTTGGCTGACGAGGCAGGCGCTCATCTGCCCTCGGTTGATGACTTCCTTCCCCCGGAGATTCTGTTCCAGGGAACTCCGTTTGCCATCAACCGCATTATTTTGATTCGTATCGTGGCAACCATCGTGCTGTTGGTGGTGCTCGGCGTGACCGCAAAGCGCGCCAAGCTCATCCCCGGCCGTTGGCAGGGCGTAGTCGAGTATGGTCTCGACTTCGTGCGCGACAAGGTCGTGTATGAAGTGATGGGTGAGGCCCGCGGCAAGCGTTACGTGCTGATGATTACCACCCTGTTCTTCACGATCTTCATTTTCAACCTGTGCGGCATCATTCCCGGTATGAACATGGCGGCCAACGCCACGGTGGTCATGCCGCTCGTGTTCGCTGTCTGGACACTGATCCAGTACTGGATCGCCGCCATCCGCTCGCAGGGCCTCGGCCACTATCTGCGCCACGAGCTGTTCACCCCCGGTGTGCCGTGGCCGGTCTATTTCCTGCTGGCTCCGATCAACCTGCTTGAGCTGTTGATCATCCGCCCGGCCTCCCTGATCATCCGTCTGTTCACCAACATGGTTTCCGGCCACCTTATGGTCGCCACCTGCTTGGCGTTCGCACAGTTCTGGATGGTTGACGCGGCCAACAAGCTGCAGGGCATCCCGGTGGGTGCGCTGTGGTTCGCCGGTGGTTTCGCCATGACCTGCTTCGAGGCGTTCGTCGCCTTCCTGCAAGCCTACGTCTTCGCGATTCTTTCCACCGTGTACATCAACCTGAGCTTCCCGGAAGAGTGACGGGCGACTAACCCGCCGCTTCCGGTCCCCGGTCTGGGAAAATCGCAGACCGACCAAACCCCAAGATTTATAACGTCGCCAAGTACGTTAGAAAGGAAACACAATGGATATCATCACCCTCGCAGAGGTCGCCGGCAACCTGTCCGTCATCGGTTACGGTCTCGGTGCGATTGGCCCTGGCATTGGTCTGGGCATCCTCTTCGGCAAGGCCATGGAATCCACCGCTCGTCAGCCTGAGATGTCCGGCAAGATCCAGACCATCATGTTCATCGGCCTGGCTCTGATCGAGGTGCTGGCACTGATCGGCTTCGTCGCCGCCCTGATTCTCTGATCTGCGCAGATAAACAGACGAAAACCGATTATGTCCATCACTGAAAGGAGGGCTTGATGACACAAGCAGCAAGCGGGATTGACCTGTTCATTCCTGAGGTTTATGACATCGTATGGTCGCTGATCATTCTTGTCATCGTTGCGGTGTTCTTCTACAAGTTCTTCATGCCGAAGTTCAATGCGATCTTCGACGAGCGTGCCGCCAAGATTCAGGGCAACATCGCCAAGGCGGAGCAGGCTAAGAAGGACGCCGACGAGGCCAAGGCCAAGTATGAGGCCCAGCTGAGCACCGCCCGTGTGGACGCCGCCAAGATTCGCGACGACGCCCGTGCGGAAGCGTCCCACATCATCGCCGACGCTCGTTCCCGCGCCGAGTCCGATGCGGCCCAGATCACCGCATCCGCACAGCGCTCGATTGAATCCCAGCACCAGCAGGCCATCGTCTCGCTCAAGGGCGAGGTCGGCGCACTTGCCACCGCCTTGGCCGGCAAGATCCTCGGTGCCAAGCTGGAAGACAGCGACGTGCAGTCCTCGATGATCGATTCGATGATCGACAACCTGGGCGCCAAGAAGTGATCGTGACCATCCGTAACCAGAAAGGGAGGTGACCATGCGAGGAGAGGCATCACGTATTGCAGACCGCGAGTCGCGTGATTCGCTGGCCCCGAAACTGCGCGACACCCGTGAGGACGCGTGGCGGATCGGCAACGAACTGTTCACGATCACCAAGGTGTTCGATGGCAGCATTCAGCTGGAGCGTGCACTGACCGACCCGTCCCGCCCGGTCGCCGACAAGGTGGCCGTCCTGAAGGAACTGCTCGGTGGCAACGCGCATCCGATGACCATGGAGATCATGACCGACTTGGTCTCCCGCCGTTGGAGCCGTGTGCGCGACATCGCCAACGCGGTGGAGGACTTCGGCGTGGACGCCATGATGTACTATGCGGACGCCACCGACGCCACGCTGCAGGTATCCATCGAGCTGTCCGAGCTGCATTCCGCACTGCTGAACCTGCCGGTCGTCCGCTCCAAGCTGTACGACTACCAGGCCACCAGCGAGGCCCGCGTGAGGCTGTTCCGCGAGGTGTTTTCCGGCAAGACCCTGAACAAGGTCACCATGAGGCTCGCCGAACACGCCACCTGCAACCTGCGCCGCCGCCGCTACTTGGAGACCATCCAGTGGCTGATCAACAAGTTCTCCCGCCACATGGGCGAGTCGATGGTCACCGTGACCACCGCCACCCCGCTGAAGAAGGAGCAGATCAAGCGACTGGTCGAGGTCTACTCCGCCAAGGTGGGCCGTCAGGTGCACATCAACTCGGTGGTCGACCCGACCGTGCTGGGTGGCATGCGCATCCAGGTGGGCGACGAAGTCACGGACAACACCGTGGTCGCGCAGCTGCAGAACCTGCATCGCAAGGTGCAGACGGAGGCGACTCCGGCCTGACCGGCCGAGCCAATCCGTCCAACACCACACACAAGCAAAGACTTGACTGAACAATAACCAATAGAAGGAGTGATCATGGCAGAACTGACCATCGATCCCGCCTCGATTCGCAAGGCCCTCGACGACTTCGTGTCGTCGTACAAGCCGAGCGACACCCCCACCCAGGAAGTGGGCTATGTCGCCACGGCCGGTGACGGCATTGCGCACGTGACGGGATTGCCTGGTTGCATGGCCAATGAGCTGCTGACGTTCGAAGACGGCACGCTCGGCCTGGCGTTCAACCTTGACGCCCGTGAGATCGGCGTGGTGATCCTCGGCGATTTCGCTGGAATTGAGGAAGGCCAGGAAGTGCGACGCACCGGCGAAGTGCTCTCCGTGCCCGTCGGCGACGGCTATCTCGGCCGCGTCGTGGACCCGCTGGGCAAGCCGCTCGACGGCCTCGGCGAGATCCAGGGCATTGAGGGTCGTCGTATCCTCGAAGCCCAGGCCCCCGACGTGATGCACCGCCACCCGGTCGACGAGCCGCTGTCCACCGGCCTCAAGGCCATCGACGCGATGACCCCGATCGGCCGCGGCCAGCGCCAGCTCATCATCGGCGACCGCCAGACCGGTAAGACCGCCATCGCGATCGATACTATCATCAACCAGAAGGCCAACTGGGAATCCGGCGACCCGAAGAAGCAGGTCCGCTGCATCTACGTGGCCATCGGCCAGAAGGGCTCCACCATCGCCTCGGTGAAGCAGAGCCTGGAAGACGCCGGTGCCATGGAGTACACCACCATCGTGGCCTCCCCGGCAGCCGATTCCGCTGGCTTCAAGTATATCGCCCCGTACACCGGCTCGGCCATCGGCCAGCACTGGATGTACAACGGCAAGCATGTGCTCATCGTCTTCGATGACTTGTCCAAGCAGGCAGAGGCCTATCGTTCGATTTCCCTGCTGCTGCGCCGCCCGCCGGGGCGTGAAGCCTACCCGGGTGATGTGTTCTACCTGCACTCCCGCCTGCTCGAACGTTGCGCCAAGGTCTCCGATGATCTGGGCGGCGGTTCGATGACGGGTCTGCCGATCGTCGAGACCAAGGCGAACGATGTGTCCGCCTACATCCCGACCAACGTGATCTCCATCACTGACGGCCAGATCTTCCTGCAGTCCGATCTGTTCAACGCCAACCAGCGCCCCGCCGTGGACGTCGGTATCTCCGTCTCTCGAGTCGGTGGCGCCGCACAGACCAAGGCTCTGAAGAAGGTCTCCGGTACGCTGAAGATCTCCCTGGCACAGTACCGTTCGCTGGAATCCTTCGCCATGTTCGCCTCCGATCTGGATGCGGCTTCCAAGGCCCAGCTGACCCGTGGTGCCCACCTGACCGAGCTGTTGAAGCAGCCGCAGTTCCACCCGTACTCGCCGGAACAGGAAGTCGTGTCCGTATGGACCGGCACCCATGGCAAGCTCGACGACCTCGACCTAAAGGACGTCCTTCCGTTCGAGCAGGGACTGCTGGACTACATCGACCACAACACCGATATCCTCAAGACCATTCGCGAGACCGAGGAATTCACCGCCGACACCGAGGCTGCCCTCGATAAGGCCGTGGACGAGTTCCGTTCGACGTTCGTCTCTTCCGCCGGCAAGCCGCTGGTCGAGAAGAAGCCGGACGTTGACAAGGCCGCGCCGGTCGATCAGGAAAAGATCGTGGCGGGAGAAAAGTAAGCCATGGGCTCGCAACTCGCATTGAAATCACGCATCCACTCCACCGAGTCGTTGGCGAAGATCTTCAACGCTCAGGAGATGATCGCGTCTTCGCATATCGCCAAGGCCCGTGATGTGGCCCTGAACGCGAAGCCGTACACCGATGCGATTTTCGATGCCGTGCAAGCGTTGGTGGCCCACACCCATATCGCGCATCCGATCGCGGTGAAGGACGAGAAGAACCCGCGCGTGGCTGTTCTCGCCCTCACCTCGGATCGTGGTATGGCCGGCCCGTACACCTCTTCGATTATCCGTGAAACGGAGTCGCTGCTGTCCCGCCTCGATGCGGCAGGCAAGCAGCCGGAGCTGTTCGTGTACGGGCGTCGCGGTTCGACGTACTACAAGTACCGTAATCGTGACATCGCGGTGACGTGGGAAGGCGACACCGACCAGCCCGGCGTGGAAATTGCTGAAACGATCTCCAACACTTTGATGGACGCCTACATGAAGCCGGCTGAGAAGGGTGGAGTTTCCGAACTCTACATCGTCTACACCGAGTTCATCAACATGGTGGTGCAGAAGGTGCGCGTGCTGCGCATGCTGCCGGTCGAAATCGTGAAAAACGAGACCAAGGTGCCCGATCCTGATGAAGAGGCACCGGCTACTGCGGATGTCGCTCCGCTGTATACTTTCGAGCCCAGCCTCGAAAAGGTACTGGACGCGATTCTGCCGAAGTACATTCAGTCCCGCATCCACGAGTGCCTGCTGACCGCGGCCGCGTCGGAAACCGCAAGCCGCCAGAACGCCATGCACACGGCAACCGACAACGCACGAAACCTGATCGACGACCTTACGCGCAAGCTCAACGCTTCCCGCCAGGCCTCGATCACCCAGGAACTTACCGAAATCATCGGCAGCGCTGACGCGCTGACCAAGAAGGAAGAGTAGGAACGCATATGGCTGACAACCAGACCACTGCGGCCGAGCCTACCAACGGTCGCGTCACCCGCGTCCAGGGCTCGGTTATCGACGTTGAATTCCCGGTGGGTCATCTGCCCGACATCTACAACGCCCTGAAAGTAACGATCGTCAACACCGGCGCCAAGGAAGAAGGCGAGGCGAAGGAGACCGAGATCACCCTCGAGGTCGAACAGCACCTCGGTGATTCCACGGTCCGTTGCGTCGCTTTGAAGCCCACTGACGGCCTGGTCCGTGGTGCCTCCGTCTCCGACACCGGCGCCCCGATCTCCGTGCCGGTCGGCGACGTGACCAAGGGCCACGTCTTCGACGTGTCCGGTAACATCCTCAACAAGAAGCCGGATGAGACCATCACCGTCTCTGAGCGTTGGCCTATCCACCGCAACCCGCCGGCCTTCGATCAGCTGGAGTCCAAGACCCAGATGTTCGAAACGGGCATCAAGGTCATCGACCTGCTGACTCCGTACGTGCAGGGCGGCAAGATCGGTCTGTTCGGTGGTGCAGGTGTGGGCAAGACCGTGCTGATTCAGGAAATGATTCAGCGCGTGGCTCAGAACCACGGTGGCGTGTCCGTGTTCGCGGGCGTCGGCGAGCGTACCCGTGAGGGTAACGATCTGATCGGCGAAATGGCCGAGGCCGGCGTGCTTGAGAAGACCGCACTGGTCTTCGGCCAGATGGATGAGCAGCCGGGTACCCGTCTGCGTGTCCCGCTGACCGCACTGACCATGGCAGAGTACTTCCGTGACGTGCAGAACCAGGACGTGCTGCTGTTCATCGACAACATCTTCCGCTTCACCCAGGCCGGTTCCGAGGTGTCCACCCTGCTGGGTCGTATGCCTTCCGCCGTGGGTTACCAGCCGAACCTGGCCGATGAGATGGGTTCCCTCCAGGAGCGCATCACCTCGACCCGTGGTCACTCGATCACCTCGCTGCAGGCCATCTACGTGCCGGCCGATGATTACACCGACCCGGCCCCGGCCACGACCTTCGCCCACTTGGATGCAACCACCGAGCTGTCTCGTGACATTGCCTCCAAGGGCATCTACCCGGCTGTGGACCCGCTGAGCTCCACCTCGCGAATCCTCGATCCGCGTTACGTGGGCCAGGCTCACTACGACTGCGCCAACCGCGTCAAGGCGATTCTGCAGCGTAACAAGGAGCTGCAGGACATCATCGCCCTGATCGGTATCGACGAGCTCGGCGAAGAGGACAAGACCACTGTGAACCGTGCTCGTAAGATCGAGCAGTTCCTCGGCCAGAACTTCTACGTGGCTGAGAAGTTCACCGGTCGTCCCGGCTCCTACGTGCCGGCCGACGAGACCATCGAAGCCTTCACCCGCATCTGCGACGGCGTGTACGACGACGTCCCGGAGCAGGCGTTCTCCGGCATCGGCGGCATTGACGACCTCGAAGAGAAGTGGCACAACATGCAGAAGGAACTGGGTGCGTGATGGCTGCGGAAAAAACCACGATGAAGGTCAACATCGTCGCCGCTGACCACCCTGTGTGGCACGGCGAGGCGACGAGCGTGACCATTCCCGCCTCTGAGGGCGGCATGGGCATCCTGCCCGACCATGAGCCTGTGCTCACGGTGATCAAGCAGGGTACGCTCACCGTGGTTGAGCCCGATGGCGATCGCCACATGTTCGAGGTGACCGACGGATTCATTTCCTTCGACTCGAACAAACTCACCGTGGCGGTCGAGCGCGGCCACGACGTCCAGTACTCCGGCATCGCCGAGTGATCTGAACCAACTCCTTAAGGGGCTCTCTGGTTTTCCAGAGAGCCCCTTTTGCTATGTATGCCATGTGTTGCGCTACAGTGGTGGCCTATGCGAGTTATTGTTGCCGACTGTTCGGCCGAGTATTCGGGCCGCCTCAACGCCTCACTGCCCCTGGCCAAGCGCGTATTGCTGATCAAGGCCGATTCCAGCCTGTTGATTTTCTCCGAATTGGGCTCCTACAAGCCGCTGAACTGGATGACCGCGCCCTGCACGATTCGTGAGATCGACCCAGCCGCCAAATCCGCGCAACATTCCCGGGAAAGTGTCGCCGCTGGTGAGCCGGAAAAGGTGCTACGTGTCAGCGCCGACAAGGGTTCGGACATTCTTGAAGTGACGCTGCAGCACATCTACTCCGACCAAACCTATGATCTGGGCGAAGATCCGGGTCTCATCAAGGATGGCGTGGAAGACCATCTGCAGCGCTATCTGGCCGAGCAAATCGAGCGAATCGGCAAGGGAGCCAAGCTGGTGCGTCGCGAATACCCTACCGCTATTGGTCCGGTAGATATTATGGCCGTGAATGCCGAGGGCGAGCATGTGGCTGTGGAAATCAAACGTCACGGCGGCATTGATGGCGTCGAGCAGCTGACTCGCTACTGCGAACTGCTCAATCGAGATCCGCTGCTGGCCCCGGTGCACGGCATCTTCGCCGCACAAACCATCACGCCGCAAGCCCAGGTCTTGGCCAAAGACCGCGGCTTCACCTGCCTCATCCTCGATTACGACGATATGAAAGGCACCGAGGACGACAGTCTCAGGCTGTTCTGATTGTTCTTGGCTTCCCTCTTGAAGGGGAGTTTTCGAACGCATATAGAGAGACTGAGGGGAGACCATCACGGTATATCCCGTGAGGCCTCCCCTCAGTCAGTTTCGCTGCCAGCTCCCCTCTTAGGGAGAGCCAGAGAGATTGTTTAGTACGCGGCGAGAATATCGATTACGAAGACCAACGTGGAGTTGGCGGGAATCGAACCTTGCTCCTTATCTCCATAGGCCTGATCCGGCGGAATCACCAGCAGAACCTGAGAGCCGACGGTCTGGCCGACCAGACCCTTCTGCCAGCCCTCGATAACCTGATGCTGGCCGCTGGAATCGCTGAACAGATCGGCGTCGATTGTGGAATCGCGATCCCAGGACGAATCGAACTGCTTGCCATTCGTAAGCCAACCGGTGTACTTGACCACCACGGTGTTCTTGTCGGTCAGCTTGGCGCCGTTACCCTTGATCAGCGTCTGCGAGATCAGCGAATCAACCGAACCCTGACCGTTCATGTCGATGGACGGCTTGCCATTCTTGGCGCGCGTCACCTTCGGCAGATTGGCCGGCACATCCTTGACTTCCTCGCCAGTGGCCTTCTCCAAGTCCTTGGATTTGGACACAAACGTCATCGCCAGGATGTAAGAGTACCCGGACGAATCCTGAGCGTTGACGCCAAAGCCAATCGTGGTGTTGATCTTGGCACCCTTGATCTGGTTGTAGTAGGTCGAGGAGAGGGTCTTGGAATCCACCTTCAGCGAGCAATCCGGCATGTTCTTGGTCCAGGTGTCCATGAGCTCGGTTCCGTCTTTAACGTTGAGCGCGATGCCTTGGGCGCAGACGCGGTCGCCCTCCTCGATCACGTCGCCATCGCCCTTCTGCAGCACCACATAAGAGCCGTCGAACACGGTCATCGGCGTATTAAAGGAGATGGTCGGCTTCTCGCCGAGCTTGCCCTTGGCGGTCACGCCGGCAATTTGGCCCTTCTTGTCAGAAGAGTCGGAAGATGAAGAGGAATCGGAAGAAGAGGATTTCGAGTCCGAGCTCGAACTGGAGCAGGCGGCCAGCGACACACACATCGCCAGCGAGCAGGCAAGAGCAACGGCCTTGCCGAAGGGAGATAACATAGACTTAATAGACTTACGCATGACACACCACCCTACTGGTAAACCTTGATTTTCTGCGCTCCTAGGTAATAAACAGGTGAAGATTGTAGAATGGTTAAGTTATGAGTGCTGAAGAACAGACTACAAGACCGGATAAGGACGCCAAGCGTCCATCCCGTCATGCCAAAATCATGCGTGGAGTGGTGACGCCTATCTTCGGCCTATTGGCCGTGGCGGCTGTGGTGTTGGGGTACATGAATGCCACGATGTGGAAGCCCTCCACTGAAATCACCGCTTCCGCAACCATGAGCGGCTCCCGGTATGCCGTCACTGATCCGAATGTGCTGACCTTGTTGGATCAGAATGCCACGATAACCGTGGACTCGGGATCCTCTCAGGACGAGGCGTGCGTGGCGTTGGGTTCGTCCAAGGATGTTGCCGGATGGGTCGCGTCCGAGAAGTCCTATACCCGCATCACCGGATTGGCATCATGGAGCGAGCTGAGCACCCAGAAGGGAAGCAGCACGAGTCAGGGAGCGCCTACCAGTGCCGATGACGCGGTGTCGTTCAAGGATTCCGATATGTGGACTGCCGTGAAATGCGGCACTGGGTCCGTTTCGCTGAAGAGCAAGAAGGCCGGCGCCTCGACGGTAGCCATTATGGATTTGGGCGAAAACGCCACCAACGCCAAGGTGCAGCTGCACTGGGTGCGCTCCGAAGTGCCGGACTTTGCGATGCCGTTCTATCTGTCCGGCGGATTGCTGGCCGTGCTGGCCGTACTGTGCGCCTCCGTGTTCGCCATGCCGCCGCATAAGCGCCGCAAGCGCATGGTGGAAGGCACGGCAAGCGCCGTAATTGAGGAAGAGGCACCCGCCAGCATCGCAGTGTCCGGGAAGCCGGATGGTGCAAGTCGACGTAATCGTCGCCGCCACGCCACACATCGGCGTTCGGGCCGTGCGTTCTCGCAATCTGAAGCCACCGAAACACCGGTTATCATCGACCCAAGTTCGCGTAACCTGGTCGCCGACCAGCAGACCGGTGCCGAAAGCGGCGCTGAGACCGGCTTCAGCGCCGGCGATAACGAATCGACTTCGGTAATCACCCCTGACGAACTGCAGGCCTACTTCTCCCGCTTGGCCCAAGAGGTCAATACCGGAGACGACTCGGCCGATGACGGACAGGAGGAAAGCTGATGAACAAGCGATGGAACAAACTGTGTGTGTCCGCCCTCGCCTGCGTGGCGTTGGTCGTGCCGTTGACCGCCTGTGAAGGCCAACTGCCGACGCCGGCTGCTGATACCTCCACCAAGGTTGCGCCGGATTTGACCGAGGCGCAGGAGAAGAAGATTCGTCTGAAGATTCTCAAGACGATCGATAAAGCCGATCAGGCCAAGAATCCCGATGGGTATGCGACCGTTATGGGCGGGCCCCAGCTGGACATTCGCATCAGCCAGACCACGATCAATCAGCGTGGCGGCGGTATGTCCGAATATGCGACCATTCCCAAGGACATCGCCCAGACGGTGATTCCTACGGACGACGGATGGCCTCGCTCGGTGTTCACCATCACGACCACCACCGAAGATCAGCAGTCCAAGCGTTTGCTGGTCTTCGATCAGGAATCCGCCCAGCAGAATTACAAGCTGATGGCTATGGCTCGACTGTTTGAGGGCGCCAAGCTGCCAAAGTTCGAGATTCCGACTATTGGCTCGCAGATGGGCACCGCAAAGGATGAGAAGCTGGTGGCCACTCCAGCCGATGCCTTGACCCAATACGCCGATGTGCTGCAGAACGGCTCCAAGAGCCAATACGCTTCCAAGTTCGCAGACGATTTGCTGCGCCAGGAACTGGCCAATACCACGGTCAAGGTGCAGGAAGGTATGCAACGCAACAACGGTACGCAAGAGCAAAAATTCACCGCTGTGCCTGAACAGATGTGGGTGATGCGTGCTGCAGACGGTGCCGGTGATCTGGTGGTTGGCCGTATTAACGGCGAATGGACTCGCAAGGCAGGGGATGGCCGCGAATCGCAGCCGGCTTCTGACGACGAGAAGGCGCTGTTCAATAGCGACAAGTACACCAGCACCATGAAGGTCACGTATGTGAACGTGGTGGCCTTGTACATTCCGTTGGCAAGTTCCGGTGAGCAAATCACCGCAGTGGGCGCCGACCGTCAGCCGGTAAAGGTCGAAGCGCTGTAATTGTTGCCGCCACCCACCGCGCGGTTAACGCCCCACCACGATGTGATTCGTCCACCACGATGTCGATAAAATTTTACCTTTCGCATAATGGTGCCGTTTGGGGTCACATCGTGGTGGGCGTTTTGCTACGTGGTGGGAATTTCACCGCGTAGTGGAAGAATCCCTACGTGGTGGGAATCGGCATTACAATCAATGTCAGCAAATGTGATTGTTGTTGTACGCGAATCGCGTGGAATCGGGAGGCATTATGGCAGAGCAGCAGTTCAATCCGGGGGTCTCATTGGCGGGCGCCGTCGATTTGGAGGCGCTGAAGCATCAAGTCAAGGCCGAGCCCGGACAAGCGGGCGGCGCGCCTGCCGCTGGTGGGTACGTGATCGACACCACCGAAAACACCTTCCAGGCAATGGTGCAGACTTCTGCGACCTTCCCGATCCTGCTGCTCTTGTGGGTGCCGACCGATGACCGCCTGTTCCCGATGGCCCGTGCACTGGGCGACGCGGTGAATGCCCTGAACGGCCAGATTCAGCTCTCCCGTATCGATATCTCGTCCAATCCCTCGATTGCCCAAGCGCTGCAGGTGCAGGGCGTGCCCGCACTGTTCGCGTTGATTGCCGGCCGTCCGATGCCGCTGTTGCAGGGCCTTCCGGGTGACGACGAGCTCAAGCAACTTACCGACGAGGTGGTTCCGAAGATCATTCAGGCCGCCGCGCAGTCTGGTGTGAACGGTACCGCGCCGTACTCGGGTGATCCTGATTCCGATGCCGCCAAGAGCGCTGGTGCCACCGGTGCCGTCGCGGGTGCTGAGCAGGTGCCGCCGGAGCATGCCGAAGCCCATCGTTTGGCCGAGGAGGGCGATTACGCCGGTGCCGCCGCCGAATACGAGCGCGTGCTCGAATCCGACCCGTCCGATGCACTGGCCGCCCGCGAACGTGCGAAGGCGCTGTTGCTGGCCCGCTCCGGGGCCGCTGATGTACGTGACGTACGTGCCGCTGCCGCCGCAGCGCCGGACGATGTGGAAGCGCAGTTGGCCGTGGCTGATATCGACATGATTGGTGGCCAGATTCAAGACGCTTTCGACCGTTTGCTGGACTTTTTGGCCGCCGGGCACAAGGCCGATATCGAGCAGGTTCGCAAGCGTCTGCTCGAATACTTCGCCATCCCCGAACCCACCGACCCGCGTCTGACCCGCGCCCGCCGTCGCCTAGCCACCCTCATGTACTAAGTGGTTTTGGCTCCCCTCTTTGAGAGGAGCTGTCATCGTAGATGACTGAGGGGAACTCACGAGCGTACTCGATTGCTTTTCCCTAAACCATCCGATTCTTCCCGAAATACTGCTGGAACCTTGGCCCCTCCAGCGCCAGCTCCTCCTCGAAATCATCCGCCCACTTACAGAACGGACGGTTGGCGAGACCATCGTTATTGAATCGCGCCTGATCGGTGATTTCGGTGATGCAGAATTTCGGAATCGTCAGATTGGTAACCGGCCCGGATCGTTCGGCCTCGGCTACGATGAGCGGCGCATTCGGCCCGCCGAACACATCCACGCTCCAGCCGTCTTCCGCAATCCACACGGAATACCGGTTCTTGATGATTACCGAGCCGCCGCGCTTGATGAGTTCGGCCGCGATACGCGTATCGATTTCGCGCTCGACTTCGTAGCGCGTGCCGCCCACGGACGGACCTTTGACGGTGACATATGCTTCCGAGAACCGGTCGCGGTATTCGTCCAGCACGGCCACCGGATTTATGTCGGGCGTCATGTCGACGTGAACCTTGTGCGAGACCAGCCGCACGCGCAAGGCGTAATTGTCGGCATGCACGTAGTAGCTCTGAATGATGAGGGTCGGGGCGTCGCCGTCGTCGTATTCCGCCGGCAGCTCGCGGCAGAAGAAGCGGCGTTCGTATTCGAAGTCATCTGTAGGTTCCGACATAACCCCATTGTAGAGCCGATAATGGCGATTTTCTCGTTATTTTGGCGACGTATGTGCCGCATGCAACGTGATGTGGTGTACAGTAAAGAAGTTGCTCGGGTTTGTAGCTCAGTGGATAGAGCGTCTGTCTCCGGAACAGAAGGTCGTGGGTTCGATCCCCATCAAGCCCACCAGCATGGCTTTCGGCTAACCGCCGGAAGCCTTTTGCATATTCGGCGCGTGCAAGGCTGGTGCTGGTGCTGGTGCTGGTGTCGGTGTCGGTGCTGGCAATGGCAATGGCAAGGCTGGTGATGCTGGCTCGCTTGGGTCGTGGAAAAACCGCCCGGTTTGGCGAGAAAGGTAGCCGAATCGTCTGGAATCGTCTGGAATCGTCTGGAATAGCAAGGAATAGTCTGTTGATGGCCGTATGCCGGGCATCATGCGCGCTAAACGCGACTTCGCTCAGTAGACTGCTACGTAATCGGCATTGCCAATCGTTGCTGATCGTGCGATTGGTCGTAGCCGGTGGTGATGTGTACCGGCGCCGGCCGCAGCAGGTGGGCGCCCCCAAGATGAGAAGGAGCACAATATGAGCGAAAAGATGGAAGCCGTAGCCACTTCCGAGGCGCCGGCCGCGCTGGGCGCATACAGCCAGGCGGTGAAGGCCAATGGTTTCGTGTTCGTATCCGGCCAGCTGGGCATTGATCCGGCCACCGGCGAACTGGCGGGCGAGACCGCTGGAGAGCAGGCTGCACAGGCGCTGAAGAATATTAAGCACATTCTCGACACTGCCGGTACCGGCATTGAGTATGTGTGCCGTGCCACCATCTACCTGAAGAACGTCGAGGACTTCAAGGAAGTGGACGCACGTTACGCTGAGGCGTTCATCGGCTCCGTCAAGCCCGCCCGCGTGGCCTTTGGCAACAACATGATTCCCAAGGGCGCGCTCGTGGAGATTGACGCCATCGCGGTGGAGTGATTCGAACGTTTCCCCGGCGGCCCGTCTGCGCGCATGGTGTGTGCAGACGGGCCGCCGCGTATTGTGCGACGCATTCCCGGGAATGTCGCGCTGGAATCGTTGGGCGGTGGTCCGTGCCACAATAGAGACCATGGCATCCAAAGGAAAACCGTCGCCGCGTTCGGCCGTGAGCCCGCTGAGTGATGAGCAGGTCAAGCGTCTGGCCACCCGCCACACGCTTGTGGACTCGACACAGTATTACCCGACCGGCCCTCGCACGCCCAATCAGCCGGAAATCAACGCCCAGAATCCCAAGGCCACCAAACGACTGCTGGGAGGGGTGTCCATTGTGTTCCGCGCCAGCTGCAAGACCAAGGCCTGGGGCTTGGAACAGGTGCCGGAAACCGGACCGTTCATCACCGCCGCCAGTCATATCACCATGTTTGATGTGTTCGTGCCGATGATGAGCCTGTTCCACATGGGCCGCCGCCCCCGTTACATGGCCAAGGCCGAGATGGCGAAGTGGCCATTGATCGGCAAGTGGTTCCAGTTGGTCGGCATGCAGCCGGTGCAGCGTCATTCGGGCAAGGCCAAGCAGATCGAAGAGACCTCGATTGATATTCTGACGTCCGGCCGCCCGCTGACGGTCTGGCCGGAAGGCACCGTGACCCGCGACCCGAAAAAGTGGGTGATGAGCATTAAGGAGGGCGTGGGATATATCGCCCTTGAATCCTCGCGCAGACTGGGGCAGCAGGTGCCTCTGTACCCGGCGGTGACGTGGGGTGCCGCCTCCATCAACCACTGGTGGCCATGGCCGCGCAAAAACGTGGTGATGTGCTATGACCATGCGCTCGATTACTCCGATCTGCTTGCCGACATGGACTCATGGGGTGAAGAGCCGCCTGCCAAGGCCGTGAACGAGCTGATGTGGCGCGTGTTCAAACGCATGAACACAGTACTGGAGGAAATTCGTGGCGAGCAGTTCCCCGCTGAAGGCTACTGGGACTACCGCAGCATGAGTCGTAAGCCTTGGCCTGAAGCCGGCGGCCCGTTCCCGGCTGAGAAGTAGCCGCACCGGTTCCCGTACGGGGAGCCTAGGCGAGTAGCATGGCACAAGATTGTGCCGATGAAGTTGCGCGACAAGCGAAGGTAGGAATTTGATATGGGTAAAAATATAACGGTTCTCGGTGCAGGAGCATGGGGTACTGCTTTCGGCCAAGTGCTGGCGGACGCCGGCAACACGGTGACCATGTGGGCCAAGGAGCAGCAGATCGTCGAGGGCATTCGCGATCACCACCACAACGCCGTGCGCCTGCCGTCCGTCGAAAAGTTGCCGGACAGCATGACCGCCACTGGGGATCGCGCCGAAGCCGTCAAGAACGCGGACATCGTAGTCGTGGCCATCGCCGCGCAGTTCGCACGCGTGGCCCTCGTCGAATTCAAGGGACTGATTCCCGATCACGCCATCGTCGTCAGCCTGATGAAGGGCATCGAGCGTGGCACCAACAAGCGTATGGACGAAGTCGTCCGCGAATCCCTTGACTTGCCGGACGACCGGTTCGCCGCCATTTCCGGACCGAACCTGTCCAAGGAAATCGCCGATCGTCATCCTGCCGCCACCGTGGTGGCTTGCACGAACCTCGATAATGCCACGAAGGTGGCCGAGGCATGTACCACCTCCTATTTCAAGCCGTTCGTGACCACCGACGTCATCGGCCTGGAAATGTGCGGCAGTCTGAAGAACGTGACCGCGCTGGCCGTGGGCATGGCCCGTGGTGCCGGCTACGGTGAGAACACCGCAGCCATGATCGAAACTCGTGGACTGGCCGAACTGACCGCGCTGGGCGTAGCCGCTGGCGCCGATCCCAAGACCTTCTTCGGCTTGGCCGGTGTGGGCGATCTCATCGCCACCTGTGGCTCTTCGCTGTCTCGTAACTATACGTTCGGCGCGAATCTCGGCAAGGGATTGACGGTCGAAGAGGCCACCAAGGTCAGCAACGGTGTGGCCGAAGGCGTGCCCACCACGGATGCGGTGGTGGCTCTTGGCGATCAGCTTGGTGTGCCGACCCCGTTGGCGTATCAGATGAGCCGCGTGCTGAACGAAGGCATTTCCTGCTCGGAGATGCTTGCCGGACTGTTCGGGCACGAGGTTACCGGCGAATAACGAGAGAAGCGACGTATACGTCGTTGACATGCACGAGTAGACTGGTGTGCGTCTCTTGTGCGCGGCGGTCCGAGCGCGGTTCGGTCCGGTTGACGGTGCAAAGCATAGGCTTGAAAACGGTTGTAGTTTCAACAAAAGGATGGTTATGGCCAAGAAGCGTGTTGTGGTGCTCTATGGTGGGCGTGCAGACGAGCATTCGATTTCCTGCGTCTCCACTGCCGGTGTGCTGGGGGCCATGGACACTGAACGGTTCGAGCCGATTCCGGTCGGCATCACCAAGGACGGCAAGTGGATCATCAACGGCGAAGATCCTCGTGGCTGGAACTTGGACGGCGGCGAGCTGCCGACCGTAAAGATCACCCCGGAATCGCGCCCGGTGATGCTTGACCCCTCTCGCGGACAGGACGGTTTCTTCGTCGGCGAGCCCAGCCACATCAATTCCGCCGATTCCGGCTTCGGCACCAGCTTCGTCGGCATGTCCGACCCGGAAATGCACCATGTGCTGACCTCCCTTGGCCATGTGGACGCGGTACTGCCGGTGCTGCACGGCCCCTATGGCGAGGACGGCACGGTTCAAGGCCTGCTGGAAATGATGGGTGTGCCGTACGTGGGGTGCGGAGTGTTTGCTTCCGCCGCCTGCATGGATAAGCATTACACCAAGGTGGTGCTGGATGCCGCCGGCATTCCCACCGCGCCCGGTGTGACGGTCGATGCGCGCAACTTCACCGCCGCCGATGTGCTTGCCAAGATCGAGGACGCCGGTCTTACCTATCCGCTGTTTGTCAAGCCTTCGCGCGCAGGCTCCAGCTTCGGTGTGACCAAAGTCGAGAAAGCCGATGACCGCGAGACCCAGCAGGATCGTCTGGCCGCCGCCATCGCCACCGCCGGCGAGCACGACTGGAAGGTGCTCGTCGAACAGGGGATTGATGGCCGCGAAATCGAATGTGCCGTGCTGTGCCCGAAGGCCGGTGACGAGCCTGAAGCCAGCTGGCCCGGCGAAATCGTGCTCGATCATCAGAACGACGACCAGTTCTACGATTTCGACTCCAAGTACATGGATGCCTCCGCCAGCCACGTGGAAGTGCCGGCCAATCTGCCGGTCAGCGTGCTCGAGGACGTGCGTGACGTGGCCCGTCGCGCGTTCAAGGCCGTGGATGGTGCCGGCTTGAGCCGTGTGGACACCTTCGTGACGCCTGATGGCGCGGTGATGGTCAACGAAATCAACACCATGCCCGGCTTCACGCCGATTTCCATGTACCCCAAGGCTTGGGATGCCACCGGAGTGAGCTACACCGAACTCATCACGCGATTGATTGAGGGCGTGCTGAGGTAAGTGTGGTGCGGAATCGGCCGCAGGCCGGTTCCGCTATTGACACATCACCCATACCTGTCAGTAATTCATGCCAAGTTTTCCTAAGTTCAACAGGCGTACGGCAAATGGCGAACGCAATTCACTTGCGCGCCAGTGTCAGGACAGATTAGGCGCATAGTTTCTTTTCTCGAATTCACGGGCCGCGCGAATGCCGCGCATACCAAGCCCGACTCCCCAGACTGTCGTCTGGATGATGTTGAGAAAAGGAACATTATGAACAACCTGCGTAAGATCGCGGCCGGCTCCCTCGCCGCCGTGCTCGCGTTCTCGATGGCCGCCTGCGGCTCGAGCAACGCCTCCTCCGATGGCACCGGCGAAAGCACCGGCAAGGCCGTCACCGTGAACGAAAAGTCCGCCAAAGCCACCTCCCTCGCCGACTTCGGCACCATGGAAGACCTCGAGAAGGCCGCCAAGGAAGAGGGCGCGCTGAACGTCATCGCCCTTCCGCACGACTGGTCCAACTACGGCGAGGTCATCGAGGGCTTCAAGAAGAAGTACCCGGAGATCAAGGTCACCGAGCTCAACCCGAAGTTCGCTGGCACCGTGGCCCTCAACGGCAAGCCCGCCGAGGCTGGCGCCGCCTTCAACGGCTACCTGATGGCCAACCAGCTCGCCGGTGGCGACATCAACAACCTGCAACCCGGCCTTGACTTCTTCAAGAAGCTCAAGGAGGCCGGCAACCTGACCACCGTCGACGTGACCAACGGCACCATCGACTCCGGCCAGACCGGCGTGGTCTTCGACTGGACCTACAACCAGGCCTCCTACAAGAAGGAGCTCAAGGACAAGGGCGTGAACTGGAGGTACAAGACCTTCCCGAAGGCCCAGGTCGTCAGCTACTACAACCAGGCCATCAACAAGGACGCGCCGCACCCGGCCGCCGCCCGCCTGTGGGAGGAGTACCTGTACACCGCCGACGCCCAGAACCTGTGGTTCAAGGGCGGCGCCAACCCGGTGCTGCTCGATTCCATGAAGGAAGACGGCACCGTCGACCAGGCCACTCTGAAGGACGCCATCACCGTCGAAGGCGAGCCGGTCTCCTACACCAACGACGACTCCACCCGCATCACCGAGTGGCTCCAGAACAACTGGGACAAGACGATCGGCAACTGAGGCACAGACCGATGACCGCCGCAATCGCACCCATTGCATCGAACGGACCTGCTGCCGCCAAGGCTGCGGGTCCGTCCGCTACTCCCGCTTCTCCTCTCTCCTCGGCGATGGCCAAGCACCGCCAGGAGCTGGGCACGCTCGCCACCACGCTCCCGTTCTTCGCCTACACCGCCTGCTTCCTGCTCGCACCCACCGTCATTGTGATTGTCGGTGCATTCCAGGAGCGCAGTGGCAACTTCACGCTCGCGAACTTCAATAAGATGTTCGAGGCCAACACCATCGCCGCATTCGGCACCTCGATTCTGGTGTCTTTAGCATCCTCTCTGATCGGCGCAGTGGTGGGTGCGCTCGCTTCCTACGCACTGGTCATTGGCGCCAAGCCGAACGGCCTGCTGCGTCGTATGGTCTCCGCCATCTCCTCCGTGCTTGCTCAGTTCGGCGGCGTGATGCTCGCGTTCGCGTTCATCGCCACCATCGGCATCAACGGTATCGGCACCATGCTTATCAAGACACTGACCGGCTACACCGTGAACCCGAACTGGCTCAGCTCGTTGCCGGGCTTGGTGACCATCTACTGCTACTTCCAGATTCCGCTGATGATCATCATCTTCCTGCCCGCGGTCGATTCGATCCGTCCACAGTGGCGCGAGGCATGCGAATCCCTCGGTGGCAACACGTTCCAGTACTGGACGCGCGTGGCCTGCCCGATTCTGGCACCCCGCTTCATCTCCGCATTCCTGCTGCTGTTCGCCTCCGCGTTCTCCGCATACGCGACCGCCGTGGCCCTGTTCTCCCAGCGTTCGATTCTGGTACCGCTTATGATCCAAGGTGCCATGCGCAACGAACTGGACCCCAACCAGCAGGGCTTTGCCCAGGTGCTGGCATTCGCAATGATCATCGTCGTGGCCATCGTCATGCTGTTGAGCCACGCCGTGGAAAAGAGGGCCGGACGTTGGCAATGACCGAAACTTCCGCAACCAAGCCGCCGCAGCTGCGCGCCGCTCGTGCGCGTAAACAGAGCATCATCAAATTCATGATCCTGTTCGTCACCCTGGCGTTCCTGTTCGTGCCGCTGCTGGCCATGCTCATCTTCACCCTGCGTCACCCGCTGTCCGGCCGCTGGTCGGCCGCGCCGTGGATCGCGATTTTCACCGGCAACGGCGAGTCGCTGGGTGCCGACCTGACCGTGCTGTGGCAGGGCATCGGCACCTCGCTGGCCCTGAGCGCGGTCACCGTGGTGATCATGCTGGTGCTGCTGGTGCCCACTATGGTCATCGTGCATATTCGCTCCAAGGCTTTGGAACGCGCGATCGAATGGGTGGCCACGCTGCCGCTGACCATCCCGGCCATCGTGCTGGTGGTGGGTTTGGGCCCGATCTACCGCTGGCTTTCGGCCGACGTGCTGAGCACCAACCCAATCTGGCTGTGCTTTGCCTACGTGATTCTCGTGATGCCGTTCGCCTTCCGCGCGATCGCCGTGGGGCTTAACTCCATCGACGTCAAGACGCTGGTCGAGGCATCCCGCTCGCTCGGTGCCTCCTGGCCCAAGGTGTTCTTCAAGGTGATCATCCCGAACCTATGGCAGTCGATTCTCTCGGCATCCTTTATCTCCATCGCCGTGGTGCTGGGCGAATACACCGTCGCCTCGCTGCTCGGCCGTATGAACCTGCAGGTCGCGCTCTACCAGCTCGGCCAGTCCAATTCTCAAATCTCCACCGCCATGTCGCTGCTGGCTCTGCTCTTCGGTGTGGTGCTCCTCGTTGCGCTCGACCTGATCTCCGACGCAATGCGCAAGTCAAGGGAAGGTAAGTAACCTGATGAACAGCAATTCGATTTTCACCCGTCGCCATGCCGGTGCCGATGCCGCGGCTTCTGTTTCGGCACCCGCCACCACGTCCGCTGCCGCCGAGGACGCCTTCAAGAACGATCCCACCGCCACCCTCGAAGGCGTGCGCGGCAAGGACGTGACCAAGGCCGCCAAGGCCCTGCTCAAAGACAGCGCCAAGCGCGGCGGCGGCTCCATCCAGATGCGCGACGTCGTCAAGATCTACCCCGGATCCACCGTTCACGCGCTCGACGACTTCAACCTGGACATCAAGCCCGGCGAAATGGTCGTGCTGCTCGGCGGCTGCGGCAAGTCCACCGCGCTGCGCTCGCTCGCCGGCCTCGAAGACATCCAGGACGGCCGCATCATGGTCGGCGGCCAGGACGTCACCGGCGTGCCGGTCAACAAGCGCGAGATGGCCATGGTGTTCCAGGCCTACTCGCTTTTCCCGCACATGACCGCCCTGGAGAACGTGGAATTCGGCCTCGAAGTGCGCGGCATGGGCAAGGCCGAACGCCGCAAGATCGCCATGGAACAGCTGGAGCTCGTGGGGCTTGCCGATCAGGCCAAGAAGTACACGCAGCAGATGTCCGGCGGCCAGCAACAGCGCGTGGCCCTGGCCCGCGCGCTGGCCGTCAAGCCGCGCGTGCTCCTGCTCGACGAGCCTCTTTCCGCGCTCGCCTGCTGAATGGCGTTGCGATGATCGTGCGGTTCTGTTCTGTTTTGTGACTGTACGATCGTCGAATAGCTTATCGGTAATGATGTGTGTGGGACGGCGGCGATTTTTGGGCGATTATTGCGTGCCGTCCCACGCCGGTGTGGGATGGCATGAACGTCAAACGATGTACATTCGTGCCGTCCCACAGATTGTATTGAGGAATCGTTGCAATGACGCCATTTCTTCGTGCGGCGTCATCAGTCATATGTGGAGTGGTGTGGGCCGCCGCGAAAAAATCGGGCAAAATCGCGTGCCGTCCCACAGCAATCTTGCAGAGTAGGGGACTTTCTCGGCATTGGGAATGATTGACGTTGATCATTCCTTGCCCATTGATGATTTCCTCCCCCATCCCCAATGCAATCGAAACGCCGTGCCGTATTCTTGAAGAGTATTGCACGTGTGATCGGTCCGTTTGCGGCCAGTAACTATGGGGGATAAGTATGAGCGAACCAATGCCGCCGGCGCAGCAACCTCAGCAACCACAGCAGCCGCAACAAACCCCACGCGATTGGTGGTTCACGGCCCATCGCCGGTTTTCGACAATCGGCTCGGCGCTCGCCATTATGATGGTGTTCTGGATCGGACTGAATATTCTGGCCACTGAAGCACTACGAACGCTGCTTGGCGCCGATGTGCCCGCTTGGGCTGTGCTGCTCGCCTCCTCCGGACCGCTGTATGTGGTGGCCATGCCGCTGAGTATGTTGGCCTTCACTCGCGTACCGGTTATTCGCACCCGGCAGTACCCCATGAAGGCGGGGGAGTTCATTCAGATTTTCGTCATGTGCATTCCGGTAATGTTCTTGGGCAATATGATTGGCAATATATTGTCTGCCGGAGCCACTGATGGTCAGGCCACCAATCGCATCAACGACGTGATTCTTGGCAGCGACTGGCGGGTGAACGCATTGTTCATAGGCCTGTTGGCACCGGTTTGCGAAGAATGGATCTTCCGCAAGGAGATTATCTCCCGCCTGCGCCGGTACGGAGAAAAGACCGCAATCATGTTCTCCGCATTGACATTCGCGCTATTCCATATGAACGTGTTCCAGTTCTTCTACGCCTTTGGCCTAGGACTGATGTTCGGATATGTATACACACGCACCTCCCGACTGCGGTATTCGGTGGCTATGCACATGCTGATCAACCTGAACGGGTCAGTACTCGCCCCATTGGTGATACAGCAGATCGATCCCCGCATCCTCGACGGCACGATCAGCGAGGCCGAAATCATGCGTATGGCTGAAACCGGCAACATGAGCGGCATGGGCATCATGATGTTGTACGGCACAGTGATGTTGGGCCTCTGCATTGCCGGTATCGTGCTGCTTATCACCAAGCGCAAGAGCTGGGAGTTCTATCTTGCGCCAGAGGAGTTGACTGCGGGGCTTAAAATACGCACCGCCTATGCCAATCCCGGCGTTATCGCGTACCTACTGCTGACTGTGATGCTTACCGGTTGGATGCTGTTCGCATGGCTGTCATAGCCGGACCCAGAGAGGCGAGCCGGGAGATATCACAGATTGTCTGACGAGCCGCCATCTTCAACAAGGTATTCGGTGCCCGAACCGGCGATGGCTCGCGCCGCCATATCTTTGATGGTGGAAGGCAGCACACCTTCGCGTGCGAACACAAGTACTTGACCGGTCATGCCGTAAGGAGAAAAACCGGTGAACTTGACCAATGGCGGCTGACCCTCCAGCGCCACGTCGGCGGTGGCCTTGGTCACGCGGTCGAGAATATCCTGACTGATCGCAGACGGGTCACCGGAGGCCTTGGCCGTGAATTCAAGCGTGGCCATGCCTTCGCTGACCGGCGTGAGCTTGGTCAGGGCGGCGGTATTGAGTACCGAATTGGGGATGACCATCATGTCTCCGGAACGGGTGCGCACCACGGTCTGACGCCAGGTGATGTCGTGCACGGTACCTGTGACGCCTTGAATGGTCACCAGATCGCCGGGTTGGATTACGCGGCTCAGCATCAGGCCGAAGCCGCCGATGATGTTGGCGATTGTATCCTTCAGACCCAGCGAGATCGCCACACCTCCAACACCAAGGGCGGTGATAAGTGTGGTCGGATTGATGCCGAATACGGGCTGCAGTACCATCGCTGCACCAGTGGCCCAGATGGTCACGCGCGTGATGTTCACGAAAATCGAGGCGCTGGGAATCTGAGAATTGTCCAGAATCTTGCGCAACACGCGGCTGATGACGCGGTCGGCCACAAATACGATGGCCAATACAATGGCCAGCCAGATGAGTTTGCCGGCGTTCACCTGAAACCAGCGTGCGATGTCTTCTGCATATTCAGTCATACGCCTACTGTATCGGTCGTTTCTGGTGAAGTCGTGGAGACGGGGTGGCAGAAAGCGGAATCGGCCTACGGCCGATTCCGCTACTCCTGGTGTTCGCGGCAGGTTTGGCCGAGGCCGCGGGCCAGACGAATCGGATCGAGAATCTCATCCAACTGCTCGGCGGGCAGGTCGGTGCGTTCGCCGGCCACCTCACGCACGGTACGGCCGGTGTGCACGGCTTCGGCGGCGATGTCGGCCGCGTGCTCGTAGCCGATGTAATGGTTGAGCGCGGCGGAAATCGACGGTGAGGACTGGGCATATGAACGCCCTAGGTCAGCATTGATTTCGATGCCTTCCACGCAGTTGACGCGGAACGTCTCCATGGCGTGCGTCAGCAACGCCATGCCGGTCAGCAGCTCATGCACCATCACCGGGTCGAAGGCGTTCAGCTGCAACTGGCCCTCGGCCACAGCCCAGTTCACAGTCACGTCCATGCCGAAAATCGTGAAGCAGCACTGGTTGACGCATTCGGGGATCACAGGGTTCACTTTGGCCGGCATAATCGACGATCCGGCCTGGCGAGCCGGCACGTTGAGATCGTTGAAACCGCAGCGCGGCCCGGAATTGAGCAGTCGCAAATCGTCGGCGGCCTTCTTCAGGTGCACGGCGAGGCTCTTGATGGCAGCCGACGTGGCCACGTACGCGCCCATATCCGTCATGGCGGCCACCGGATCGGGCGCGGCGGTGACCGGCAGCCCGGTGATTTGCGCCAGATGCTTGATAGCGGACTTGCGGAATCGCAGATCCGCGCAAATACCGGTACCGATGGCGGTGGCACCGAGGTTGAGCTGGGCCAGCAGCGGCACCACGCGATCGAATACAGCCAAATCAGACTTCAACAGCGTGGCAAACGCATGAAATTCCTGACCATAGGTCATTGGTACGGCGTCCTGCAGCTGCGTGCGGCCAATCGTCACGTCATTGATATGTTTGTCGGCCAGATCGTGGAAGGCCTTGGCGAGTTTCTTGGTGGACTCGGCGAGCGGCCCGATCGCGTCGATAAGCGCGAGTTTGCAGGCGGCCGGGTAGGTGTCGTTCGTGGACTGCGACTCGTTGACGTCGTCGTTCGGATGGATGTATGTGTAATCGCCGCGCTGGTGGCCGGCGATTTCCAGCGCACGGTTGGCGATCACCTCGTTCATGTTCATGTTCGACGAGGTGCCGGCACCGCCCTGCATCACATCGACCGGGAACTGATCGGCCAGCTTGCCGGCCTCGATTTCCAGGCAGGCGGCGCGAATGGCCTCGGCCTTGGCCGGGTCGATCAGGCCTAATTCCTCATTGGCGATGGCGCAGGCGCGCTTGACCGTGGCATAGGCGCGAATCAGCTCGGGATGTTGGCTATCGGTGATGCCGGAGACCGGGAAGTTGCCGATAGCGCGCTGGGTGTGAATACCCCAGTAGACGTTCGCCGGCACCTCCATCTGGCCGATGCAGTCATGTTCCAGGCGGGTCTTGTTCGATGTTTCGCTCATGCTTCCATCTTCCTGTGCGTGGGCTGGAAACGCCAGTATGAGAGGCTGATTGCGCCTTGTGAGAAACCTCGCGCGGGGTTCGTTCGGCGGAAAACGATCCAGACTCGCTGGTTTTCGGTCAAGCGGTGTACCCGGGGAATCCTGCGGGGCCGTTCGACGATGAGATGGTGGATGGAGCGGCATGCGTGGCGGCGGCCGGCATGCCGGGGGCGGTCGAATCCTGCGCATTGTGCACGAAGATGCGATTCCAGTAATTAAGCATGTCCTTTTGGCTCATGGCCAGGTATATGCCCATGGCCAGCACGGCCACATCTTCTTTAAGCAGGTCTTTGATTTCGATGGTGTCGCTCAATTCGGGCCAACGTTGCAGCACGGCGAGCATGCCGCCCACGGTGAACTCGACCATGAGATCGGTTTTCAGGTCAAGGTTCTTGGGGTCGCGTTGCAATGTGCTGAGCATTTGCAGACGGCAGAAGTCACGCAGCGATTCGGTCAGTTCAGGCGTGCTGTGCGGGCCTGCCAACAGGGCCAGGCGGTCGAGGCGCTGCCGCTGCTCCGGGTCGGAGAGCGTGGCGGTGACGCGGTCTCGCCATTGTTCCTCGGGATTGCCGTTCGGATCGGGGGTGCGGTTGATCGGAATCGATTCGACCTGATGCAGGATGGCTGAATCGGCCAATTCGGGCAGGCTGGAGAAGTGATAGTAGAACGAATTACGGTTCACGCCAGCCTCACGCACCACATCGGTAACGGTGATCTTGCGATAGTCGCGGTCGGCGAGCAATTCCCAGAAAGCGTTCTCGAGGCGTTCTTTGGCGGGCAGCACCTCGGAATCATGGCGTGGACGTGGCATCTCTTCCTCCTGATGCACCAGCGTGATATGGTCACGCTGTCTGATAACTTATTGGGCAGTATAACTATTATTTGTGGACATGTCTATGAGCTAATCGGCGATTTCAGTTGCGTCCTCCGCTGAGGGCGAAGCTGCGGTGTCAGTGTCGGTGTCGGTATCGGCGCTGGCCGGGGCCGCGCTATCTGTTCCTGTCGCAGTTCCTGCTGGGGTTTCGGCTGTTCCTTTGGCGGTCGCAGAACTCGGCGCGGAAGCCGGGGCGGGCGTCGGCCTGCGTTTGGCAGTGGACGCCTTGAACAGTATCGCCAGGGCCTCAACCAAATGACGCCGGTCTGCGGGAGTCAGCCCTACATACGCGCCAAGCATCGCCGGAATCGAAGCGGGGAAGTTGCTTATCACCTCGCTGAAGCTGGTGGCGCCGTTGGCGTGCAGCACGGTGAACAGCGCATCCACCGCACGCTCGCGCTGTTCGGGCGTAAGCGTGGCGATCCAATGGTTCAGCTCCTCGTTAAACAACTGCGAGCTGGAACTCAAATCCGGCTCGGTGATGGACTGGTCGCCATCCAATAGCCAGGTGAAGGCGGAATGCTGCATGATGCCATCCGAATCGGAAGAGACCACGCGGCAAGGCTCCGGGGTCTCGAAAATCATGCCCACAATCGACGAACTTGGCACGATTTTCGTCACCTTCGGCTGGATGGTGCGGTAGGCGGGGCTGGTCACAATCTCCGGCGGGAAACCGGGGCCATCCAGTGAATAGACATGCTGAATGCGCTTGCGCACCTTGGGATCGGCGTTCATGGCCGCGTAAATCGCCAGATTGCCTCCCTTGGAATGGCCGACCAGAATAATCGGACCCTCCCACAGTCGCGCCACCGTATCCAGATAGGCGCTGGCTGAACGTTGCGCCGGCACCGGATACTGGAAAGCCATATTGAAATCTTCCTTCCATCCGATGAGCGAATCATCGGTGCCGCGGAAGGAAATAACCAACGTGCCTTTGTAGGTCGGCTTTCGGCGCTTGTGGCCGTCGGGCAGCTGGAAGGTGGCGGCGGCGAATTGGGTTTGCTCACCCTGATTGATGTGCTCGACCACCGCGCCCAGACGAACGTTGGCGTAGCGGGGGTTCTCGCCCGCGGCCTGGAACAGGTCGTGGACGAGGTCCGGATTGACCACTGAAACCATTTGGGCTTCGTGCGGCTTGTCGTCGGCATGTGTTTCCGGCGAACGATGCAGCTCGCGGTTGGCCTCGTCAAGGCTTACCGATTCAAGCTCGGGATGCCAGATACCCTTCAGCCAGATCAGTGGATGCTTGGGTTCGAAAGCGCGAATGCGTGCGGCGAACGAGCCTGACCGCGTCTCATCCAGCATCAACGTCGGACAGATACTGGCCACATCCTCATAGATGAGCGTGGAGATGATCAAGGCGTCGATTTCGTTGAACGGCAAGTCGGCGAAGGAGCGCGTTTCGGTGTGCGCGTAATCGATAATGCCGGTCATACGCACCTCCTGCTTCCGTTGATATTGCACATCCCCTTAGGTCATGTGGTCTTGCGATCGCGTGCGGCCGTGCGGCTGCGCGCAGCAATTAACCATACGCATTCCATTGTAGGGATTGTACGGTTTTGGCCGGCGTGATCGAGCAAGACTGCACCGACGGCGAACAATTCGTGGAAGGATTCCCGTCAGCTTGTCGAAAATTGTCGGGTAGCAGGGTTGCGATGCCAGCCAGCCGACCACCCTCCGGCGCTGCGCGCCATCTCCCGCCGGCGGGAGGGGTAACCACTCAATCCTTTTGACGAGGCGGACCGCTGGGCCCGTCAAAGGTTCGGCAGATCGAAGCGCGCCAGATCCACGCCCTCGAGTTCAAGCAACTCGGCCTTGATGTCGAGTCGGCCGCCGTAGCCGCCAAACGCGCGGCCCGAGCCGACTACGCGGTGACAGGGCACGATGATGGTAACTGGATTGCGCTTCACTGCGCCTCCGACCGCCTGCGCGGCCATGCGGCCGCCGCCGCGTCGTTCGGCCAATTCGGCGGCGAGTTCGCCGTAACTTACCGTCATGCCATAGGGAATTTCGGCCACCAGATTCCACACTTCATGTTGGAATGGCGTGCCGGCGGGATGCAACGGCGGCACCTGATCCGAGCCGGGGCGTTCGCCGGCGAAATAGGCGGTCAGCCATTCGCGGGTTATACGGAATACGTCGGGTTCACTATCGGATTCGCGATTCGAATCGAGAACGGCTTGGTGATCGGTGGCCCACCACCAGTCTTCAAGACAGAGTTCGGTAAGTCCCTCGCCGTCGGAGGCCATCATCATCCTGCCGATGGGCGTTCCGACTGTGGCCCGCATCAGTTGTCGTTGCGTCATACCGCCATTATCGCGCGTCTAGAGTGCCATCTCCGTTCAAAGAGGTATATTTGGCCTCTTGCGGAATGACATCTGCTTTCAGCAGGGGTATCTCAAACGTGAAAGCGCGAGTATAAACGGCTTTGCGCCAACGTTATTCCGCCGTTTTTGTGCCGCGTCTACTTGGACAGATACCTCTTTGAACGCAGAAAGTCTTCCGACCCGCGTGAATCGGAAGACTTTTCATGTTCGGTGTAGTGATTCGATTGCGCCAACGACAGGCGCTAGAGCTCTTTTACGCGTTGACGAGCGCCAGGAAGGCGGCGGCCACGGCGGCTGTCGGGTTCGGGAATTCCTCGTCCTGGTTGAAGAACGGCACGTCGGCGTAGTTCGGGAACTTCACTTCGGCACGGTCGCCGATCAAGGCCTTGGCCTCTTCGGCCAGCTGCTCGGTTATCGTCATGCGTTCCTGATTTCCACGGCCATGGCCGTGCTAGATGTGCCCATCGCATGGTTCTACCCGCTGTTTACGCTGGCCATGCCCATCGCCTGGCTGCTGTATATGGCCGCCACGAGTTATGTGCACGGCGGCACCCGATAATCGTTGGAAAACCGGTGGGACACGCGGGGGCTTGGCTTTTTCCTGAGATTGGCGTATCTTTGTCACCTGTTGCCCATGAAGGTAACACATGCGGACATAGCTTAGTTGGTAAAGCGCAACCTTGCCAAGGTTGAGACCGCGGGTT
>OKAA01000034.1_pt1 | contig 50724 bp, 46 predicted proteins | sample 1611051 | NCBI WGS metagenome assembly OKAA01 (sample SAMN04436707, study PRJEB24849) | human gut metagenome | biome: human gut; feature: NICU; material: stool | host: Homo sapiens | place: USA: Saint Louis, MO | collected 2010-09-04
GGCTCCACTCGACCCTCGGGTACCTGAGCCCCGTGGAGTTCACACAACAAGGAAAAACCCTCTAGAAACAATCCAACACACCGTTGCCAATCCATCCACTCTCGACCGGTCTGCGCAAACGGGTCGGCATCGTCGCCGGCATGCTGTTCGACCCGCATGTCATCATGCTCGACGAGCCAAGCAACGCCATCGATCCGATCACCCGCTCGCTGCTCGTCGATTACGTCAACCAGCTTCGCGCCGACGAGCGCACTTTGCTCACCGTCACCCATGACCTCGAATACTGTTGGAATGTGGCCGACCGGATCATCATCCTTGACGACGAACATCTCGTCAAGGATATGATGCTCGCCGAATTCGACGACTATGAGGCGTTCACCAAGGCGTCCACGCTCGGGCGTGACCGCACGCACGTCGACTTCGGCCTTCCCGCGCGCGGACGGCAAGCATGAGATCATGGCGTCGCCACCGTGTCCCGTTTATCGAACAAGGCGAGCACAGCGAATGCGGGCTGGCCGCCGCGGCGATGATCCTCGCCGCATTCGGGCATCCCGTGACCATGGACGAGCTGCGCCGCCGGTACGGCGCTCCACGCGGTGGACTGAGCCTCGCGAACATCGTAACGGTGCTGTCCGGCTCCGGCATCCGCGTACGCGCGGTCACGACCCCCAGCGCCGAAGCGTTGAAAACCGTCATGACGCCATGCATCCTGCATTGGGACGACAACCATTTCGTCGTGCTCGACCATTACGCATACGGCCGATTCCGCATCGCTGACCCGGCGAACGGGCGCCATGCCTATACGCCCGGCGAACTCGCGGCCCACTGTTCTGGCGCGGTGCTGATTCCGCAACCGACAAACGACGGCTGCGCAACCATTCCCATACGGCCTCGCAGCGGAACCGTCTCCATCCTGACCGGGTTCCTCCGCCGGAACATGCCCGCCATCGGTCTGAGCCTGCTGTTCTCGCTCGTCGTCCAGGGACTGACATTGATCGTGCCCGCAGGCACCGGCTATATGGTCGACCATGGGTCGCTCGCCGCCCAAAGCGGTTTCCCTCCGTTGGTCGCGACGATGCTGCTTGCCTCGCTGCTGGTCTACTATGCGGTCGGCGCGTTGAACACCATGATGCTCACCCGCGTGCAGGTGCGATTCGGACGATACCTGTCCCGCCGATACATGACCGGCGTGCTCGATCGGGAGTTCCCGTTCTTCGTGAACCGTTCCGGTGGTGACCTGATCTACCGCGCGAACCTGGTCATGGTCGTCGAACAGATCGTGACCGGCAGTCTGCCGTCGACGGTCGTGTCGATGGTGTTCCTCGTGGTCTACCTGATCATGATGATCGCCTATTCAGCGCCATTGACGATGCTGACCCTGACGGTGTGCGCGGCGGTGCTCGTCGTATCCGTCATTTATTCCCTGCGCAACAGGACGCTGGTCGAGCGTGCGACCGTCGCGCAGGCTGACGTGCAACGCGCCTTCATCGAAACCTTCTCCGGCATCGAAACCGTCAAAAGCCTCAATTTGGAAAGCCACTGCTACGACCGCTGGTCAGCGCGTCTGGGAACGCAGCTCGACTACCAGACTCGGCAAGGGCGGCTTTCGGCGTTGCTGTCAAGCCTGTCCTCGGCGCTGGTGTTCGTGTTGCCGCTATGCGTGGTCGCCTTCGGCATGACCTTCGTGGGACGCGGCACGCTCGCACTGGGTGCCGTCGTCGGATTCATGTCATTGGCGTCCGCATTCGTCACGCCATTCTCCGGCATCGTCGGCGTCATCAGCCAGATCATGGCGTTCGCCACCTATATGCGCAAGATTTGCGAGATGATTCCCGCCGGTGAAGGCGACAGGCGAGGCGGCGGCGGTGCGTCGCTTGCATGCGACGAACCGGGTGGCGAACCGGGTGACGTCGGACTGGGTGACGGCGGACGGTCCGCATGTGGTGGGCCGAGTGGTGACGAATCGGGTGATGGCGTACTCGAACGGTTGCATGCCACCGGCGTGGGATACTCGTACACGGCGTTCGACGCTCCCGTTCTCTCCGATGTCGATTGCGACATCCGCAAAGGCGACAAGATCGCCATCGTCGGCCCCACTGGCTCGGGCAAAAGCACGCTGCTGAAACTGCTCGCCGGACTCATCGAACCCGTCTGTGGCACGGTGACCATCAACGACGGCGGATGCCGGATTTACGACGCGGACAGCCGATGGAAGGCCGGCAGGCTGGCGTATGTGCATCAGGAATCCACGGTGTTCAACGAAACCTTGCGCGACAATATCACGCTGCACCGTCCGTGGCTGACGGATGACGACATCGTCAGGGCGTGCGAGGTTGCCGGCATCAACGAGGGGATGATGGATCCGGTCGTCGGCTTGGACGCCATGGTCAGTGAACGCGGCATGAACCTGTCCGGCGGCCAACGGCAGAAGGTCGCCATCGCGCGTGCGGTCGTCGGAAGACCGGACTTCCTACTTATGGACGAACCCACCAGTGCTCTGGACAACGATACCGAGCGACATGTCATGACGGCGTTGCTCGACTCCGACAATGCGTGCATCGTCGTGGCGCACAGACTCGCATCGATTCGGGATTTCGACCGCATCCATGTCATGGATCATGGGCGGATCGTCGAATCCGGTACGCATGACGAACTGCTGCAGGCCGGCGGATTGTATTCGCGGCTGTACCGGCAGGAGTGAGTGTCCCCTTACACCCTTACGCCTTTAAACCCTTACCCTTTACACCTTATCCCTTACACCCTCGGCTCATGAGGCCCCAGTCCAGCCCCTGCCGTATAGTCTTCATTCGGCGTAATTTCGCCCGCGGATAGAGAGCGTTTCGAGCGAACCTGCACGAAACACCGCGCAACGACACAATAAGGAGGACGCCGTGGCACTGACGGCTGACGAGAAGACCCAGATTATCAACGAGTACGCGACGCACGAAGGTGACACCGGTTCCCCCGAGGTCCAGGTGGCTCTGCTGTCCAAGCGTATCGCCGACCTGACCGAGCACCTCAAGGAGCACAAGCACGACCACCACTCCCGTCGTGGTATGCAGCTGATGATCGGTGACCGTCGTCGCCTGCTTGACTACCTCAAGCGCGTTGACATCAACCGTTACCGTTCCCTCATCGAGCGTCTGGGTCTGCGTCGATAATTGAAGACTTCCGCCCGAGTACCTAGGATGGTGCTCGGGCGTTTTACATATCGCCAGCCAACGGCAACAACGGCAAGAGGGTTAGAGGATAGGCCAGTAGGGCGCCGAAACCGGAAACGGTACGCACGCAGGTAGCCAGTAGGTAAGGCCGACAAGAGAACCCGAATGAAGGGGTTGACACGAGGAACGACGGCCAAGTGGCCAGTCGAAACAAGGTATGTGACGTCCGCTGAAGAGGACAGTTGCGGTTCAAGCGAGTCGCCAAACCGCAACACAGTATGTAGGAATAATTAGAAAAATTAAAGAAGGAGGAACCCTATGGAGGGTCCCGAAATCAAGGCCGTTGAGGCCGTAATCGACAATGGATCGTTTGGCAAGCGCACGCTGCGCTTCGAGACCGGCCGCCTCGCCCAGCAGGCCGATGGCGCTGTGGCCGCCTACCTCGACGACGATTCCATGATTCTGTCCACCACCACCGCCGGTTCCAGCCCGAAGGAGAACTACGACTTCTTCCCGCTGACTGTCGACGTTGAAGAGAAGATGTACGCTGCCGGCAAGATTCCGGGCTCGTTCTTCCGTCGTGAAGGCCGCCCGAGCTCCGAGGCCATCCTCGCCTGCCGTATCATCGACCGCCCGCTGCGCCCGCTGTTCCCGCACACCCTGCGCAACGAAGTGCAGGTCGTCGAGACCGTGCTCGCCGTGAACCCCGATGACGCTTACGATGTCATCGCCCTGAACGCCGCTTCCGCCTCCACCATGATCTCCGGCCTGCCGTTCGAAGGCCCGGTCTCCGGTGTGCGTCTGGCGCTGATTGACGGCCAGTGGGTCGCCTTCCCGCGTTGGAGCGAGCGTGAGCGCGCCGTGTTCGAGATTGTGGTCGCTGGCCGCGTGATCGAGAACGGTGATGTTGCCATCGCCATGATCGAGGCCGGTGCCGGCAAGAACGCTTGGCACCTCATCTACGACGAGGGCCAGGCCAAGCCCGATGAGGAAGTCGTTGCCGGTGGTCTTGAGGCCGCCAAGCCGTTCATCAAGGTGATTTGCGAGGCTCAGGACGAGCTCAAGAAGATCGCCGCCAAGGAGACCAAGGAATTCCAGCTCTTCCCGGAGTACACCGACGAGCTGTACGCCCGCATCGACGAGATCGCCCACAAGGATCTGGACGAGGCCCTCTCCATCGCCGAGAAGCTGCCGCGCCAGGACCGCATCCACGAGATCAAGGAGCACGTGCGCGAGGTGCTCGCGGACGAGTTCACCGATATGGACGATGCCGAGAAGGACAAGGAACTCGGTAACGCCTTCAAGGAACTGCAGCGCCAGATTGTGCGCCGCCGCATCCTGACCGAGGACTACCGCATCGACGGCCGTGGCCTGCGCGACATCCGCACCCTGTCCGCCGAGGTGGACATTGTGCCTCGCGTGCACGGTTCCGCCCTGTTCCAGCGTGGCGAGACCCAGATTCTGGGCGTCACCACCCTGAACATGCTCAAGATGGAGCAGCAGATCGACGCGCTGTCCGGTCCGCAGTCCAAGCGCTACATGCACAACTACGAGATGCCGCCGTACTCCACTGGTGAGACCGGCCGCGTCGGCTCCCCGAAGCGCCGCGAAATCGGCCACGGCGCCCTCGCCGAGAAGGCTCTCGTGCCGGTGCTGCCGAGCCGCGAAGAGTTCCCCTACGCCATCCGCCAGGTCTCCGAGGCCATCGGTTCCAACGGTTCCACTTCGATGGGTTCCGTGTGCGCCTCCACGCTGAGCCTTTTGGCCGCCGGCGTGCCGCTGAAGGCTCCGGTTGCCGGCATCGCCATGGGCCTCGTGTCCGGCGACGTTGATGGCAAGCACATCTTCAAGACCCTCACCGATATCCTGGGTGCCGAGGATGCCTTCGGCGACATGGACTTCAAGGTGGCCGGTACTTCCGAGTTCATCACCGCCCTGCAGCTCGACACCAAGCTCGACGGCATTCCGGCCGACATCCTGGCCGCCGCTCTGCAGCAGGCCAAGGAAGCCCGCGCCACGATCCTCGAGGTCATCAACGAGTGCATCGACGGCCCGGCCGAGATGAGCGAGTTCGCTCCGCGCATCATCACCACCTCCGTCCCGGTGGAGAAGATCGGCGAAGTCATCGGCCCGAAGGGCAAGATGATCAACCAGATTCAGGAAGACACCGGCGCTGAAATCGCCATCGAGGATGACGGTACCGTCTTCATCTCCTCCGAGGGTGGAGAGGCCGCTGAGAAGGCCAAGTCCATCATCGATTCCATTGCCAACCCGCACGTGCCTGAGGCCGGCGAAACCTACAACGGCAAGGTCGTCAAGACCACGTCGTTCGGCGCTTTCGTGAACCTCACCCCCGGCACCGACGGTCTGCTGCACATCTCCCAGATCCGCAACCTGGCCAACGGCGAGCGTATCGACGCCGTTGAAGACGTGCTCAAGGAAGGCGACACCGTTGAGGTGATCGTTCAGGGTGTCGATGACCGCGGCAAGATCTCCCTGGCCATCCCCGGTTTCGAGGATCAGGAGAACAATGCCCGCCCGAGCCGTGGCGACCGTGATGACCGCCGTGGTGGCGGCCGTGGCCGTGGTGACCGTGACGATCGCCGTGGCGGTCGTGGCCGTCGCTCCGATCGCGATGACCGTGACTTCGATCGTGATGATCGTGATGATCGTGACGACCGTCCGCGTCGCCGTCGCTCCGATGACTTCGAGGATGATTACGATGACCGTCCGCGTCGCCGTCGCTCCGATGACCGTGACTTCGATCGCGATGATCGCGATGATGATCGTCCGCGTCGCCGTCGCTCTTCCGATCGCGATGACCGTGGCGATCGTGATGACCGCCGTGGCGGTTCCCGTGGCGGCCGCGGCCGTGGCTCGGACCGCAACCCGCGCTACGCCACCGACGACAACTACGACGACTACCGCGCCGACCGCGAAGAGCGTACTGAGCGCCCGCGTCGCCGCGTCCGTCGCGACTTCGATCCGTTCGAGGACTAAAGCCCTCTCACGGATCGGTCGCGGCATAGCCGCTCCCCTCACCTACGGGAAGACCGCAGGGCTCCCCGCTTAACGGTTCGGCATTCGAGGACTGATCGTTCTCTAGCTTCTCTCGGGTGAGAAGAGCTTAATCGCAAACCAAAAGGCTTCTATACCGTTTCATTCGGTATAGAAGCCTTTTGGTTTTTCGGCTTCTTCGCGCTGCATATTTCGATGTTGAATAAGGCACTCGTGCTGCTGCCATGTACATTTAGTTGTCAGTTGACAACTATTCCCATGCATCAAGAATGGCGGATGATCATCAAAGGTACTCATGGGCGTTGATCACTGTGGCAACAACAAAGGCCGGGCCCTTGTGGGAGCCCGGCCTTTATGCCGTATGGCGGCGGATTAATCCTTAAAGGCTAATCCGTTGTCAATCGGCGTTACAGAATCGCCATGCACACGAAGTCCAGAATGAACAGCGCGGCCACAATCCAGATGATCGGGTGAACCTCCTTGGCCTTGCCCTTGCAGGTCTTCACGATGCAGTACATGATGAAGCCGCCGGCGATGCCGTAGGAGATGGAGTAGGAGAAGGCCATGAACACGGCGGCGAAGAACGCCGGAATGGCTTCGGCGATGTCGTCCCACTTGACTTCCTTCAGGGAAGCGGCCATCATGCAGCCGACGATCACCAGCACGCCGGCGGTTGCGGCGGACGGCACGGCGGAGACGACCGGGGCCAGGAACGCGGACAGGGCGAAGCAGATCGCCACAACCACGGAGGTCAGGCCGGTGCGGCCGCCTGCGGCGATGCCGGCGGAAGACTCGACGTAGGTGGTGGTGTTCGAGGTGCCGCAGATGGCGCCGATGGAGGTGGCGATGGAGTCGGCGAACAGGGCCTTGTCCATCTTGGAGGAGAAGCCGTGGCCGTTCTCCAGTGCCTTCTCGTCTTCAGCGGAGAAGATGCCGGTGCGGCGGCCGGTGCCGATGAAAGTGCCCAGGGTGTCGAACGTATCGGACATGGAGAAGGCGAAGATGGTCACGATGACCAGCGGCAGCTTGGTCGGATCAGAGAACAGTGCCGGGAAGCCCTCGGCGGAGAAGATCGCGCCGAAGGTCTGCGGCAGCTGGGAGAAGGTCTCGCTGATGGACTGCGAGTTGGACCAGGTGGTCACGCCGAACGGGATGCCGATCACGGTGGTGATGGCGATGGCCAGCAGCATGCCGCCCTTAACCTTCATCACGGTGAACACGATGGCAAGCACGAGGCCGATCAGGAAGACCCACAGCACCTTGTCGTTGAAGTCGGCCAGACCCGGGGTAGCCGCAACGGCACCGCCCTTGGCGGCGGCCTTCGGATCGCCGGGAGTGAACTTGATTAGGCCGACGTTCAGCATGCCCACGTAGGCCACGAACAGGCCGATGCCGCCGCCGATGGCGTGTTGCAGGGACTCCGGGATGGCCATGATGATCATCTTGCGGATCTTGGTGACGGTGATGAGGATGTTGATCAGGCCGCACAGGAACACCATGCACATGGTCTGCTGCCAGCTGAAGCCGAGGCCGAAGCACACGGTGTAGGTGAAGAACGCGTTGAGGCCCATGCCGGCGGCCTGGGCGTACGGCACATTGGCGAACAGGCCCATGACCAGGGTGCCGATGATGGCCGCGATGATGGTGGCCAGGAACACGCCGCCCCACGGCATACCCGTCTGCGACAGGATCTGCGGGTTGACGACGATGATGTAGGCCATCGCGAAGAACGTGGTCAGGCCGGCCAGAATCTCAGTCGAGACGGTCGTGCCGTTTTCCTTCAAATGGAAGAACTTCTCCATTTACTCTCTACTTCCTTGGGTTTATGCGGGGCTGCGCACCGCGCGCATAATGCTGCGGCTGGCCCCGGCGAGAATTGCGACTCGCCCTGATCGGCCTGCCCAACGCGCGTCAGGCGCTGCGCACCCAATCAGAACCGTGGCCGATTATAGCTTGTGGAGGTAACGTGAACGGGTCCGGGAGTAGACTGACTGCCAGAATAATTCGGAACAACTCAGGGGACACGCAGGGCATACCCGTGGAAGGAAGGCGCGCGATGAAACCGGCCGTCGAAGTCAGCATCACCTCTTGGAAGAAGAATGTCGTCAAGCCCGGTCAGGAGTACGGCCGCGTACTGCTGATGCCTGGCACCGGCTACAACTGCGACCGTCCGCTGCTCTACTGGTCGGCCCAGGCTCTGGTCGAGGCCGGCTGGCGAATCGACCGCATGAACGTACGCAACGCTTCCGACGACCTGTCCACGGTGATTCCGGTCCTCAATCAGGCGATTGACGGCTGGGTGGCCGCCGCGCGCGAGTCCGGCGTGGGCAAAGCCGGTGATTCCGGGGATGGTGTTGCCGCCGATGATTCTGCTACCGTGCTGGCCGATGGCGCAGCTGACTCACCGAACCGTGATTCCGACACCCCGTCCGGCCCTCGCCTGTTGCTGATTGGCAAGTCGCTGACGACGATGACCTACCCACATGTGGCCTCACACTACGGTTTGCCGTTCGTGCTGCTGACCCCGGTGCTGCATCACGCCGACTTCGATCCATCCGCCCGGGTGATTCCGGTGCCGGCTGTCGGCGATGATATCGTCGTCGAATCCGAGGCCCCGAGCGTGGCCGAAGCAAGGGCGATCATCCGCGCGGAACTGGCCGGCCAGTCGCACGCCGCCAGCTCCCGATACTCCGGCCCGGCACCGCTGATCTGCGCCGGCACCGCCGACCCGTTCTACGATCGAGCCCGCGCCAACGTGCTCACCCCGCACGTGCACGAATACCCGGATGCCAACCATTCGATCGAGGTACCCGGCCACTGGCGTCGCTCGCTCGACTATCTGAAGGAAGTCACCGCGTCCGTAGCCCAGTACGCCGCCACGCTGTAATGCCCTGCGACACGCCCGAATTCTGCAATGTCGCTGACCATCCGTAATCTAATTATCCGTAAACCACAGACCGTTGGTTGAAGTGCGCGCGAGTGCATTTCCGAAGTTTGGTTCGCCAAGCCAGCGCAGGTTGAGGGATATAAGCCCGTCAAGGGCCGGCGAAGGTCGCTTCGCGAGATTGTATTGCTCTGCCTGTGCGCAGGGCTTTTTTGTTGCCCGGCCGAAAGTTCCGAACTCCAAGTCAACGGCCGACTTAGGAAGGAACGCCATGAAGAGGCCCGAAAAGGAAGCGGTAGTCGCTCAGCTTACGGAAGAATTCCGTAACGCTGACGCCGTCTACCTGACCGAGTACCGCGGGCTTACCGTTCCGCAGATTTCCGATCTGCGTGAAAAGCTAGGCCGCGATACTTCCTACACCGTGGCAAAGAACACGCTGGCACGCATCGCCGCCAAGGAAGCGGGTATTGAGGGTCTCGACGAGATTCTCTCCGGCCCGACCGCCATCACCTTCGTGAAGGGCGACTTTATCGAGGCTGCGAAGGTCATCCGTGACTTCGCCAAGGACAACAAGGCTCTTGTCATCAAGGGTGCCGCCGCTGACGGCACTGTCTACGATGCCGAGGGCGCCAAGAAGCTGGCAGACCTCAAGTCCCGCCCGCAGCTGCTTGCCGAATTCGCCGGCGACATCAAGGCATCGATGGCCAAGGCCGCGTACCTGTTCAACGCTCTGCCTACCAAGGCTGTGCGCACGATCGACGCCCTGCGCGAAAAGCAGGAGAAGGCTGCCTGATTTACGCCCTCACGGCATGAATCAGTCGCTTCGATAATTTAAACAATAAGGTTTATTAGGCAGCGGATCTACCACTTCGTCCGCCGCCAAGATTGAAAGGAAGCCATAATGGCTAAGTACACCAACGATGAGCTGCTGGAAGCCTTCGGCGAGATGACCCTGGTCGAGCTCTCCGAGTTCGTGAAGGCCTTCGAGGAGAAGTTCGACGTCGAGGCTGCCGCTCCGGTTGCCGCTGTTGCCGCTGTTGCTGGCGCTGCTGCTCCGGCTGAGGAAGAGAAGGATGAGTTCGACGTCATCCTCTCCGCCGTCGGCGACAAGAAGATCCAGGTCATCAAGGCTGTCCGCGCCATCACCAACCTCGGCCTGGCCGAGGCCAAGGCTCTTGTCGACGGCGCTCCGAAGGCCGTCCTCGAGAAGGCCAAGAAGGAAGATGCCGAGAAGGCCAAGGCTCAGCTGGAAGAGGCTGGCGCCACTGTCGAGCTCAAGTGATTTGTGCGGCATAAGCCGCAATCACAGCTTTTCGAGGAACCCCGCACCTGTGTTTCAGGCTGCGGGGTTTCCGCATACTGAGTAGACTAGTTGACGAGGGCGAGGCGGAGAACGCGATCCGGCGTGGAATCACAAAGCTGGCAATGAGCGAAAGTTGTCAATTCTGTGCCCAGTAATCCGCCAAAAGCCGGTAAAAGATGACACAATGGCACGTAGTGTGGTCAAATAGTGTGTCCAGGAAGGCGGTCACGGTGAGCGAGTGGACGGTGAAGATCAACGGTGTCGACCGAATCAGCGTCAAGCCGGGGGAGTGCGTGGAAATCGGCCGTAAGCCGTTACGCCCCCTTGCCGATGATGGCAACACCCGCCTTGACGTCGCCGATCAAACCAAATCGATGTCCAAACGGCACGCCATGTTCACGGTAAAAAGCAATGGTACGGCCTCGATCCGCGATCTTGGATCGACCAATGGATCGTATGTGGTGCGGGAAAATGGCGATTTGTTACGCTTGCCGGCCAATGCCGAGTTCCTGTTACCGACGTCTCCCATGCGCATGCAGTTCGGCGATGTGCCTGCGGACTTCATTCGTATCGACGATCCAGTGGCAAAGCCACTCGACATCAAGGTGCCTGATTTGTTTGGCTATGCGGTTCACGAAGCACCGCAGGAGCCGGATGCGGCGGATATGTCCGTCGACGATATTCTTGATTTGCGGGCCGGCGAGCCGACCGCCATCTTCAGCGCGGATAATGTTCGGCGCAAGGTCGACGAGCTTGAACTTGGCTCGCTGAATATCACGCAGCCAGTGACGAAAAACGATGAGCCGGCCATACCCCGTGACCTGTTCGCGGATGCGTTGGCCCAGCATGTCGAGCAAGAGACCGAACGCAAAAACCAGCAGGCCATGGACTCCGTGGCACTGCCGAAGCAGCAGACCGAACCTGAGTCGACGACTGTAACGCCCGCATCCAAGCACAGCAGGATCTCCGGTATTGTTCCAGTAGATGCCATCGCCCATGCCGTTGTTAAGCACGCTCCCAGCACAAGCGAGCCGGCAGTGGCGTCAGCGGCGGTTGTTGAATCCGATGTGGTGGCTGGCGCAAGCAAATCAGCCGAAAACGTTCAGTCTGCTCCGAATACCAGGAATGCCGGCGATTCTCAGCCGGCGGACACTGTCGCACAGCATGCTGAAGTTGCCCAGCCTGAAGCCGCCCGGGAAGCCGAAGCCGCTCAATCTGAAAACACCCAGCCTGAGACCGCTCAGCCGGCAACCGCCCAGTCTGAAACCGACCAGCCGGCAGCTGACGTACCGGACGATCAGCAGCGGACCGCAGCCGAAGCATATCAAGAAGCCACCGCAGCAGGCGTAGCAGACCAGCAGCCGGCTGCCGAAACCGAAACCGCCCAGCAGTCGGTATCCGAAGCGTACGATATCGACTCCACGGGCGTGCACACCCCAGTCTTCGAGCCCGGCTCGGTGTTCGAGCGCGTGGCCAAGGGCGAGCTGAAAGCACAGGAGCCGGCAGTCGAAGTCGATGGCCTGACCTTTGACGAGGCAAAAACCACGCAAGATTTCAACGTTCAGTTCGAAGTCGCCCGTCATCCCGAATTGCTGGCGTTCCTCGCCATGAATCCGTACCTGTACGACGACATGTATTCTTGGCTCGCCGCCCGTGGCGAGGCCGATATTGACGAAGCCCTGTCTCACAACAAGGGCTATCAGGAATACCGCGAAGCGGTTGGAAAGTGAGTCGAGAGATGACCCAGAGCCAGACTCAGAACCAGAATCTCACGGAAGGTCTGAATCGCATCCGTCGCTGGCGTGACCAATACCGCAGCATGCAGCCGCCATCGCCGCTCGAGGATGTGAATCAACTGGCCGCGAAGCTGGAGATGACCCATGCCCATCCCTCCGGCATCGCCCAGCTGTTCGCTTCCGGCCATGTCCGGCTGGATTCGTTGTTCCGTGACACGGGTGTGCTTAAGGCCGCCGAACGCCATATTGGGCGCGTGCTGGATGACCAGGCCGCCAAACGCAGGATTTCCGGCGTGGCGGAGTTGTCGCTCGTGGTCGGCGTGGCTACGTGGAAGGGCAACGCGCTGCCGGTGCTGTTGTACCCGGTGGGCGTCACGATCGAGGATGATGGCTTGTCGACCACCATTCGATTCACCGGTCGCGTGACCCTCAACGCCGCGTTTGTCAATACATTGCGTGAGCAGGGGGTGTTCCTGGATGAGGATTCCCTGTTTGACGGTGCCAGCTATGACAGTGGCACTCCCGAAACTTCCGCGATGTTCGCCCGTATTTCGTCCGAAGCATCGGAGCGTATCTCCGACTTCGCCATCGAGCGCCAGATTGTGCTCGGATGCTTCATGGACCCCTCGTCGCAGATGATCAGCGAAAGCCGACAGTTCATCGACCAGCTGGAGAACGGCCCCACCGGCAATGTGCTGTTGGACGCGCTTGCCGGCGACGAATCCGCCCGCACCGCGCTCAAAGACGCCAATATTCCGCAATACAGTCCTTTCGACGTAGACCCGCATGCTGAGTACGAAGTCGGCGATGTGGACAATACGGTACGATATGCCGCGTCACTTGCCGCCAATGGCCATAGCATCGTGGTCGACGGCGCCTTCCCGAAGGGCACCGCGGAGCAGGCCGTGGCCATCGCATCGCGCTGCCTGATGAATGGTCGTTCCGTGCTGTACGTGCCCGGCGTGGCCGAGCAGAAGCGTCTGTTCATCCAGACGGCCTCCGCCAATGAGATGAAGGCGCAGGTACTGGATGTATCCGATGAACACGCCAACGCCGCGCTTGATAAGCAGCTGATTGCCGCAGTCGGATTCCAACCGGGAGTCGCCACCCAGCGATTCGACCAACTGGCCGACGAACTCGTGGGCGTGCGCTCGCGCTTGACCCGCTACTTGGGTGACCTGCACGGGGGCAACGATAAGTGGAATGTGTCCGCATACGAGACCATTCAGAATCTGGCCCGTATCTCCGTGCTCCCGACGCACCCTGCCACCCACGTTCGACTTGACGAGTCAAGTGCCCTGAGCATCGCCAACGGTATTGACACATGGATCGGCAAGATGGAACGCGCCGGCGAGCTCGGCGAATACACCATCGGCCCGGAAGGCACCGCATGGTACAAGGCGTCCATCACCACTGAAGAACAGGCAGTAACCGCCTACCAGCGCGTGGACGATTTGCTGCGTCGCTTCCTGCCCGCCACCCGTGAGCAGGTGGCACGCACCGTGCAGACCTGCGGATTCCCGGTTCCTCCCACCACCCGCGAGTGGGAGCGTCAGGTTACGGTTTTGAAGAATCTGCGACGAGTGCTTGACGTGTTCCAGCCGGAGATTTTCGAGCGAGACATCAGCTCCATGATTGAGGCCACCAAGCCGAAGAGCCAGCGCAAGGCCGAGGGCACGTCGATGGGATTCTGGGAGCGCCGCCGCCACATCAAGGAAGCCAAGGATCTGCTGCGCGTCGGCGCGCAGGTCGAGGACTTGCACGAAGCGTTGAAGGTAGTCGCCAAGCAAGGGGAGCAGTGGCATCAGTTCGTGCCTCACGGCGGTTGGCCGGTGCTGCCCAGCAAGCTCGACGAGATCATCTCCACCCAAGAGGCGCTGGTCAGCAATATGACCGCGCTGGATACCGTGCTTTCCACCACGCCCGCTGGTGGCAATCTGGAAACCGCCGATTTCGAGAAGGTGGAAGCACGCCTGAAAGCACTGCTGGATGATCGCAAGGCACTGGACACCTTGCCGGAGCGTTGCCTGCTGGAGCAGGAATTCGCCTCTGCCGGACTGAACGAACTGGTCGCCGATCTCAACGCTCGCCGAGTGAGTGTGGAGCAGGTGCGCGGCGAAGTGCAGCTGGCCTGGTGGACCACCGTGTTTGAGGACATTGTGCGTTCGTCCGCCATCATCTCCAACCAGGATGGTGCCGCGCTGCAGGCCGCATCCGACCGCTTTGCGCAGGTCGATGTGGAGCACGTGCGCTCCATCGGACCGATGGTGTCGCAGGAATCCATGCGCCGCCTGTGCGACATGCTGTTCTCCCGCACTCAGGAAGCCAACCAGATGCACACCGTGCTGGCAGGGCGCGCCAGTGTGTCGCTGAGCAGGATTCGCCGTGATCATCCGGAGATTCTGGCCGCGGCCAAGCCGATTCTGGTGGCCGCGCCGGGTACGCTCGCCGCACTCACCGAGCCGGGTGTGCTGGCTGATGTGGCGATTCTCGATGCGTGCGCGCACATTCCCGCTATCGAGTTGCTGTCCATCATCGGCCGCGTGCAGCAGGTGGTGGTGATCGCCCACTGCGCGACGGTAACCAGCGAAAGCGTCAAGCAGCTGATCGACACGTTGCCTCATATCGAGGTGGATGCTGCCCCGTCTCGCCGTGCGCCGCGCCTGTCCGCATTCCTTGAATCCGAGGGATATGGTCCTGTTCGCTATGATGTGGCCACCGAGCCGGCTGCCGGTGAGGTGCGATTCCACCGTGTGGAAGCGAGCGGTGTGCCGGTTATGTCTTCTGGTCTGGTGGAATCCAGCCAGCCGGAGATTGATGAAGTGGTGCGTCTGATTACGCAACGTGCCGCCGGTTTTGCCGTGGTTCCTTCCAGCTATCGACTTGTGGTCGTGACGTTGACCGACGCATTCCGCACACGCTTGGGTGCCGAATTGAAGTCGTTGGCAGGCAAATCCAAGGCGATGGGCCGATTCCTGCGCCATGTGCGGCTGGTTTCCTTGCGTGACGTGGCCGGAGGTCGTGCCACTGACGTGATTCTGTCGATGTGCTATGCGAAAACCACGCACGGACGTCTGCTTCAGCAGTTCGGCCCGCTCGAAAGCACAGGCGGTCGCGGACTGTTGCTGGACGCCCTGGCATTGGCGGACCACAGCTTGGATATTGTGTCGGCCTTTGGTTCCGAAGATTTGGATGAAGAACGACTGCACCAGTCCGGTCCTCGGTTCCTGAAGACCATGTTGACGTGGGCCGAACAGCTTGACGACCGTCCGGTGCTTCCGTTGCGTGATGCGGCAGGCGGCAACGTGCTGTTCGACGATATCGCCGACAGGTTGCGCGCGCGAGGACTAAACGCTGCTGTTGATTATGGATTCGACAAGGGCGTGAAGATTCCGCTCGTGGTGGGATTGAAGGAAAAGCCGTTTGCCTTGGCCGTGCAGACCGATGACGCGAACTTTATGTCCGTGCAATCCACGCGCAGGCGTCATCGTTTGTCGGCACAGGATCTCATTTCCTTGGGCTGGAATGTGATGACCGTCTGGAGTGTCGCCGCCTTCGTGAACCCCGATAAGGAAGTCGACCGTATCGTCAGCCGTATCGGCGAGATCTACCGCGAGGTTGAATAACCATGGCGGAATACTCGGCTACACGGCGCACACCGCGCAAGCACAAGCGCGTGGTGATGAAGGGCACTGAGCAGTTTGACGCTGACGGCGCCAAACTCGAGCCCGGAGACATGCAGACCGACCAACAACGGCAATCCGACGACGACAAACGCATCCTCGGCGAACTGCCGCCGCACTGGGCCGTTTTTAACGAGCGCGAGTAGGAGTTGGGGCGCACTCTGTGCGCCCCGATACTGTGTTTTCCGCAGCCCTACGGCTGCGGAAAACACAGTATCGGCCGAAGGTCGATTCCGCTTCCTACCGCACAACGGCCATAATCGCTCCGGCCTGTTGCAGCTCCATAACTTTGGCCGCGGCCTCCGGCGGCATTGCGAACGACACCAGTCGGTCGTTGCCTCCCAATGCACCAGTCGCATCCGGTTTGCCGACATTCATCACCGTGGCGTTCTCGGCCAGCGTGCAATCGGCACCTTCGCAACCGACGGCGGAAACCAGTCTCACCTGATCGCCAGCCAATACATCGTCGACACTACTGGCCAAGCGGACTTCAATCACCGTAGTGCCGGTCGGTGCCACGGGCGCATCTCTGGCCATATGCGTGGAAATGGGATCGGCTGCTTCGATATCGATTTGCGCTACCTTGCCCACCACATCCTCAATATTGCCTGTCCAAGACGGGCCTGCCGCAGATACCGGCATATCAGCCAACTGGACGTCGGCGGCCAGAATAATGTCACCCCGTCGAATCGAGCGAGCGGCCACCACCATCGGCTCGGTCTCCACCGCGGCCAATACGGCTTCAAGTCCAAACAACACTGCGAGTCCCACGCACAACGCAGCAGTGAGTCGGCGCAAGGCATCCGCCATGCGCCGTCGCCGCAATGAACCGCGCGCAGGCGGCTTAATAAACGAAAAGGTCACCATGCAACCATGGTGACCTGAAGTTTTTCGTAAGCGCAAGCTGAATCGACCTATGTGGTTCTAGCTTGCCAAGTTATCCACAACGCTTCAAACCCGTGCAACAGACAGTGCCCGTAGTGCCAATATCCGCGGCATACCGCCGTCGACACCGTCGTTTACAGAGGAAAAGCGGGTGTACAGACCTTACTTGCCGGATTTGTCGGTGCGGTAGAAGCCGTGACCCTTGAACTCAATCGGCACGGCGGAATACACCTTGCGCACCTGCTCCTGCGAGCACTTGGGGCATACGGTAATCGGGTCGTCATTAAACGACTGCTGTTCGGTGAAGTCATAGCCGCAGTTCTTGCAACGGTAATGATAGGTAGGCAACGGATTCCTCCAACAAAGTCATATTTCTCGCGGATGGCCCAAACGCCATGCCACGCAACCGTTCATATCCTAGTCGCCGTCCTGACACATTGGCGTTACGGTCTTACTAGCCAGCTTGCTGTTGCCACTCTGGTTCCATCGGCCAGTGTGCGTGGCTGGTTGGTCAGTCTGGCTTGCGCCGAGTATCTTGGCCGGCCGGTCAGCTCAACCGGCCTGATGAGCTAAGCTGCCGGTATCCCTCCGGCGTCAGCACTCCGTCGGCCGGCACATCATGTGGTTCGGCCGGCAAATCGGTGTCCAACACCTCCCACGGCCAGCACACCGCAATTAGGGGACATGCGGGCTTGCGGCGAGCCAAGGCCCGGTCATACCAGCCGGCTCCACGCCCCAGACGATTGCCCTGCGGGTCCACTGCCAAAGCCGGGGCGATGACCAGATCGGCCTTCTCCAACGCTTCGGGCGGTAGAACTGCGCCAGTTGGCTCATCGGGTCTGTGATGGACGGTGCTGGGAGAGCTGCAGCTATCGGCATTGTTCGCGCCACCCACTGCATCCATCGAGCGCAATGTTTCCAATGAATCCAGCACACTCCAGCCAATTTCCAACCCAGACCCCAACCGTGGCACCAACACGTGGCAGCCATGAGCCAGCAGCCATCGCAACAGTGGCCGGGTTTCGATTTCCGAACCCATCGACACATATGCCGCCACTGTGGGACCATCCTGAATCATGTGTGCTGGGAACCGTCGCACCAGCAATTCACCGGCCGCTCCGCGTTCTTCCGCTGGAACGCGCTTGCGCCGAGACAGTATATGGTGGCGCAGCGTCGCTTTATCCGTCTTCTCTGTTTTCTCTGTGCCGCTGTAGTCGCTGCCGATATTCATGCCACTGCCCACTTCGCTCATACCGCACAATCTAGTGTTTCCATCGTAAAACGAAAGTGGCCACGGTAGCGGCGCAAGACCTTCATATGGCTACAATAAAGGCCGTGTCAGTTTTCCAGTCGATTAAAGAGGCGTTCAAGCTGGACCACCAGATCCGCCCGCCACGTCTCACCCATCCCGGTTTTCCGGTAGTCCTGCGCCCCCTGACCATGGATGATGAGGACGGCTGGAACGAAGTGCGCTGGCGCAACAACGACTGGCTGGCACCTTGGGAATCCGGTGACCCGATGCATGGCGGCTCCATCACATTCAATCAATGGGTGCAGCGGCAGCGCCGTAACGAGCAGCATGGCGTCGGCGTGATCTTCGCCATCGAATACCAGATGCGTATCGTCGGCCAGATTTCGTTGGGAGCCATCGTGTATGGTGCCATGCGTACCGGCGTGGTTGGTTATTGGGTCGATCAACGGTACGCCGGCCACGGATTCGCGCCAATGACACTGGCCATGCTTGCCGATTGGGCGCTCGGAGACCCATTCGGGCCCGCGTTGCATCGGCTGGAAATCGCCATTCTGCCGGATAATGCGCGTTCTTTGGCTGTGGTGCGTAAGGTCGGAGCCCATCATGAGGGACTGCGCGAGCGGTATATGTATGTCAATGGCCAGTGGCGCGACCACGTAACGTTTGCGCTGTTGGCTGAAGATATGGGGCAAGGGTTCGCCGCCAGACTCGCCGCCGCCGGTTCCAGATAAGCGTCGACCGGAAAAATTCCGCTCCGACACGCCCGGGCGGAAAGCCCCAGTTCGTCGGCACGTCTCCTATCCTTGACTCTATGGGTTATGAGTCACTGAGCACTGTCGTCGTGCTGGTGATTGTGGCGATTATTATCGTTGTATGGCTGCCCGTACGTACGGCCAACGGCATGAAACGTGTGGACGAGCACCGGCAGGATCGTTATTCGCCTTCTCTGCATATCGTTGATGCAGAGAACGGCAGACGATTCGGAGACATCAAGCCGCATAAGGCGAAAGGGGCAGCAATGCCAGCATCAACACCGTCAGCGAGGCTGACACCTGAGCACATCGCCCATGTGCGGGAACTGCGCCGCGCGGCCATCCGCCGCCGGCAGATTCTCGCCGTATGCCTGCTTGCCATAACCGTGTTGGTGTTTGCCGTATCGTTCTCCCTGCATTTCAGCCTGCTGCTTGCTCTTATTCCGTTCGTGCTGTTGCTGCTGGTGCTGGTGCTGGGAGCCAATGCCTCACGCCAGGCCCGGCAATGGGAGCGCAAGGTGGTTCGCTACGAGCGGACTCATAGCGGTACGGGCTGGTCCAAGAAACCGTCTGCCGAGTCCAAGGACAGCAAGCGTGTGAACAAGGCCGAACCGGTTGCGGCCGTAACTGCGCCTGCCGAGAAGCCTGCCGAGCAGATTGAGGATGCTGCCACCGAGGTCATGGAACAGCGGCAGATTCGCCGCGCGTTACGCGATGCCGAGATTGAGCAGGCCAAGGCCAAGGCGTTGCGTCAGTCCGCCGCCGCATATCAGGCCGCGGAAGAGCACGCCAAACAGTCTGAGAAGTCTGATACTGGACAGTCCGCCGCCGATAAGCCTGCCGCCGAACCGTCTGCTATGGTCGATGAATCCGCTGACCGTAAGTCCGTTGCTGAAACCAGCGAATCTTCCGCCACACCTGATGCCTCCGCTCGCACAGACAAGTCGACTGAGTCGGATAAGTCCGTCGCCCCTCGAGTTGAACCATCGCTTACGGTGCGTGACGAGCGCGATGAGCGCGACGATGCCGCTGCCGATGCCACGTCGGAACTGGCCAGCGTACGCCCTGCCCGAGCACTGGACGTCTTCGATATGTCCACCTCGCAGGATCTCATCTCCTTCACTTTGGGTGGGGAACATAACGCCGACAATGCTCCGGAAAGCTTGGAGATCAAGTCGACCCGTCAGGTGTCCAAGGCGGAACCTGTCGAACCCGCAGTGGCGGAAAAGTTGATTGACGAGGCCCGAGCCGTCAAGGCCGCGGACGATGCCAAGGCCGTCGATGCAGGCAAGGCTGTCAGCGCCGGAAACGCTGTAGACACTGAGCCGGAGCAGCGCGATGATGCCGATACGGACGCCGATGACGAGGCTGCAAACGCCGCCCAGCGAGCCGCATTCCACGAATCCGAGGAGCGTGCCGACGTCGAAGCGCCAGCGGCGACCACCGATTCGTTGGGCGCAGGCCTGGACTCCATTCTTGCCCGCCGCGGCAACTGAGCGTTGCGATTCGCCGATTTTCTCTCACAGCGTTAGCACTCGAGTTGGCAGAGTGCTAATAATCGCGCTACGATGTGTCCTAGCGCAAAGGGACAACGCAAGTGATCGTCAGCCTCTTGAGACGTTCTGGCGCGGCATTATCGAACTACAAGTAGATACGAGGTGACCCACAGTGTCGATTAAGCTCACACCGTTGGAAGACAAGATCATCGTCAAGCAGGCCGAGGCCCAGACCCAGACCGCTTCCGGTCTGTACATTCCGGACAATGCCAAGGAGAAGCCTCAGCAGGGTGAAGTCCTGGCCGTTGGCCCGGGCCGTCGTGACGACAAGGGCGAGCGCATCCCGATGGACGTCAAGGTCGGCGACAAGGTGCTGTACTCCAAGTACGGCGGCACCGAAGTCCGCTACGAGGGTGAGGACTACCTCATCGTCGGCGCCCGCGACATTCTCGCCATCCTCGGCTGATTAGTCGCCTAGCGAACTTCAACAACCCCGACTGTTCCCACGGACAGTCGGGGTTTTCTCTTGCCGGGCGGAAAGGGGCTCCCCCTCAGAGAGGGGAGCCGAAAACCGCTCCCACCAAACGCCCAGCCATGCCTGCTATGCATAAAGGTGCATGCGTGCAATGTAGTTGAGTTCGGCGTTGCACCGCATCTACACTGGGTAACGGATTGGGGTCCCTATGGAAGAGGCTCAGTCGGCGACTTGGCCGAGCGGCTTAAGACATTTTGCGCAAGACGGCAGTAGATCGACGGTATGTTGTTTTTTCCGTGTCGCAGGTTCGTAGCGTCGTCGCGCTGTGCCAATGGTTGTCTCTCTACCGACGCTGAGTGCCGTGGCATGAGGCCAGCGTCGGCAGTGGGCCACGAAATGGCGATGTGCCGATGCTGAGCCGCGTTGGTGTCGTTATAGGGCCAGTTTTTGGACCATTGCCGACGGCAAATCGGCGTTTTGTGTCGGCGACGGTCTAAAAACTGGCGGTCTGCCGACGATAAGTGCCGTCATCGTCGGCAGACCGCCAGGTATTGTCCCCGTGCCGACGTAAAAAGCCCTGCCATCGTCGTCACCGAGCCATCTTGTGACTCACTGACGGCGGCAGCAGGGCGGAAGAGGCCGAAATCATGCGCGCGGTGCGGTCTCACACCTCGAATCCGGCCTCCACCAGCGCGTGATCGATGTCGCGAATCAAATCGTCCGTATCCTCCAGACCCACGGCCAGACGGAAGAAGCCGCGGTGGAACTCAGGCGGGTACAGGTACTGGCGCTCGTCATCCTCGCCGAGGAACACGATCAGCGATTCGTCATGGCCGAGCGAGACGGCCGACGTAATCACATTGAGCTTGGAAACGAACCGGTTGTGCCCGTCATGATCGGTGTCGAGGCCGAACGACAGCACGCCGCCGAACCCGGAGTCCGGGCGGGCCAGCTGGCTGACCGCCACCTCGTGGTGCGGGTGCGATTCCAGACCGGGGTACGCCACGAAACGCACCGCATCCAGCGATTCGAGATGCTTGGCAATCGCCAAGGCCGAGGCGTTGTGCTGGCGGATGCGCAGCGGCAGCGTCACCGAGCCGCGATTGATCAGCCAGGCGTTGAACGGCGAGATGATGCCGCCGAAATTCACCTGCGCGGTGAAGCGGATCTGGTCCGTGCGCGCCTTGGTGGTGGCGATCGAGCCGCCCAGCGCGTCGCCATGGCCGTTGATGTATTTGGTGAGCGATTCGATGACGATATCCGCGCCGAGATCGAGCGGGCGCACGTTGTACGGCGTGTTGAAGGTGCTGTCCACCGAAACCAGAATGTCCGGGTTCGCTTCGTGGGCCAGTTTGGCGATGGTGGCGATGTCCGAGACCTTGAGCGTCGGGTTCGCCGGCGTCTCGATATGCACCAGCTTGGTGTTGGGGCGAAGCGCCGCGCGTACGTTCTCGGGATCGGAGGTATCCACGATGGAGGTTTCGATGCCGTACTTCTCCGGCAGAATCTGGTTCAACAGGCGGTAGGCGGCGATATAGGTGGTGTCGGAGAAGATCGCGTGGTCGCCTCGGTTGAGGAACGTGGTGAACGTGGCGGCCAGCGCGGCCACGCCGGAAGCGAGCACCACCGCATCCTCGGCACCTTCAAGACGGGCCAGCTTTTCTTCCAGATAGCGCTGGTTCGGATGGCCGTTGCGCGTGTAAAGGTTCACGTCCGAACTGGACCAGTTGATGTCCGAGGGGTCGTAGGGTAGCGCGTAGGCGTTCGCCAGCGTGATGGGGCGACGGATCGCGCCGGTTTCGGCGTCGACCCCGTTACCGAGGTGAATGGCCAGCGTGCCGAATCCGAGCGGCTGGTCGTCGAATGATTGTCCGTGATGTACAAGATCAGAAGCCATGCGCCCAGCATGCCAGCATGCGCCGTGCCGCGCAAACAGGCGACACCGCTCGAAAACTGCGCCATTGCAAGGTTCTAGAGCACCATATAAGAAAAAATGATTGGGTGAAGTGCGGGGTGCAGCCTTGGTCGGGGCTGTTTGCAGGGCCGAAGCGGACCCTGAAAACACGCTGTGAGACACGCCGATAAAACCGCAGAATTCCGCGGTAAAACACGGTTCGCGTAGGGGCCGATTTGCATACCTGGAAAATCTGTGGTTACATAACCAAGTTGCCTGTTGAGGTCAAACACCGCGGCGGGAAACAGACTGGCGGATTTCCCAAGCGGTCAAAGGGAGCTGACTGTAAATCAGCCGCTTCGTGCTTCAGTGGTTCGAATCCACTATCCGCCACGCCCCGATAGCTCAGTGGTAGAGCACTTCCTTGGTAAGGAAGAGGTCGTGAGTCCAATTCTCACTCGGGGCTCTCTGGCGGGGTAGCTCAGCTGGCTAGAGCGTACGACTCATAATCGTAAGGTCAAGAGTTCGAGCCTCTTCCTCGCTACAAATCGCGCCCGCTAACCGGTGGGCGCGCACTATACCTAAGAACACAGAGGTGAATGACAATGGCTAAGAGCGCCGACATCCGTCCGGGCATCACGCTGGCCTGCACCGAGTGCAAGGAGCGTAACTACATTACGACTAAGAACCGTCGTAACACGCCCGACCGTCTTGAGCTCAAGAAGTTCTGCCCGCGTTGCGGCAAGCAGACCGTGCACCGCGAGACTCGTTGATCGCAAGTATCACAGCTTTACAAAACCCGGCCCATTCGGCCGGGTTTTTGCGTATTCGCTCCAGAGACGAGTGGCAGGGTGCGGAATCAGTATCCGCATCGCGTGAGAAACGGCAGAAATCCCGCGTCTGCACGAACCCCTCGCGGGCGTTCTGCCGTTTCAGTCGATGATTGCCCCGATATCGCACCTGCGCCACTAAGATAGGAAGCCATGACAAGCTTTGCAGACATCACCACCATGGGCGTGGGCGGCCCCATCGCCCATTTCATCGAGCCGACCACGCGCGTGGGGCTCATCGAAGCCGTGGAGGATGCCGATTCCAAAGGCCTGCCCTTGGTCGTCGTCGGTGGCGGCTCCAACCTGCTTGTTTCCGATAAGCCTTTTGACGGCGTGGTGGTTCGAGACGCCCGACGCCTCATCACTGTGCCGGACGAGGCTGCACCGGTAGAGGGCGAGGATCGCACCGTGCATGTCAATGCCGAGGCCGGTGCCAATTGGGATGATTTCGTGGCCTTCACCGTAGAGCTCGGGCTCGAGGGCGTCGAGGGACTGTCCGGCATTCCCGGCACAGTCGGCGCTTCCGTGGTGCAGAACATCGGTGCCTACGGGCAGGAAGTCGCCACTTCGGTCGAATCGGTGGAAGTCTGGGATCGAGACACCAAAACAACGCGCGACCTCACACCCGCCGATCTTCGATTCGGCTATCGATACTCCGCACTGAAGGCCAGCATGTACGCCGGCCCCGGCCAGCCGGCCGACCGATTCTTCCCGACGCCACGTTACGTGGTGCTCTCCGTCACCTTTGCCCTGACCCACTCGGCCGAAGGCACGGTAGGTTACGGACAGCTTGCCAAAGCGCTTGGCGTCGAAGTGGGCGACCGTATGGCCACCGCCGACATCCGCAAAGCCGTGCTCGCAGTACGTGCCGCCAAGGGCATGCTCGAGGACCCCACTCGCTACGCCTTGCCCGACATGGCCACCGCCAAGCGCGAGGCCAATATCCTGACCGATCTGGAGCGTCTGGCCTCCCTCAATGAGGCCGCCGGCATTCCCGTTGGCGATGACGGTCTGCCTGCTCCCGACTACAATCGCCACAGCTGCGGCTCGTTCTTTATGAATCCGATTCTGACCGCCGACCAAGCGGCGGCCCTGCCCGAAGATGCGCCGAAGTTCGACGCGACTCTGCCTGACGGCACTCCCGGCACCAAGACGTCCGCCGCCTGGCTCATCGACCATGCCGACTGCCATAAGGGATATAAGGTCGATGCGGACGCGCCGGCCAGTCTATCCACGCGGCACACGCTGGCCTTGACCAATCGTGGGGGAGCAAGCGCGGCCGATATCGCAGCTTTGGCGCGCGCGGTTCAGCAGGCAGTCAAGAGCGCGTTCGGAGTGGACTTGGTGCCCGAACCGGTCTGCGTCGGTGTGCTGTAATCGCGCTATTGATTGATGGAGTGGGGTGTTAATCCCATATATTGCGGACTCTAAGTCTTATTAATAGACAGGACACGCGGGCTCTTCTATACTCGATTGTCGGTATTGTGCGCATTTGGTGCGCAAACAACAGAGAAAAAGAAGAGCACTATGCAACTGTTCCGTACGAAATCCGTCGAACAGACCATTGCCGAAACGGGTGAAGAGGGCCGTAAGCTCAAGCGCGACCTGACTTGGTGGGATCTGTCAATCATGGGCGTGGCCGTAGCCGTGGGCGCCGGCATCTTCTCGGTGGGCGCGCAGGCCGCCGCCTTCCACGCCGGCCCGGCCGTGATCATCAGCTTCCTGATCGCCGGCATCGTGTGCGGCGCAGCCGTGATGTGCTACGCCGAATTCGCTTCGATGATTCCGGTGGCCGGCTCCGCCTACACCTTCACCTACACCACGGTCGGCGAGATCATGGCCTGGATCATCGGCTGGGATCTGATCCTGGAAATGCTGATGGCCGGCTCCGTGATTTCCAAGTATTGGGGCGTATACCTCAACGATTTCATGCGCCTGATGGGCTGGAGCGCCAACACCAACCTGACGTTCGGCTCCTTCCATATCGATATCGCCCCGATTATCATCGTGGCGTTCTTTACCACGCTGCTCGTATTCGGCACCAAGATCGGCGCCCGCGTGGACGGTGCTATGACCGTGCTCAAGATCGCCATCGTGTTCTTTGTGGTGATCGTCGGCTTCTTCTACGTCAAGGCCTCCAACTTCACCCCGTTCATTCCGCCGAGCCAGCCGGCCTCCACCGTGGAAGGCTCCTCCGCCGTCACCGGCGTGATGACCCAGCCGCTGTGGCAGTTCGCCACCGGCATGACCCCGTCCGTGTACGGCGTACCCGGCATCCTCTCGGGCGCGGCACTCGTGTTCTTCGCGTTCATCGGCTTCGACGTGGTGGCCACCGCCTCTGAGGAGACCAAGAACCCGCACAAGAACGTGCCGCTCGGCATCGGCGTGGGCATGCTGCTCATCATCGTCATGTACATGCTCGTGGCCGTGGTGACCACCGGCATGGTCTCCTATGCCGATCTCGCCAAGCAAGACAGCCCCTCGCTGGCCACCGCCTTCGAACTGGTGGGCGCCGACTGGGCCGCCAAGATCATCAGCTTCGGCATCGTGCTGGGCCTGGCCACCGTGGTTATGGTGCTGTTGCTCGGCCTGACCCGTATCGTCTTCGCCATGAGCCGCGATGGTCTGCTGCCGCGCGGCCTGTCCAAGACCGGCAAGCATGGCACCCCGGCCGCTCTGCAGATCGTCGTCGGCGTGGTGGTGGCGCTCGTGGCCGCCTTCTTCGACATCGGCGTGCTCTCCGACATGGTCAACATCGGCACCCTGTCCGCCTTCACGCTGGTGGCCATCTCCATCCCGATTATGCGCAAGAAGCGCCCCGACCTGCCACGCGCCTTCAAGATGCCCGGCAACCCGTGGATTCCGATCCTCATCGCCGTGGCCAACTTCTGGTTGATGCTCAACCTGTCCGTGCTCACCTGGATTCGTTTCGTGGTGTGGCTCGTGGTCGGCTTCGCCATCTACTTCGGCTACGGCTACTGGCATGCGCGCCTCGGCAAGGGCGACCTGACCGAAACGCTGTCCGCCGAAACCGATAAGGCCGTTAACGGCTGAGAGCGAGGAGCGTCCCAACAGGCGCGTACCCTTGTATCAGTATTTGTTAAGGAGGATGCCATGCCATATGTAATCGCTCAGCCTTGCGTGGATGTCAAGGACAAGGCTTGCGTGGACGAGTGCCCCGTCGACTGCATTTACGAGGGTTCCCGCTCGCTGTACATCAACCCCAACGAGTGCGTCGACTGCGGTGCATGCGAACCGGTGTGCCCCACCGAGGCCATCTTCTATGAGGATGATCTGCCGGACGAGTGGGCTTGGTACAAGGATGCCGCTGTCAACTTCTTCGCTGAAGTCGGCGATTTGGGCGGCGCTTCCGCCAATGGCCCAATCGGCAAAGACCCGGAACAGGTCGCCGCGCTGCCGCCGCAGAACCAGTAAGCTGATTTGCGGATAAGCGCTGCACACAGCGCATAGTTCGGATTGAACCCTCGGTCTATCACGGCCGAGGGTTCGTCGTATCTTAGGAACATACCGTCCAAGAAAGGGGTTCTCATGGGCTTCCACGCATATTCGTCGCCATACGACTGGTCTCGTATCGCCGGCTTCAAAGCCACCGCCAAAACCGTGCCGGGTGGCATGATCGACCTGTCCGTAGGCTCGCCCGTGGACCCGGTGCCGAGCAGTGTCCAGCAGGCGCTGGTTGCCGGCGCAGACGCCCCCAACGCCCATGGATACCCGGTCACCGCCGGCACCGCCGACCTTAAGGCCGCTATCGATACATGGTTCCGCGAACTGCGCGGGGTGGATCTGAAATCCATCAACGCTGCCGCCGTGCCCACCGTGGGTTCCAAGGAGGCCGTGGCGCTGATGGCCAGCCTGCTGCACCTTGGCGAAGGCGATGTGGTCGTCCAACCGGCTGTCTCCTACCCGACTTACGAAATCGGTACCCAACTTGCCGGCGCCACAGTGGTCAAAGTCGATGATGTGACCGACGTCGATTCCTGGGTGAATATTCCGAACGTCAAGGCCATCTGGATCAACTCGCCGTGTAATCCCTCCGGCGAGGTCATCTCCGCTGACTGGCTGACCGACATCGTGGCTGCTGCCCGTCGCATCGGTGCCGTGGTGCTCTCCGACGAATGCTATGCGTTAATGGACTGGCGTTCGGTGCGCCGCAATACAGCCGCGTCCTCTGCGCCTGCCGCGTCTGCATCTGCTGCGTCTGTGCCTGCCGCACCGGTGGCCGAATCCAACGAGCCCGCCTCCGGTACCGCATTCAGTCTCTCCGCCACGCCATGTGCCCTGAATCCACATGTGTGTGAAGGTTCGGCAGCTGGCATCCTGGTGCTCTACTCGCTGTCCAAGCAGTCCAACATGGCCGGCTACCGTACGGCTCTAATTGCCGGCGATTACCGGCTGGTCAAGGAAATGGCCGAATACCGCAAGCAGATCGGCCAGATTATCCCTGGCCCAGTGCAGGCCGCCATGGCCGCAGGTCTGAAGGACACAGCCGCTGTGCACGAGCAATGGGGGCGTTACCGTCGCCGCCTATCCGCGCTGGTTGACGCACTGAAGGCATATGGCTATTCGGCACAAATACCCTCCGGCGCGCTGTACGTATGGGTCAAGGCCAAGTCCGGCGACTGCTGGGCCGATATGGCCGAGCTCGCCAAGATCGGCATCATCCCCAGCCCCGGCGAATTCTACGGCGCTCCCGCCTACCTGCGTTTCTCCGCCACCGCCACCGACGAGGCCATCCGCTCCGCCTGCGAACGTCTCACGGCGTAATGAAATCGTAAGTGGCGTTGAGCCGTTCACGCCCCAAACTGGGCGGCCTTGTTGCCAAATTTGCGGCGCACAGCGTCCAGTGCGGCCTCGGCATCATGCAAACGTGCCTGTGAGGTCTGGCCGCGGGCATTGTCGGCCTCTTCGAGCATGTCATCCAGTGAAGGCTGCACGGCCGTGGCCGCCGCCTTACTGAGCGAAGACGTGCTCATACCGGCCAAGCGAATAGTTCTGGGCAGGGGAGTGGCAGACTCCGCCGAGGCCGGTAGCCCCAGCATGACTTTCAGCTGCCGCACGCATTCCGGGTACAGCACGCCGGCCGTATCGGTCGGCCGCTCCATCGTAAAAGACCGGGTCTGATAGCTCAGGTCGGCGAACCGCAACTTCACCGTCAGCGTGCGCGCCACCAGCCCCTTGCGCCGCAGTGTGCTGGCTACTTCGTCGCAGGCCGAACGCAATAGCCCACACACCACGCGCATATCGCGTGTATCCTCGGCCAAGGTTTCCTCGGACCCAATGGATTTCTCCTCGCGCACCGTGGTAATTTCGCGGGAATCCAACCCGTGCGAGGCCGCCCATAATCCACGTGCCGCAGCCGGGGAGCCAGTGGCACGAGTCAATGCAGCCTCATCCAGCTGAGCCAATTCAGCCGCCGAATGCACGCCCCAAGCATTAAGCCGCTTCTCCAAAGACGGCCCGATTCCCGGAATACCACGCAATGGCATCATCTGCACGAATTCGGCCGAGCGGGCCGCGGGAATCAGCAGCATGCCGTCCGGCTTGGCATTGGTCGAGACCATTTTGGCCACCAGTTTGTTACAGGCGATACCCACTGAACACGTCACGTGGAAGCGCTCGGCCACCTGAGCGCGAATCCACGCGCCGATCGCGCTCGGCCGCCCCCACTCCAGCAGTGCGGCGGACACATCCATATAGCCCTCGTCCACCGAAACCTGCTCGAACCGGTCGGTGACGGTCAAAAACACCTCATGCATGATTCGGTGCGACATCATGCGGTAATACGCCATATCCACTGGCAGAAAAATGCCGTTCGGGCACAACTGATGGGCGCGCGCGGCCGGCATCGCCGAATTGATGCCGTATTTCCGGGCTTCGTAGCTTGCGGCGGACACCACCGCGCGCGGCCCGGTGCCGATGATCACCGGCTTGCCTTTGAGCCCGGGGTTGCGCGCCACCTCCAATGAGGCATAGAAGGCATCCATGTCGATATGCAGCACGGTGCATCCGGTCTCGTCGTGGCCCCAATCGCGTTTGGCGGCCTCAAGTCTCGGTGCGGTGCTCATGCCACCATTGTAGGAATGACGAACGAGGTCATGCTCACTATGTGGCGCGCATGGCGCAGCGCTCACTGTCATAATGCCGAATATCGCCGGAATTCCAAGGGTTTGCGCGCTGTGCGGCTGTTTCGCATGGTGGGTGCGATTCCATGGAATCGTCCACATTGCGTCACTGTCCGTAACGCCTTCCAAGTCAATGCGCGCTGTCCCGGCTCTCCGAGTAGCGTAAACCTCATGAAGAAGGCAGTGGTCGGTATCCTCAACCGTGTTCCCGTGGTTCTTATCGTGATTGGTGAGGCACTGGTGATTTATTTGGCTACGGCCGTCGCCAAACTTGCGTTCACCCAGCTCGACCCGCTGTACTCGGTGTGGTATCGCGTGGGATTCATGGCGGTGCTGTTGCTGCTGTGGCGCAGGCCCTGGAGCAAGGCGAAGCGAGCGCAACTGTTTCACCGCGACGCCCGCAGCTGGGGGCTGGTCGTACTGCTCGGCTGCTCGCTGGTGCTGATGAATACCCTGTTTTATGTGGCCATCAGCAATATGGATATGGGCATTGCCGTGTCTATCGAATTTTTGGGACCGCTTTCGGTGGCGGTGATTACCGGCAAAAGCTGGCGTGAGCGGGTCGGTATCGGCATCGCGGCGGTCGGTGTGGTGCTGTTGGCCGGCATATCATTGGCCAATCCGTCCGGCAATGGCACGTTTTTGTATGGTCTGATTGCGATTTTGATCGGCGGGTCGATGTGGGGCATGTATATCATCACCGGTCGGCGCGTGGCGGCTGGCGGCAATTCGCTGGATAATCTGTGCATCGCCGTGACCATCGGCTGGCTGGTCCAGTCCCTGTTCCTTGGCGTGCCGGCTGTGTCTCATGTGGTTCACCCCAAGGCCGATGCCACGTGGGCGCTTGAGCCCGGCGGCTCGCTGAAGCTGCTGGCTCTGCTGTTTGTGATTTCCCTGATGGCCTCGTTCATTCCCTATGTGGTGGAGCAGATCACGCTGCGACGCACCACATCCGGCGCATTTTCGGTAATGCAATCCATCAATCCCGCCATGGCGGTGGCCGTGGGACTGGCGTTTGGCGAGATTCCCAGCGTTGGTGAAATCATCGGTGTGGCGTTGGTGATTTGCGCGGTTATCGTTACGTTCTCCGGCGATGCCGCGCCCGCGGACGTTCAATAATGTGTCGTTCGGCACGCCGTATCCGCAGGACGTGGTACAGTGATTTGCTGTTGCGCATCATTGCGTAACGTGGAGTCATGCCTGAGTGGCCGATAGGGGCACCCTGCTAAGGTGTTAGTCGTGTAAACGGCTCGAGGGTTCGAATCCCTCTGACTCCGCAAGCAAGGGTTTTGGGAGAAATCTCAAAACCCTTTTTTCGTGCCGAAAACGGTGGTGTTTCAACGGTTTCAGGCTGTTTTGGCGCTCGCCGGCTAATTGCGGGACGGTGCGTGATGGCGCATGGCTAAGCGTAGGATAAGCGGTAAATAAGGCGGTAATAATTCCGATCGGCCACATAGTTACCGCTTAACATCGCTGGGAGGTGTCGCCATGTCACGTCAGACGCGCCGCAAGCGTCGCAGCTTCGGCAAGTGCGAGGAAAAGACCATAAAGGGTCGTCGCTACCTGTACTACAGTTTCGTCACGCCCGAGTGGGCTTTCTCCAAATGGCCCGAACTGAAGCTTGGTGCCCGCCAATGGCATTCGGTGCTGCCCGAGAACGAATACGAGGGCGAAGCGTGGCTATCCGCCGCCCAAAGGGACATCAAGGCCGGCATATGGGTACCCGACGCCCTGAAGAAGGCGGAAGCCCGGCGCGAGTCGATCACGTTCCGCGAATACGCCGTGCCGTGGGTGGAACGCCGCAAGAAGAAGAACGGTACTGACCTGAAGGAAACCGCAAAGCAAAAATACCGCGAATCACTCGAACTGTACCTGCTCGACTACTTCGGAGACATACCCCTGACATCCATCAAAACGGCCGACGTGCAGAAATGGTGGGATGAATTCAAACCGGTACGTCTCGACGCCGATCTGGAAGACCGACGCTATCACGTCTACAAGCACCTGAAAACGATTCTGGAAGACGCGGCTACCGAACCCATCGACGACGCGGGAAACACGCTCATAGCGGCCAAACCGTGCCGTATACGGGCCGCTAGGCCGAAAGCCAAGCACGTACCGGTGAGGCCCACGCCGGAACAGATGACGGCGCTGCTGGAAGCCATGCCGGAATACGTGCGCATGGTGGCCCGTATATGCGACGGCGCGGCCCTGAGGGAGGGCGAGGCGTTGGGCCTGTGCGTGAAGCATATCGACTTCGACCACATGAAAATCAAGGTCAGGCAGCAGGTGCAGCGCATCAAGGACGACAAAAACCCCGGCCGCTATAAGACCGTGATACTCACCCCGAAAACGGATAGCTCCATAGACGATGTGGCAATGTCCCCGGCACTTGCAAGCGACATACGCGATTGGATGGACTCGCGCAACCTGACCGACCCCGAGTCCCCGCTCTTCGTCGGCGTGCGAACGGGCGACTGGATTACCCCCGCGACCTACAGGAAGGCCATTGCCGACGCCAAGAAGAAAGTCCCCGGACTGGAGAACATGCGTCCGCACGATCTACGCAAGGACTTCCTGAGCACGATACTCGATGAAGGCGGCACCGTCGCTGAAGTCATGCGCCAAGGCCGGCACACCACAATGGCCGTGGCGTCGAAATACCAAGTCACCAGCGAAGACCACATGAACGACGTGCTGAACCGCGTGGACTCCCGCACCAAGCCGGCGAGCGCCGACGCGGCCCCCGACGTTCCCGCCGATGCCGGGGAGGATGATATTCAGGCGCTCGCCGGCGTGATCGACGGGATGCCGCTGGAAGATCGGGTAACGCTGCTGAAGACCCTGACTGCCGAAAAACGCGCCCTGATACTCGACGTTATGGAGAAGACGGCAAAGCTCGCCACGTTGACCGAGCTGCTGAAGTAGGCGCTCGCCGGCATGTCGGAGAACCTAGAGTCGTATGCAGTCCGAATGATGCTATTGCGCGTATCGGCGCGTAAGCGACACGCCGAAGGGATATTTTCCTGTACCGGTTTATCGCGGTAAATCGCACATTTTCCGGTGAAATCAGGTGAAAACAGACGAAAATGCGGCGTCACGGCTGGCATTTCAAAAGAATGGTCGATGGTTTTAATATTTCAAGATATTTCCCGTTATTTCCCGTCGATTCCCGCTTTTTGTGGAAATGAACACATTTTTTGTTCGTTTTAGGGCGATGTCCGGCGTTCTGGAATCATCATGTGAATTACAGCCGTTGGAAACACGGTAAATTGATGGGTGTCGCAACGGGACGCATTGAGATGTACCGTTGCGCACGGCAGAAAAGTGAACACCCCGAAGCGGCCACTCCGAGGTGTTCCGAACCCCCACCCCGCGTGTAAACGCGGCAACTTGCAGTAGTAGGAGTCAAAAATGAATAGTAGCGCAACCATCATCGAAACAGCGAAACCCGGCACGTCCACCAAACGACTCGAACCATTGAAGGCAGCGACCGAATCGCTCGGGTTCCATGACTGCCGCGTGACCATGAGGCTTGTGCGTGAAGGCAAGCTGAAGGCTATCAAAGTTGGCAACCGCGTGATGATCACCACCGCGAGCCTGAACGATTTCGCGGGGTGCTGAAAACGATGATGACCATGAGGAAAACCCCTGAAGCTGGCGGCTTCGAGGGGCTGAACGACCATATCCATAGTAACGCCGATTCGATTCCCTATGTGCTGCCCATGACGGCCGGCTACCTGCTGGAATGCGCGTATGGACCGTACAGGCTGACCGTCTCGCGGCGCACCGAGGAAACCGCGCGCATGATGGCGCTGTTCGCATACGCGAGCCATATCCGCGCACTGCCGCTTGTATTCTCCGCATGGACGGCAAGCACAGCCGACTGCGTGATGGTGCAGGCGGTGAGCCTGCTGCTGCCATCAGGCGTGCTGACGATAGGCACGGTGCCGAACCTCTCCAAGACGCGGTGTGTGCCCGTCTCGGCGAACGCCGTTGACCAAGGCATAGCCACCCTTCTCGATACGCAGCTCATGCCCTCACGCGCCCGCATGGATGCCGGCTATGTGCGCCAGCGCATCGCGCGAAGCGCCGACATGAACCGCAGCCGGATACTCGAAGCAGGCGAGCGCGGCGGTGCCATCATCCGAGCACTGGGGGCGCTCGCCGGTGTGCCGTGGCCGCAGGCGGCGGCACGGCTGATAGAAGGCGGTGTGCTATGAGCATGGCGCAACAGGGGAAAATGGATGGCGGCTATGTCGATTCGTCGGGTGCTGACGTGGTGGAGATCGGCTGTGACGCCGAGTTTTGGGAGAGTCTGCCTTTTCTGGCTCATACCCGTGATTATGCGTGGAGCTGCGGGGTGTCGCCGTGGAGCGTGTACGGCGTGGAGCTTGTGCGCGCGGCCTGCGCGATACCGCCCGAGTACGTGCTGCCGCGCGAGGGTTTCGGCTCGTATGGGAGTCTGAACATGTTTCTTGCCCTCACCGGTTTCAGTGGCGACGGCAAGGGCAACAGCACCAGCGCGGGAAGCGATTTGGTGCCGTTCGTGGGCGACTACGCGACCATAGCCATTCCCCCGAGCGGCGAGGGCATAGGCAGCGTGTTCTCGCACATGGAGCGCGAGACCGGGGAGAACGGAAGGCCCACGGGCCCGGCGTTCAACCATCTCGACCATATCCGCGCGCTGCTGGATTACGACGAGATCAGCACGCTCACCGGGGCCGCGAGCCGTCAGGGCTCCACGTTGAACGCGACCCTGTGCAGCACATGGAGCGGCAAGAAGTTCGGCGGCTGGAACAAGTCGCCGGACAAGCGCGTGGACGTGCCCGCGCACGCCTACCGGCTGTGCCTCATCGCCGGTGCCCAGCCATCGACGGCCGGATACTTCCTCGACTCAAAGAACATGGGCGTGGTGCAAAGGTTCCTCACCTATCCCGTGACCGACCCCGAACTGCCGGAACAGCGCAGGCCGGTGACCGCCAAACCGATACCAAAGAACCGTTTCCCGCAAGGCTACACGTGGGATGAATACAGCATGTGTTACAGGGATAACACGGCCAGCTACGAGTGCAAGCCGCTGGCCCTGCCCGAGGAAGCCTCGCGGGAGATGTGGGCGCAGCGCGTGGCCGTGAACCACCACAAGCGCGGCGACCCGATGGACTCGCACCGGCTCATGCTCACCGCCCGAGTCGCGGCCGTCATGCAGATCATGCACGACGGCGCGCTGACCGTCACCCCGAACATGTGGCGCATAGCGTCCTACGCGGTCAAACGCTCATGCGATTTCCGCAACGAGTACATAGCCGAATACCGGAGCCTGAAGAGCCGCGACTACGCCGAACGCCAAGAGGACTACGACCGTGCCGCCGACATGATGGAACCCCGGCACGTCAAAGAAGCCGAAACGGACATACTCGAAAAACTCCGCGACTGGGGCGACGGCAAAGGCCGCTACCGGCGCGACATGCAGCAATGCGTGAAGAAACGACTACGCGACGTGTTCGGCACCGCATGGGAAAACCTCATACGGGATGGACGCATCATCGAGATCAAAGCCGCCAACGCCGAAGGGGAAGAACAACCCACCGGCCGCTACTGCATCACCCCCGATACACACTGACCCCGTGCCAACACGTCCAACATGCCAACACCAATGATTCCAACGGTTCCCGCTGCCAACACACACGGCCAACACCGCCAACAACAAAAAACGCCAACACCAGCGTTGGCACCGTTGGCACAACCTGTTGGCAACGAAAACCCTTGGAAACACTCATGTTGGCACGTTGGCACTGTTGGCACCGCACAAACACAAGACGGCGAGCGCGAACCGAAGGAAAACAGGTAGGCGCTCGCCGGCATACACGATTCAAGGACGATTGAAATGAACTACCAGAAAATCAGAAAGCAACTGGAGGCCGGCGCGGAACGCCCGGTGTCCGATCGGCATCTGCTCAGCGTCATAGGCGTGGCGCTGCTCGACATAGGCGAATCGCTCGACCATATCGAGACCATGCTCGAACAGCTCGTGAAGGACGGTGCCCGATGACACGCAAGCAAGGGCCGCGTATCGGCATGAGCCCGTTCTACCGCGACTACCTCAAAGCCAAGGCCCGCAACAAGACCACACCCAAAACGACGGATACGGCACCATGCCGCACCATGCGGGACGACACCGGCAGCGAGGAAGGAACAAGGCAGTGAGAAGGACACCTGACTACGGGGCCGTGCGGCTCGCGGCAAGCATCGAAGCCCACCCCGACGTGAAGCAACAGCGTTCCGACGCACGCCGCTACGCCGTGGAACTCCTGCGCATCGTGGCCCGCACCCTGCAATCGGGCGAAATGCAGCACCTGCGCCTGAACGTGCCCGCAGACCCGATCACAGCAAGCGTCCTAGGAGCGAGCCTGTACCGCATCGCCTACGAGATCGAGGAACACGGACAACGCAACCGCAACCTTCGCCCCACACCGGACGGAGGCGACCATGCTAGGGAGAGACGGCGAACGAACGCCATGCTGCCGCGTGAACGCGACGGCGAGCGCCATGCATGACGGAACGCAGGCGCTCGCCGGCAGTTCCCGCACTCTCTCCCCGGCCCGCGAAATCTTTTAGAGGGGGGTCGTGCGCGCGCGGGGAACCCCGGAGGGGCGGTAGAATCCCAAAACCGGCCATCGACGGGGACACTACCCGCATGGCCGCTGTTCCTCTCCCTCCGAGGCGTGTACCCCATCGCGCGCGAGGGCTGGGCAAGCCGGTGAGCGCCGGTGGGTTTATTCTCCTATCGTTCTCTGTGGGACTTGCGAATATCTAGTTAACTGGATATAATAGATAGGTAACTAGATAAAGGAGGTGAGAGCAGAGCAGATGACACTCAAGGAACTCAGGGAAGCCAAAGGGCTGACCCAAGCGCAGCTAGCCAAAGCCAGCGGCGTACCGCAGCCGGTTATCAGCGCCTATGAACGCGGCGCGAAGGACTGGCGGCACATGCCGCTGGAACGGGCCATAGCACTCGCGGACGCCCTCGACTGCCCTGATCTGAGAAACATGGCCGAATAAAGCAATGGCCCCGAGACGCTGGAACCGTCAGGGGGCCGACGCTCCACAGATAACACAAGAACCAAGCATTAGCCGGAAGCACCACCGATTCTACCGCGTGGCCCTTCCGGCAGGAAGGAACCACGATGAAACACGAACCAAGACCACTCGAATACCGGAACCGGGACTATCCCACAAGACCATTGACCGCGCTCGCCGGCGATGACGGCACGATCACCCTGATAATGGGATTGGGCATGGGAACGGACGTGCGCATAACCCTCGACCATAACGAGGCCCGGCTGCTGGGCATGTGGATTGACAAGGCGGTGGCATGATGGATAAAACCACAACGGCGCTGCCGAAGCCGAACACCAAGCGCAACACCGGCGAGCGCAAGCCCATCACCCTGCACTACGTCAGCCGGCGCGACCTGATCGACGGACGTACCACGTTCGCCATCTGCGGCGAGTACATGGACCATGTGGATATGGGGAAGACCGAACAAGGCAAGAGCGGCAGCTACGTCGTGTGCCCCATGTGCGATATGGAACACGACAGACTGATGCAAGACCCCAAGGGATGGGCGGAACACCACTATTACGGCGATAGCGGCGACCCCATGCGCGAGGCGATACGCGCCGTGAGCCTGACCGAGCTCGAACACGCGGACGTGACGATACCCGAAGCGGCGATGAAAGCCGGACTCGACCCCAAAGAACTGCGGGATCACATCATGGCCGGCGTCATAACCTTGAGCGAGATGGCGGAGCTCTCCGACGCGGTGGGAACCACCCCATTATTGTTCATCCGCAAAGTGGAGCTGTCTCAAGACAGGCGGGAAAACCTCAAGTCCAAGTAGCAGCGCGGCGGCATAAGGACTTGCCGGCCCGTCTACCACACGTCTTGGAAGGGTTCAGATTCCATGACGCGGGGCCGGCAACCATACCAGAAAACCCACCAGAGAACATCCATCAGCACGCACTGGCGAACAGGACGCAGCACACTGGCCCGACGCATCGCATGACAGCGAGCGCCGGGCCTTCCCATATTCGGAACGAGTAGGGGTCCATGCAGCACTCTCCGGCGAGACGAAAAGAGCACGTTTTGCGTGAAGTTCTTCTCATGGCGACAATTTGCCTAATCTGAAGGCGACGAACTCCGATTGACGAAAGGATGTGGGGCCATGCGTGAATACATGCGTAGGGAACAAAGGAAGGAATCATTTGCCTTCGATGGCGGCAGGTCGGCGGCGATGAAGATAACGGCTGTGCAGTGTGGAATCAAGCGTAGTGCCGCATCGAAAAAGGCAGCAAGCTCCCGCGCTGATTCATGGCGCTGACGCTGGGGCACCACCCCCTCCCCCACCGGCAAGGCTCCCCACAGAGCACAGCGCCGCTATCCCCCCGCTGATTATTAAGCGTAACGGTTAACGTTACTGAATGGTTGGAATCATTGCCGTTGTTGGGTTTCAGCCGTATAAGCGTAACGTTTTCCGTCACCGTTGCGTCGCCCGTTGACAAGGGTGTGATGACATCGATTCCACTGATCGAGCCGGCATACCGGTGTGGGGGAGTGGCCCCCAGCCGGCCCCGGTATGAGACCGCCGGTGAGGTGAAATTAAAGTGCGCAGGGTTCAAAACATTTATCCGGGGCGTACATGCGGTATTCGCGCGTGCTGATACATTGGATTGCGACGCCGTAACATGCGGTGTCCCCGTTGATATGACGGGCCGATCGGCGTGAGCCGATAAGAAAAGGCCCGACGTTTGCAGCATCGGGCCTTTGCGTTGATTACCGGCTTGCGCCTTTAATCAACAAGGTTGCAAGATGAATCATATCACGATGCACGGTAGTCTGACCGTGAATGGGCGCACCGTGATCGTCCATGTGGGCGATGGCGAGGCGAACGCCACGGTTGACGGCACGCACTTCAACGTGCGTAGCCTGTGGCAGCTCTACCAGTTGCTGAGACTGCTCGTGTAGCGGTCATTAGGCGCGGTGCCTCTCACCGGGTATCGCGCCGGCAACCTTACAATACGCCGGCGAGCGCCGGCATGACGGTATGGACTGCCGTAGGCGTAACGACGCGCCGAAAAGCGTAGTTAATCGTGAGTTAGGCGGTAAATAGAGCGGTAACCGGTTTTGTTAGATGCTTGAAACATCAATGATTGCAACGGTTCAGTGTCGTAAGATGTCGAATCCCTCTGACTCCGCCGATTAGGGTTCCGGGTGAAAGCTCGGAACCTTTTTTGTTTTCCGGAAACTCCGGGTTAAGTAACTCCTGAAATAACCGAGGACGGGCGGTCTCCGCTTGTGGTAAGCGGAGTCGGAGGTACGCCATTGTCCGTCCGCCTCCAAACCGCCATTTTATCGGGTGAACGAGTGCGGCACGTCGGGGAAAGTCCGAGCGACGAAAGAAAGATGTCCACCAAGTGAGGCTTTTGCGTGGTGTTCGTGAATGGTGATTGGAGATTAACCGGTTTATATCGTTTGTCCAATCGCTTGCTCATCGCCTCCCTCCTCCCTACCTCCCCGCAGTACTTGACCGAGATGGGCGGTACCCTAGAGAGAGAAGAAGAGTTCCGAAGGGCGGGCAAAGATGAGCCATATCGCTGGGCAGGGGCAACATCGCTCCAACTCGACACGAACCAACCGTGCGGCGCTGATTATCGTGTTCGTGATCGCGCTCGCCGTTGCGCTGGGCATCGGCGCATGGTTCGCAACCCATCGCACGGACGGCAATGGCCCCGCACACGCCGGAGTGTCGGACGTCGCGTTGAATAAAGCGAAGAACACGCCCAAACCGGTGACCGAACATCACGGCAATTCACCGGATTGCCCGGATACGGACTGCATCGCCATGCTGGTCAACGGCGATTTGTTGTTCCATGAGGGATTGTGGAGCCATTTCCAAGGCCCGAACCCCAACGCTACGGATGGCACCGCCTTCAACTTCGACCCGTTGTTCGCGCCGATGAAGCAGTACATTCAGGCTTCGGACATCGCCGTGTGCGAATTCGAAACCCCGATCGCCCAGCGCGGCGGCCCATATGCCGCGTACCCGATCTTCAACATTCCGCCGGAAGTGGCGGATGCCGCCCGCAACGTGGGATACAACGCCTGCACACACGCCACCAACCATTCCTGGGATCAGGGGGCGGATGGCATCGCCCGTCTGTGGGACACGCTTGAGGCCAATGGCATCGCCCAAACCGGCTCGTACAAAACCGAAGCCGACTCCACCAAACCGTTGGTCATCGATTCCCCGACCGGCGGCGGCAAGCTGGGTCTGGTCACCGGCACGGTCTCCCTCAACGGCATGACCGCCGACGAGGACTGGCAGGTGGATCGTCTGCGCGAAGACGGCGACCCAAATCACGACAGCGACATCCAGCGCGCGGTAGACAAGGCCAACAAGGCCCGCGAGCAAGGTGCCGATGTGGTGGCCATCGCCATGCACTCGGTGCAGGAATACCTTGATTACGCCGATTCCTGGCAGATTTCGGAAACCCATGAGCTTGCCGACACTGGTGCCTTCGACGTTATTTACGGTGCCGGGTGCCATTGTGCGCAGCCCATCGAGAACTATAACGGCACGTGGATTATCTACGGTCTGGGCAACGCCGTCACCGAGTCGGCGAACACGCCGGAAACCTTGGTCAACAATCAGGGCGTGACCGCACGCATCCAGTTCGTCGGCAAGAAGGGCGTCAAGGGGTCGTGGCGCGTCAACCGCATCGACTGGGTGCCCACCGCCAACGTGCATCAAGGCAACTACCAATGGTGCCCGATATCCAGCGACCATCCCATAGGCACATGTTGGGACGAAGCCTACGACGCTCAGATACGCCAACGCATCTGGGATGTCATCTATTCGATGGGCGCGGACCAGAACGTCGTCAAGGAATGGAACATCACGCAGGAGCAGGCGGCAAAGCAATAGTTGCTCGGCTTGGTCTCAAGGAGGGGAAACCGCAAGGTGACGCTTTTCCCGCCGGCCTCCTAATGTGGAGCCCATGACCGAGATTTACGAAACCCAGAGCGGACGCACCGATCTGCCCCTCGTCGTGATGCCGTCCGTGCTCGACGCGATGATCGAGCCCATCAAGGCCCAGTTCCCCGCGCTCCACGACGTTGCCCGCGTGCGTATGTTCGAGGAATTCACGTCCGACGAGGTGACCATAGCCGAGCGTCTGAAGGATGCCGACGCCCTGCTGGTGGGCGGCTACCACGTTTCGGATGATCTGCTGCACGCCATCAGCGAGCAGGGGCACGTCAAGTGCATCGTGTTCTGCGGTACCGGCGTCGCCAGCTACATCAATCTCGATAAGGCGCGCGAGCTGAAGATCCGCGTCTGCAACGCCGAACATTATGGCGATCACGCCGTGGCCGAGCACACCTTCGCCCTCCTGTTCGAGCTCATCCGCCGCGTTGGCCAACTCGATAAGAATGTCAAGGCCGGCAACTGGGCGTGGGCCGGCGGCGATGGACTGCAACTCGCCGGCCGTCGCATGGGCATCATCGGACTGGGCGGCATCGGCGCCACCGTGGCCGGCATCGCCCGCGCCTTCGGCATGGAGGTCGCCGCATGGAATTCGCATGTGCCGCCCGAGCATTTCGAACGCTCCGGCGCCACTCCGGTCGACGATCTCAACAAGCTCATCGAAACCAGCGACGTCATCTCCGTCCATCTGCCGCTCAACAACGCCACGCGCGGCATCGTCACCGCCGAGAACCTTGCGCATGTGAAGCCCGGCACCCTGTTCATCAACACCGCCCGCTCCGAAGTCATCGAATCCGGTGCGCTGCTTGCCCGACTGCAAAAGGGCGATGTTCCCGCCGCACTCGACGTGTTCGACCACGAGCCGCTGACCGCCGACGACGCCATCTGCCATGTGTCCGGCATCGTCCTGACCCCGCACGTCGGCTGGCGTACCGACGGCGCGTTCAAGGAGCTCACCCGCCAGATGATCGCCTGCCTGACCGCCTACTTCGCCGGCGAGGACTATAACGTCGTCGTCTCCGAACACTGATAGCCCTGCCTGGCCTCGCGCTCAATTGAACACCCAGCCAGTCGACCACCGGAACACGCTTATGCAGACGATTCTCAACACGCCCGACGATCCCGCCCACGATTCGCTCGTCGAAAAAAAGTCCGAATTCATCGGCGACGCCGCCCATGTCGATACGCTCGACGAGGCGCTCGCGTTCGTGGCCGCGATCCGCGAGCAGCATCCGAAAGCCCGACACGTGGCGTATGCCGCCGTGTGCGGAGGCGCGGATGGGCGACTATCCGAACGCATGAGCGATGACGGCGAGCCGTCCGGTACCGCCGGCAAGCCGATTCTTGACGTACTCAAGCAGTCCGGCACCACCGATTGCGTGGTTGCCGTCACCAGATATTTCGGTGGTATTCTGCTGGGCTCCGGTGGGCTGGTCCGCGCGTACTCATCCGCCGCGTCATTGGCGATGAAAGCCGCCCGCGCCGCCCGCATCATGACCGCCAAGCGATACCGGGTTCGCCTCGAATACCCGCAGTTGGCCCGATTCCAGCAGATTCTGGCGCAGCTCGGTGGCAGTCAGGAGGATGAATCGTATGCGGTGAACGTCGAGTTGACCGCGGTGGTGCCGCAGGATGATTGCGCGCGATTCGAGGAGCGTGTGCGGGAAGCGTTCAATGCCGCGGTGGTGCCGGACCCGATTGACATGGTCAACATTCCGGTTCCGCTCGCGTGACGCCTGTATGACTAAGCTGGGCATCATGACCGACGAGAACACCACCAGCCAGCAGACCCAGCCCACCGAGGCCGCAACCGGGGCCGCGGCCGAGACTGCAACCGACACGGACGCCCAGCAGCAGGACCAAGGCGCGCAGTCCGCAGCCGAGTCCGCCGCTCCGGTGGATTTCGAACCGCTGACCGCTACATACGAGCGTCTGCGCCATTCCACCGACCCGGCCGAACTGTCCGAATTCGCCCGTCGGCCGTTGCCTGACCGTGCCGATCAAGCGGCGTTCTCCCGCGCCACCGCACTTTTGGAGGCTGTGGCCGGCAACCCGCACACCCCGGTGGCCGATCGCGTGTTCCTCGCCGACACCATGCCGTTCCCGAACGTATTGGTCAAACTCTCCGAAGACCCCGAACCGTCCGTGCGTCAAGCCGTGGCCGCCAACGGGGATGACAAGAATTGGCTGGTCGGCCGTCTGACCAAGGACCCGGTGCCTGCGGTCCGGGATACGGCGTTGAAAAACAAACGCACCAGCTGGAAGATGCGGCTTGAGGGTGCGCAGGACCCCACTGCGGATGCGGAGACATTGGATTTCTTGGGCGTACTTGGCACCGAATCCGAGGAAGGCGTGCCGGCGGTGCTTTCCTCGATGGTCCGCCGTGCCGTGGCGCTGAACCCCAATGCGTCCGAAGCGATGCTTGCCAAATTGGCCAACGACCCCTCGGCCGAGGTGCGGCACGCTGTGGAAAGCCGCCGCTAGGCACACTTTTGCTGTGTTTTGCCGTGCAGATTTGGCCGGCAATCACCCCCCTATCCACCATTGTGAGCGCTCACATCTCACTATGTGAGGGTAAAAAGTACATAATTTGACGGAATCATGACATTTTTCTTACGGTGTGGCGCAATCAAACGGCGTTAGACTGGGGCTATGAGTGAGATTACCGAGAGTGAAGAGCGTCTGGCCCGTCCGTTGATTCGACTGGCCAAGTTGGTCGGTGTCGGCACGAGTTATTTGGGCATGAGCCATGACTACCACGAGATAGACGATGACGTCCTGATCGAGGTGCTGGCAGCGCTGGGCATCGACGCCTCCAGCGAGAGCGCCCAACTCATCGCCATCCGACGCATTCTGAACGAGCGTTACGCCCGATTGGTGGCACCCACCGTGCTGCATATCGCCGGTAGCGAGGACCGGGTGCTGGTGAACACCGGTATTCTGGACGTGCCTTCGGCGAGCATCACGCTGGAGAATGGCGAGCCATATCAAGGCACCGTTGAAGTTGGTCCTGGAGATGGATCCCAGGCCTACGACTTGGATGGTACGTTCATTTCGAATGCGGCTGTGGTCATTCCCGCCGATCTGCCGATTGGTTACCATACGCTGCATGTCAAGGTCGCCGACCGTGTGCAAGACGCCACTTTGATCAGTGCGCCTGATCGCGTCGATCTGCTTGACCCGATGAAGGGCGGCAGTCTGTGGGGCTGGATGGCCCAGCTGTACTCGATTCGCTCATCCGACTCCTGGGGCGTGGGCGATTACGAGGATCTGAAGACCATGCTGGTGGATGCCAAGCAGAAGACCGGTGCCGACTTCGTGCTCATCAATCCGGTGCATGCCGCCGAGCCGGTGTCCCCGCTCACCCCGTCGCCGTATCTGCCGGTAAGCCGTCGCCTGATCAACTTCACGTACATCCGCCCCGAGGTGATCGCCGAATATGCCACGCTCAGCGAGGGCGACAAGAATGCTGTCGACGGACTGCATGCCGACACCGAACCGCTGAACGGTGATTCCCAGCTCATCGACCGTGACGCCATGTGGCGCAGCAAGATGCACGCCCTGTGGATTATCTTCAAGGCCGGCCGTACCGCCGAACGCCAAAGCGTATTCGACCAATTCAAGGCGGACTGCGGTTCCGACTTGGAGGCGTATGCCACGTGGTGCCTGTGCTACGACAAGTGGGGGGCGCCCAACGGCGAGGAGAGCAACTGGGAACGCAAGTTCAATCGCAACTCCCCGGAAATCGCCAATCTGCGCAAGCAGTACCCGGACACTTTGGACTTCTACCGCTGGCTGGAATGGATTGCCGCCGAGCAGCTGTCCTCCGCCCAACAGGCAGCCAAGGACGCCGGCATGCATATCGGCATCATGTCCGATATGGCCGTCGGCGTGCACCCCTCCGGCGCTGACGTGTGGTGGAATCCCGAGCGCTTCGCCAAGGGAGCCACGGTCGGCGCACCGCCGGACATGTTCAACCAGCAAGGCCAGAACTGGAGCCAGCCGCCGCTGAGCCCGATCAATCTGGAGGCCACCGGCTACGAGGCCTACCGCAATATGGTGCATGGCATGTTCGCCCGTGCCGGTGCGGTGCGCATCGACCACATCCTTGGCCTGTTCCGCCTGTGGTGGATTCCCGAGAACCGTTCGGCTATGGATGGCGCTTACGTGTACTACGACTCAGACATCATGCTGGGCGTTCTGGCCATCGAGGCCTCTCGCGCCGGCGGCGTGGTCGTAGGTGAGGACCTCGGCGTGGTGCCGGACCATGTGGCCGATTCCCTGTCGAGCCACGGTATTCTCGGTTGCGCCGTTGAATGGTTCGAGCAGTGCGACGGCGTGTTCCGCGCCCCCTCCCAGTGGCGTCCGTATGCATTGGCCTCCGTGGATACGCACGATTTGCCGCCGGCCGCCGGTTACCTGGAATACGAGCACGTCAAGATTCGTGAGCGTCTGGGCTTGCTGACCGGCCCGGCTGAGGAATTCGAAGCCTCCGCAAAGGCCGAGCAGGATGCGATGCTGGCCATGCTGGTCGAGCAGGGCTATCTTGATGCCGACTTCGCCGAACATCGTGAGGATCACGAGGCGGATATCGTCGACGCGCTGTACCGCGCACTGAAGGGTTCGCCGTGCAAGCTGCTCGCCGCCTCGATCACCGACGCGGTGGGGGAGAAGCGTGCGCAGAACCAGCCGGGTACCAACAACGAATACCCGAACTGGCGCATCCCGCTGGTCGACGCCAAGGGCAACGTGGTACCGCTCGAAACCCTCTTCGACACCCCCGGCGCCCAACGCTTCGCCCAAATCTTCAATTCCTGACCCGCTTTACCTCCCTCGTCAGAGGGAGGTGTCTCGGCGAAGCCGAGACGGAGGGAGAGACCCGCGAGGCGGGAAAAGGGAAGAGGCGACATAAAAAGCGGGAGTGTCCCCAGTTGCCCTATGTCAAGCCCGGCGATATACTAGTGGATTGTTGTGTTTCCCTAAGGGGTCCTTCAAAGCGCTATCCCACTCGCCATCGAGGACTTTCAGGGAGCCCACGGATAATGAGGTTCGACGCCTCTTGGATGCGGCCCTGACCAAGCCACGCCAAGCAGCTGAGACCCGGAACACAATATAGAAAAGGTAATCCAGTGAAAACTTTCACTCCGAAGCCAGCTGATCTGACTCATGACTGGTACGTCATCGACGCCACCGACGTGGTGCTCGGCCGTCTCGCCACCCAGGCTGCAATCCTGCTGCGCGGCAAGAACAAGCCGACCTACGCTCCGCACGCCGATTCCGGCAACCACGTGATCATCATCAATGCCGACAAGATTGCTCTGACTGGCAACAAGATGGGCAAGGAACTCTACTCGCACTCCGGCCGTCCTGGTGGTCTGCGTCGTGACTCCTACGCCGAGCTGCTCGAGAAGAACCCCGAGCGCATCATCAAGAACGCTGTCAAGGGCATGCTGCCGAAGAATCGTCTGGCCAAGGTGCAGCTCGACCGCCTGCGTATCTTCCGTGGCGCCGAGCACCCGCACACCCCGCAGAAGCCCCAGGTCTTCGAGATCGCCCAGGTCTCGCAGCAGGCCAAGTGAAACCTGAGAGGAGATAAGAATCATGGCTGAAAACACCAACGACTCCCAGGTTGTCGAGACCGAAGAGGAGCTCACCAACTACACCACCGAGACCAACGCTGGCGCTGGCACCGGCACCTCCGCGATTGAGCCGGGCTACGGCACCGGTCGCCGCAAGGAGGCTGTCGCCCGTGTCCGTCTGGTTCCGGGTGACGGCAAGTGGACCATCAACGGCCGCACTCTGGAGGAGTACTTCCCCTCCAAGCTGCTGCAGCGTGAGGTCAACTCCCCGATCGTTCTGCTCAAGCTCGAAGGCAAGTTCGACGCTATCGTCCTCGTTGACGGCGGCGGCACCACCGGCCAGGCCGGCGCCATCCGCCTCGGCGTTGCCCGCGCTCTGAACGCCATCGATCGTGATGCCAACCGCGCCGCCCTGAAGAAGGCTGGCTTCCTGACCCGCGACGCTCGCGTCGTGGAGCGCAAGAAGGCTGGTCTGCACAAGGCACGTCGCGCCCCGCAGTTCTCCAAGCGTTAATTTCGCTTGTCCTGTACCGAGCATACAAAGGCTCTCCGCGGAATTCCGCGGAGAGCCTTTGTGTTTGTGTCGCGCTGTCTTGAGTGTGACTCACACCTGCTTCATCAGCGTGATGCTCAGCGCCGGCATGGTCCAGACATTGTCGTCGACGGGAGTGTCCGGTGTATCATCCACAGGGGCATCGGGCATATCAGCTGATACCTCATCCCGAGGCGCGGACGAGGTACCGTTTGCGGCGTGATCTGTTACTGGCATCGCGAATTTGATGGTATCCGCTTCATTCTCAGTCGAGGATTCCGTACGCTGCATGGCCACTTCTTCGACCATCTTGAGTACTGTCTCGCTGGCGTCCGGTACATGCTGCGTCCAGATGGTGGTGTCACCGTTCAAATCGCATTCCTCGACCTGAGTGCCATGCCCGGCTCGGCGGCCGTTGATTTCGGCCGAGCACCATTTAGGCGTCCAGTGAGTGTCTGGCGGCAGACGGAATGTGCGGTCGTCAGCGGTGCCGTTGACCACAATGCACACGTCCACCTCACTGTTGGACAGCAATCGCATGGTGAAGCTACGTATGCCCAGATCGAACCAGTCACGCTCCATCGGCGTGGTGCCGTCGGGCAGGAACCACTGCACGCGGCTTGAGGGCTTGAGTAGGCCGAGCTGGGTCAGTCGGGTGAAGAAATCCTCGTGGTGATACAGGTCCAGTGATTTACGCAGCGCCACCAGTCGAGACACGGTTTCCAAGCGGCGCATTTCGCGTGTCTTGTTGGTGGAATACATCCAATCCCACTTCAGCCACGTGATGTCGTTGTCTTGGCAGTAGGCATTGTTGTTGCCGTCCTGCGTGTTGCGGAATTCGTCGCCGGCGAGCATCATCGGCGTACCCAGCGAGAGCAGCAGCATGCCGATCATGTTCATGGCCGCCTGTTCGCGTGCCGTGATGACGTCTGGATCATCGGTGACGCCTTCGACGCCGAAATTGGCGGAATGGTTCACCGACGATCCATCATTATTGTTTTCGTCGTTGGCTTCATTGTGCTTGGAGCGGTATCTGGTGAGGTCCGTCAGCGTGAAACCGTCGTGGCAGGACACGAAATTGATGGAGGCCGGAGCGCCACGCCCTGGTTCGGTGGCGAACAGATCGGCCGAGCCGCAGAGTCGCGTGGACATCTCCTGCAAACTGATACGCCCGAAATCGGAGCCGCCGTCCACATCCTCAAGCCAGAAGGTGCGAGCCGTGTCGCGGAAGCGGTCATTCCATTCGGCGAACGGCACGGAGAATTGGCCGGTGCGCCAGCCGAGGTTGCCCAGATCCCACGGCTCCATAATGAGCTTCAGGTTGCCGAGCAGCAGGTCGGAACGCAGGGCGTAGAGGAACGGGTGATGATGGGTGAATTCGCCTTCCAGGCGGGCCAGCGTGACGCCAAGGTCGAAGCGGAAACCGTCTATGCCGATACGCTTGGCCCAGTATCGTAATGAGTCGATGGCAAAGGTGACCACATGCGTGTTGGTGAAGTCCAGCGTATTGCCGCAACCGGTGGTGTCTTCGAGTCGACCGGTATTGGATTTTTGATGGCGATAGTAGGCCAGGTCGTCGAGGCCGCGCCAGCAGACCGTCGGGCCTTCGACGCCGCCTTCGCATGTGTGGTTGTAGACCACGTCCATGATGACTTCGAAGCCGGCCTCGTGCAGTGCGCGCACCATGTCTATGACTTCTTGGCGCACGGCGGCCGCGCCCTTCTCCTGGGCGGCTTTAGTGGCGTAGGAGGGTTCGGGGGCGAAGTAGCTGAGAGTGGAGTAGCCCCAGTAGTTCTTGCGGCCGTGTTCTTGCAGGAAGAGCTCGTCCTGCTTGGCCATAATCGGCAGCAGTTCGATGGATGTGATGCCTAGACCCTGCAGATAGGCGAGCGTGGTGGGGTGTGCGAGTCCGGCGTACGTGCCGCGCAATGATTCGGGCAGCCACGGTGCGTTGGCGGTGAAGCCTTTGACGTGCATCTCATAGATGACGGTTTTGCGCCACGGCACATGCGGGTGCTGCGGGTCGCCCTCATGCTTATGGGTATCGCGATCGTCGATGGCCACGGACACCGGCATATGGCCGAGCGAGTCTACGGTGCTCATGGCACCGTATGCCGAGCCGATTACCTTGCGGTCCACGACATCGCATTCATAGGAGAAGGCGGCGGGGGTGAGCTCCATGGAGCCGTCGATGCCCTTGCCATACGGGTCAAGCAGGAATTTGTATGGATTGAAGCGCACGCCGTGTTTCGGGTCCCATGCGCCGTCCACGCGGTAGCCATAACGCATGCCGTCCCATGCTTTGGGCAGGTGCACGTACCACAGGCCGTAGTTCGGCCCGGTCATGCGGAACAGGGTCTCGCGCAGATACAGATGTTCGATAATGCGCGTGCATACCGGGAACTCATGAATCTGCTGGATAAAGGAGATATTCGGGTCCTCGAACAGGCGGATGGCGTCTTGGAAGAAAGCGCTGGGCTCATCAATGGGCTCCAGTACGCATAGCCAAACCTGGTCGGCGGTTTCGGAACGAACAACGGCGTCAGCCCCACCGTCGTCAGTGAAGTACAGCCCTGGGCGAGTGGCGTAACGATGCAACGGTGGATTTCTCATAACTCCATTGTAGACGTGTTGTCACTTTTGGTGGAAGCCCTTGATTTTCTGCCGCGTTCCGCAGCACCACAGATATCGTCGAGATAATTCTCGGCGAACCGCAACGCGGCACCGATGATGTTCTGATCTTCGGCGCCGTAACTTTTGCGCAGATTGAAATGGTCGGTGCCGAACGGGCTACGATTGATGACGCGCGCCTTCAGATCCTCGATGTCGCTGTCTTCAAGATGCTGGGCTGCTTCACCGCCGACAATCACGTCGCCCGCGATGATGGATCGCGCGTTGACGATGGCCTGCGCCACGTAATCCAGCCACTCATCCATGCGCTCGTGATGATGCCGTTCGCCCTGCTCAAGCACGCTGAAGAAGCCGGGAATGCTTTCGTAATCCTCGGGCAAGGTCTCCGGCGAGCAGTAGGTGTCCATGCAACCGCGCTGGCCGCAGTAGCATTCGCGGCCGCCCGGCACCAGCATCATGTGTTCGATGGTGCCGTTGCACTGGTTCGGGCCTTGATACAGCTTGCCCCCCGCGATCACCGCGCCGCCCGGGCGTCGCTCCAGATAGACGCACACCGCATCGGTGAGCGTGGAGTCGAACCAGAGTTCGGCCATGGCTGAGGCATCGGAATCGTGGATCATCATGCACGGGTAATGGACCGATTGGCTGATGGTTTCGAGCGTGAGCCCAGTGTTGCCCATAATGGTGCCGAAGGTGATGGTGGTGGCGTCGGGGGAGAGGATGCCTTGGATGGCGAACGAGACACCGAGCACCTTGCCGTGCTTCTTTTCGACGTCGGCGGCGAAGTTGTTGATGATGCCGCCGATACGCTGGTAGTAAACGTTGGTGTTGCGGTAAGGCAGGGCATCGTTGCGTTTTTCGATGACGTTGCCGTACAGGTTAATCGCGCACAGGCGCAGTTCGTTGGACCGCATCACTACCCCGATGGCAGTGCGATGATCGGGATTGAACTCATAATTTTGCGCCTTGCGCCCGCCAGTGGAATCCTGCAGTTCGCCTTTGCGGATGAGTCCGTCATCTTCTAGGGCGCGCAGATTTTGGGTGATGGTGGGCAGGCTGAGGCCGAGTTCGCGTTCCAGTTCCTGCTTGGTGACATGGCTATGGCCATACAGATACTGGGTCATGGCACTGCGGTTGTGCGCTTTCACTGCGGTCGATGGCATTGCCCTCATATTTACCCCTTTGTGCGATGAGATATATGCAAGTATACTTTATGAAAGTGGCTTTCATGTGCCTCGACGCGAAGGTTATGAGGCAACAATCGTATATTTGTAGGCGATTTTGGGTACTTTTTTAAACCAATTTTCTAGAAATGTGGAGAAAATGATTGCTTTTGAAAACTTACTTTAAAAAAGTTCTCGGATCGTGTGATAACGCCCGAGATTTTGCGCACTTTGGTTTGGGCTTGAGATAGGGGCATGGC
>OKAA01000038.1_pt1 | contig 49239 bp, 39 predicted proteins | sample 1611051 | NCBI WGS metagenome assembly OKAA01 (sample SAMN04436707, study PRJEB24849) | human gut metagenome | biome: human gut; feature: NICU; material: stool | host: Homo sapiens | place: USA: Saint Louis, MO | collected 2010-09-04
TGAACCTGGCGCAGGGCGGCCACCTGACTCACGGCTCCCCGGTTAACTTCTCCGGTAAACTGTACAACATCGTACCTTACGGTATCGATGAGTCCGGTAAAATTGACTATGACGAGATGGCGAAGCTGGCCAAAGAGCACAAGCCGAAGATGATTATCGGTGGCTTCTCTGCCTACTCCGGCGTGGTTGACTGGGCAAAAATGCGTGAAATCGCTGACAGCATCGGCGCATACCTGTTTGTCGACATGGCGCACGTGGCGGGCCTGATTGCCGCAGGCGTTTACCCGAACCCGGTTCCCCATGCGCATGTGGTCACCACCACCACCCACAAAACCCTGGCGGGTCCGCGCGGCGGCCTGATCCTGGCGAAGGGCGGCGATGAAGAGCTGTATAAAAAACTGAACTCCGCCGTGTTCCCAAGCGCGCAGGGCGGCCCGCTGATGCACGTGATCGCGGGTAAAGCGATAGCGCTGAAAGAAGCGATGGAGCCGGAGTTCAAAGTTTACCAGCAGCAGGTGGCGAAAAACGCCAAAGCGATGGTGGAAGTGTTCCTCAACCGCGGCTACAAAGTGGTGTCTGGCGGCACTGAGAACCACCTGTTCCTGCTGGACCTGGTGGATAAAAACCTGACCGGTAAAGAAGCTGACGCCGCGCTGGGCCGTGCTAACATCACCGTGAACAAAAACAGCGTGCCGAACGATCCTAAGAGCCCGTTCGTGACCTCCGGTATCCGTATTGGTTCTCCGGCGGTTACTCGTCGCGGCTTCAAAGAAGCGGAAGTGAAAGAGCTGGCTGGCTGGATGTGTGACGTGCTGGACAACATCAATGATGAAGCCACCATTGAACGCGTGAAAGCGAAAGTGCTGGATATCTGCGCACGCTTCCCGGTTTACGCATAAGCGCTTGTGTTGTGAAAATGGCCCGATGGCGCTGCGTCTGTCGGGCATTACTTATGCGCCATAACGTGACGCCGCCGGAAGTCATTATCCGGCGGCGTTGCCGTTTGAACTTCTCCCTCCGCCTGTTAACCTTATGTTACCCTTGCCAGCGCAACCGTTTACCGCCAGACTATCGCCTCCAAACGGGAGGGAATCATGGCATTGCATTCCACGCGCTGGCTGGCGCTCAGTTATTTCACCTACTTCTTTAGTTACGGTATTTTTCTGCCCTTCTGGAGCGTCTGGCTCAAAGGTCTTGGGCTAACGCCGGAAACCATCGGTCTTCTGCTGGGCGTGGGTCTGGTCGCGCGTTTTCTCGGTAGTCTGCTCATTGCGCCTCGCGTAAGCGATCCTTCGCGGTTGATCTCCGCGCTGCGCGTACTGGCATTGCTGACGCTGGTATTTGCGCTGGCATTTTGGGCAGGAACGCATGTCGCGTGGCTAATGGTGGTGATGGTTGGGTTTAACCTCTTCTTTTCACCACTGGTGCCGCTGACCGATGCGCTGGCTAATACCTGGCAAAAGCAAATTACCCTGGACTATGGTCGGGTGCGGCTGTGGGGGTCCATCGCCTTCGTGATAGGGTCGGCGCTGACCGGTAAGCTGGTGAGTTTATACGATTACCAGGCGATTCTGGCGCTACTGACGCTCGGCGTCGCCTCGATGTTGCTGGGTATGTTGTTACGTCCCAGCGTGCCGCCGCAAGGGGAAAGCCGTCAGCAGGAGAGCGCAGGCTGGCCCGCCTGGCGTACGCTGGTGGCACAAAGTTGGCGTTTTCTCGCCTGCGTCTGTTTGCTGCAAGGGGCGCACGCCGCCTACTACGGTTTTAGCGCCATCTACTGGCAGGGGGCTGGCTATTCAGCATCGGCGGTCGGCTATTTATGGTCGTTGGGCGTGGTGGCGGAAGTGATCATTTTCGCCCTGAGTAAAAAGCTATTCCGCCGGTTTAGCGCCCGCGACTTGCTGTTGCTTTCCGCTGTGTGCGGCGTGGTACGCTGGGGACTGATGGGCTGGAGTACGGCGTTGCCGTGGCTGATTGTGATACAAATCCTGCACTGTGGCACGTTTACCGTTTGCCATCTGGCCGCCATGCGCTATATCGCTGCGCGTCAGGGAAGCGAGGTGATTCGTTTGCAGGCCGTCTATTCCGCTGTGGCGATGGGCGGCAGTATCGCGATTATGACGGTATTTGCCGGTTTTCTGTATCAACATCTGGGCGGCGGCGTATTCTGGATTATGGCGCTGGTGGCATTGCCCGCTATCTTCCTTCGGCCCAAAGTGGTTGCCGCGTCATGATTCCAGGATCTTGCGGATCTGCTGCTGTTGGTGCTCTGTGAGGGCGCGATCCGCATGAATTAATGGCGGTGAGAAGAGCGGTAGCGGCGTGGCGTAAGGGGTAACAATCAGCGCTACGCCGCGCGGGCATCCCTCTTTTTGAAACGCCTGGAGCGATATCCGTCTGATATTCAGCGGCAATAGGGTCAGTTCACGCAGTTGCTGCTCAATATGCGTCTCCAGCGCATCATTTTTATCCGCTAACAATACGATCTGTCTCTCATGCAAATCGTTATCCTGCATCAGCCAGGCGCCGAAAATCACTGCCACCAGCCCCGTCTCTTCCTCGGAAAAGTGGATACCATATTCGGCTTCAAACCCGGCGAGCGCCTCACGTGTGGTGCGAACCAGACGCGGATAAAGACGGTTGAACTCTTCCGGAAGCGTATTATCGATGCCAATCGTGAATAAACTTCGGTTCAGCGCCTGGGCGAGATGGACATAGAGCTGATCGTTAAGCCCTTGTTCGTCGCTGAAGCGTACGTTCCCTTTTTCTCGAAAGCGCAGCACCAGCCGCGCCACCTCCAGTCGCAGTTGCTGCGCCCGTTGATGCGTGTCGCGAATCGGGTCGGGGAGGCGAATCATTGAAAACAGTAACGCCATAAACAGCGCTTCATTGAGCGGTGCGGCCTGCATCACGTGGCGCTGCCAGTGACGACCAATTTCCTGGGCGAGTGGATATTCCGCGCACGACTGCGCCCAAATCTGCTGTACAGGGTTGAACTCCGGGGTGATGCCGGCATGGTGTTGTAGCAGACAATACTGTAAAAAGAGACGCAGGAACTGCACGTCGCGATGTTCAAATGGTTTTTGCAACCGGCGGGCGCACAGATTGATGAGCGCGTGCAGATTAATATCGTCATACAGCGGACGCGCGATACCGCGCTGCTTTAGCGCGTTTTTTAAGGCCGGGGTAAACTGTTGCGTGACGAAGGTCGGGCATAAACGCAGGCCGCGCCTGAGCCAGTGTAAAAGGCAAAGGCGCTGATCGAGTGCTGTACCTTCGATCCGATAGCAACCGTTCTGGCATGTTGTGATGGCAAGGCGATGATAGCGCTGGATCTCCAGGCTTGTCTCAGTGATATCCTCACGGGCAGTATCATCATCAACGCCATTAAGCGCGCTGAAGATTTCCACCGTGGCAATTGGCTCCGGCTGGAAAAGCGTCAGCAATACCTGACAGCGGCGCTGGGGAGCGGAAAGTACAGATGGTGGGGCAATTGTCGGCATCATCTGTCAGGTCTCCCGTTAGTTTGTCTGGTAAGGATAGCTAAAGTTTGCGTGTGAAAAATGTGATAAGCGTGCTTTTAGGCCAGGAATGCTGAGGAGTGTCACAGAATTTTTATCGCGAGGAACAGATGAAGCCAGTGAAACGCAGCGCCTTAACACTATTTCTTGCCGTTTTATCTTTCGTGGCGGCGGCGCATCCGCACAGCTTCATCCGTCTGCAAACGCAGGTGGTCAGTGAAAATGAGCAATTTGTGGCGTTAAAAATGCGCTGGACAATGGACGCGCTGACGTCCGCAGATCTGCTGTATGACGCCGGAAACGCGGCACCGGGGTCAGAAATATGGAAAAAGTTGGCGGCGGAAGTGATGGCTAACGTACTTGGGCAGCACTACTTTACAGAAGTGTGGCGCAATGGCGCGAAAGTGAAGTTTAAAAACAGGCCGACAGAATACGGTATGACGCGTGACGCGCATCAGGCGGTATTGACCTTTACGCTACCGCTGGCTGAACCGCAGCCGTTAAGCGGACAGACTTATACCTTTTCAACGTTTGATCCCTCTTATTATGTCGATATGCATTATGACCAGGACAGCGATATCACGATGCCGGAACCGCTGCGCGAAAAGTGTCGGATTCAGGTTTATACTCCTGCGCCCGGCGAAGAGACGCTACGTTTCGCCCAGTCGCTGGATAAAGAGGACGCGCCGCCGGAGGATATGGATTTAGGTAAACAGTTTGCCCAAACGGTGACCTTGCAATGTCAGTAATTTTTTCTCAACGCACTCCGGGGCGGCGCTGGCTCTCGCTGTGGCCATTGGCGTTATTCCTGCTGCTAATGCTGGTTGGCGGTCTGTGGATATGGCAGGCCTGGCCGCAGGTGATGTTGAAAAGCGCTCTTTGGCAGCGGGACGTGAATCAGCAGTTGAGCGCGCTGCTTAACGCGGTGGCGACGCATCCTGAGCGGGCGGGCGGATCGTTGCTTCTGCTGAGTTTTATGTATGGCGTGCTTCATGCGCTGGGGCCGGGACACGGCAAAGTGGTGATCGCGACATGGCTGGCGACGCATCCTTCGAAGCTGAAATCGAGTATCGTGTTAACCCTCGCCGCCGCGTTATTGCAGGGGCTCGTGGCTATCGGGTTGGTGGTGGGCGTGCTGACCGTATTGCAACTTCCGGCCAGGCAGCTCCATCTGAGCGGTTTCTGGCTGGAAAAGGGGAGCTATGCGTTAGTTGGCGGGCTGGGCATCTTGCTGTGCTGGCGGGCCATAAAAAGGTTACGCGCGCTGCTACGTAAACCTGTCTTTATCGCTTTTACGCCGCGCCATGTTCACCATGAAAAATGCGGCTGCGGACATCAGCATTTACCGACGCAGGAACAATTGCATAGCGGCGATGACTGGCGCGCGCGACTCATGATCGTACTGTCTATGGGGATGCGGCCCTGTTCCGGTGCGATAATGGTGCTGTTATTCAGTAAAGTGATTGGCGTTTTTAGCTGGGGAATGGCGTCGGTACTGGCAATGGCGGCGGGAACCTCGCTAACGATTACCTCGCTGGCGCTGCTGGTACACACTTTTCGTGCTCTGGCGGTGAAACTCAGTGGAAACAAAGCGCCGGCGTTATGGCGGCAGGTAGGCTGGTCAACGCTGGCGCTGGCCGGAGGGGTCATACTGCTTGTCGCGGCGCTGGTCATGTGGTTTAGCGTGCCGCAGCCTGTGGGCGGGCTGCGGCCATGGCGTGGTTGATTAGTGCCCGGCGGGTTTGAGATGCATCCGCGCGACGGATTCGTCTTCTGCCCAGTAAATGCGTTCGGCGACCATCGCTTCCGGATTGAGCTGAACGCCGCGCAGTACCCGTTCTTTAAAACGCAGATAGCCGCCTTTGTCGATCAGATGGCCCATATGTAGATAGATCGGTTTTCCGCCGAGCATCTCTTTTTCAAATTCATACAGGTTAACGATCACCTGCTTTATCACATCTTCAGTCACCCAGTTGAGGAAGAGCTTGCCGACGCGCGGCGTCTTTTTACTGGTGCGTCCGCCCAGACGGACTTGCCAGAGCTGATCCGGCTTACGTTGCCAGGCCAGCGTCGGACAGGCCAGCACGCACTCGCCGCAGCCGATACAGGCGGACTCTTCTTTGACCGCTTTGCCGTTCTTCAGCGCCAGGCAGCCTACCGCGTGGTGACTACAGGCCTTCACGCAGGCGCCGCAACCGATACAGCGATCGGCAGTGAAGCGCATTTTCGCCACGCCAATAATTCCCAGATCGGCCATTGACGCCTTCGCGCAATCATTCGGGCAGCCAACAATGACCGTTTTGAGATGATAAGGGCTGGGATAGACCAGTTTTTCAAGACGACGGGACAGACCGGTCGTGTCAGTGTTGGCTTTCTGGCAAATGCGGTTCCCCTGACAGGCGACAATATTTCGCCCGCCAATAGCGAGATAGCCCGCTTTGGTATCCTCAACCTGGACGTCGCACAGTTCTATTTCAATCTCGCGAAGAAACGGCTCCAGCGCAGCGTTCACGTTGTCGATATCTTCGTAACGGATACCCGGCATCGCCAGCTTCTGGCGGGTAGTGAGGTGAATTTGTCCGTTGCCCCAGGTTTCGGCGATGTCACGCGCCACCGTTAGCAAATGCGCGGGCAAAATACCGCCGGGAATGCGGACGCTGATCATGGCTTCGCCGCGCACTTTTGACAGGCGATATTCGTTTTTCGCACGGGCTTTAATGATATCAATATCAATGCTCATGATGTTCTCCTTAATCGGCAAAACGTTGCGCGACGGCGTAGTTAAATATCGGGCCGTCGGTGCAGACATACACTTCGCCCATACGGCAGTGGCCGCACTTCCCGACGGAGCAGGCCATCCGGCGTTCGTAGTCCACCCAAATTTGCTCCGGCTTGAGCCCTTTTTGCAGCAGCATTTTTACGGTAAAGGTAATCATTATTGGCGGCCCAACGACGATGGCCTGCATGGTGTCGATATCGCTAAGCGTCATGTCGGCAAGCCGATCGGTCACCCGGCCAATCTGGTAACGGTCATCAGCCTCGCCTTCATCCAGCGTGAGCACCAGATTATGTTTGCCGCGCCACGTCGCCATTTCTTCTTTGTACAGCACGCAATCGCGATTTTTATAGCCGAGAATCATATCCAGTTGACCAATTTCCTGGGGATTCTCAACGAAATAGCGCATTAAGCCTTTCACCGGCGCGACGCCCGTGCCGCCTGCGACAACCAGTAAGGGTTTATGGCGCAGCGTATCGACCGGATAGCCATTGCCATAGCAGCCGCGTAGCCACACGTTGTCGCCTTCTTTCAGCGTAAAGAGGGCGCTGGTCACTTTTCCGACATTACGGATCAGCAGATCTATCCAGCCGTCGCCGTAGTCGGAAACGGAGATGGGCGCTTCGCCGACGCGCGGCAGCGACACCTCAACAAATTGCCCCCAGTGCGCGGGAAAATCGACGGCCACGCGGAAATTCCACTCCAGCGGCGTGTGGCGAGTAATACTGAGGATGCGGTACGCCGCAGGCAGCAAACTGTGCTGCGGTTTATCATGACAGGAACAATGTGACATGCGTTATGCCTCCTCTGCCAGCGCCTGCCGAACGGCAGCGGTCATTTTATTGATAATCAAAGAAAATTTGATGTATTGCGGGCAGCGATCGTCGCAGCGGCCGCAGCCGACGCACATATGTTCAATGCCGTTGCGCGCTTTGTAGTCATTGACCTTATGCAGGGCGCGGTAGCGCAGACGCTCGCCGGGTTTTTCGCGAAAACCATGACCGCCGGCCATGTCGCTAAAGCCCGGCACCATGCAGCTTGCCCACTGGCGACGGCGTTCGCCGCGCTGCGGATTTTCATCATAGGCGACGTCAAAGACGCTATAGCAGGTACAGGTTGGGCACCCGGTAGTGCAGCGGCCACAACTGATGCAGCGGCTGTCGTAGGCGTCCCATAGCGGGTGGCGGGTGAGAATGTCGCGAATTTTTTGCGGATCGCGGCAAACGCTGTCCGGCGTGACGACGGTTTCCCGGTTTTCGCTGACGAAAGAGGGGGTATAGTCAGCCTCCTGCCCCAGCCCTTGTATCGCCGCCTCGATAAAGGGATCGCGGATGCTGACAAGCGCGCCCTCATCGCTAAAACGCATGGCGGCGCTATAACAGTCAGTTTTATTGGTACCCATTGAGACGCAGAAACAATTTTCGAAGCTTTCTTCACACTCAATAAGGACGAAACGAATATGCTCCCGTAGCAGTTGGTAACTGTAATCGGAATTATTCCCATTTGATAAATACATATAATCCAGCCGCGACATGGCGTTAATGTCGCAGGCGCGGGCAAAGATGATTATCGGGGAAGTGTCTGTCTCGGCAATTTGGATGGTGTCTTTATCGAAATAAAAGAGCGTTTCGGTGATAGGGGCAATTATGGTATTCGGCGACATGTGCGATTTCTCGTGCCAGATGAGATCGCGCCAGCCGCTAATCCGTTGATAAATAATGTTGTCAGTGTCGGAAAAACGTCCGCCGCGAAACTCTGCGGACGGGGCAAACACGCGCCATTTTTTGTTTAATCGCTGGATAAGCAAACTAAACTCGTCAGGCGTAATTTTGATAGCCATCACATACTCCACAGTAATATTCAGGAAAAACAAATGAAAATAAATTGTTATAAAAATCAGTTGAATATTACTGTTACGCTAGCGCTAATCCACCGCCTTCGCTAACGGGAAAAAATGGTTTTTACTATCGGTATAATAAATATATTCTTAATCATAAAATATGCATATATACAGCGTCGCGCTATTTAGCGGATAGCGCGGTCTGAATAAATTTAATCATTGCATCACGGTAAAGGTTTGCATAACGTCCGGAAAAAGCATCAATGTGATCGCCGTCAGGAATGAAGATTTTTTGTTTGGGCTCCCGGGCGAGGGCATACAATTTCTCACTGTCCTGCCAGGGAATAACATGGTCTGCCGTGCCATGAAGAATCAATACCGGAATGGGGCTGACGCTGGCAATATTGCGATCCGCGCTATAGCGGTCATCAAGCAAATAGCCGCTGCCCGGGATCATCTGGTTGGCGATGGAGGAATAGGATAAAAACGTTGAGTCGAGGATAATCGCACGTATGCCCGCCTGGTCGGCGTAGCGCATATTTGCGCAGCCTACGCAGTGGCCTACGGCGGCCAGCACATTATTACCGCCCAGGCTCTGCCCCAGCAGTACCAGGCGCTCGGGGTTAACGTCGGCACGATGCCGCACATAATCTATCGCGCTTTTCGTATCGTCCAGTAGCCCCTCTTGTGATGGGGTACCCTCCGATTCGCCAAAACCACGGTAATCAAACATAAACAGGTTTACGTTGCGTTCTGGCAGCCAGCTGACTAACGGCCAGTGCGCCGACATATTTCCGGCGTTGCCATGGACATGAATCACCGTCGCGACGGCGTTTTCCGGCCTGCCGAAAGCAGTGGGAATAAACCAGCCGTGCAGATGCGTGCCATCTTTGGCGGTAAAGGTAATGGATTCAGCTTCGGCAGGGGTTGGTCCATAGACTTTATTGTCCGGGTAATAAAAGGCATTGATCGCTACGCGGGGTAGCAGGTAAATACAGACCACAATGATAAACAGAATAAAAAGGGATTTGACGATGCGTCGGGTATGTTGAAGGGTCATGTTCGCTTCCTTGCCGCTTTATGCCAATAGCGGAACAGGGAGCGATCGTACAAAAACATGCAGGCAAGTAAAGCGATGAGGCTGTGTTTAGGAAAAACGCCTGAAAAGGCACGGCGGATGAGTGGCCCCATCCGCCGAAGAGACTTAGCGCTTCAGCGCATCGCTCAGTTCGTCGCGCATATTCGCCAGCATGGCTTTAACGACGCGCGGATTCCCCGCCACGATATTACCGGTCATCATGTAGTTATGACCGCCGGTGAAATCGCTGACGATACCGCCCGCTTCACGAACCAGCAGTTCGCCCGCGGCGAAATCCCACGGACGAAGGCCAATTTCAAAGAAACCATCGACACGACCTGCAGCCACATAGGCCAGATCCAGCGCGGCGGAACCGGTGCGGCGGAAATCGGCGCATTCGGTGAACAGCTTGCCGATAATATTAATGTAGGTGGTCGCGTATTGTTTGGCTTTGAACGGGAAGCCGGTAGCGAGGATAGTGCCGTCCAGATCGCGAGCGGTACTGCCGCGCAGACGGTAGCCGTTCAGCTGCGCGCCCTGACCGCGGGTGGCGGTGAACAGTTCGTTACGCATCGGATCGTACACGACAGCCACTTCAGTACGGCCTTTAATGCGTACAGCAATGGAAACAGCGAAGTGTGGCAGACGTTTGATGAAGTTGGTGGTGCCATCCAGCGGATCGATAACCCATTGAACATCCTGATCTGTGCCAACGTGCTCACCGCTTTCTTCGGTGATAATAGTGTGTTGCGGGTAAGATTTGCGAATGGTGTCGATAATTACCGCTTCAGCGGCTTTATCTACATTGGTCACAAAATCGTTACTGCCTTTTTGGCTCGCTTCTACAGCGTCCGGAGTTTCATAGTTTTTGGCAATTACATTACCCGCCTTGCGCGCTGCGCGCACGGCGATGGTCAGCATCGGATGCATCGGTCTCTCTCACTGGATGTTAAAGAACGGGAAAACGGCGCAGAGTATAGCAGCGAGATCGGAATCTGTCTTGGTTTTATGGTAAGATGTCAGAATAATCTTTAGCTGAAGAAAGACAATGCTGCAAAACATTCGAATTGTGCTGGTGGAAACCTCCCACACCGGCAATATGGGCTCTGTGGCTCGCGCTATGAAAACCATGGGCTTAACTAACCTGTGGCTGGTAAACCCGTTGGTGAAACCAGACTCCCAGGCTATCGCCCTGGCGGCAGGCGCCAGCGATGTGATCGGTAATGCGCAGATCGTCGATACGCTGGATGAAGCGTTGGCTGGCTGTAGCCTGGTGGTCGGCACCAGCGCCCGTTCCCGCACTTTGCCGTGGCCGATGCTTGATCCGCGCGAGTGCGGCTTAAAAAGCGTGGCGGAAGCGGCAAATACGCCGGTTGCGCTGGTTTTTGGTCGTGAGCGTGTCGGGCTGACTAACGATGAGTTGCAAAAATGCCATTATCACGTCGCTATTGCCGCTAACCCGGAGTACAGCTCGTTGAATCTGGCGATGGCGGTACAGGTCATCGCGTATGAAGTCCGCATGGCCTGGCTGGCGACGCAGGAAAACGGCGACGCGGCAGATCATGAAGAGACGCCGTATCCGCTGGTGGACGATCTTGAACGCTTCTACGGCCATCTGGAGCAAACGTTGCTCTCCACTGGCTTTATTCGCGAAAACCATCCGGGGCAGGTGATGAATAAATTGCGCCGTCTGTTTACCCGCGCCCGCCCGGAAAGCCAGGAGTTGAATATTCTGCGTGGGATTCTGGCGTCTATTGAGCAGCAGAATAAAGGCAAGTAACCGCATCAATATCGCACGGAACGCTAAATACCTGACTAATTTACTCAAGTAAATAGTTGACCAAATTACTCGGGAATGTCAGACTTGTCCCTGCTATGCAATACCCCCATTTTACAATAAAAAACCCCGGGCAGGGGCGAGTTTGAGGTTAAGTAAGACATGAGACTGACATCTAAAGGGCGTTATGCCGTGACCGCAATGTTAGACGTTGCGCTCAACTCCGAAGCGGGCCCGGTACCGTTGGCTGATATTTCTGAACGTCAGGGGATTTCCCTTTCTTATCTGGAACAGCTATTTTCCCGTTTACGTAAAAACGGTCTGGTTTCCAGCGTACGCGGGCCGGGCGGCGGTTATCTGCTGGGTAAAGATGCTGGCAGTATCGCGGTCGGCGAAGTGATCAGCGCGGTTGATGAATCCGTTGACGCGACCCGTTGCCAGGGCAAAGGCGGCTGCCAGGGCGGCGATAAATGCCTGACCCATGCGCTGTGGCGTGATTTAAGCGATCGCCTGACCGGTTTTCTCAACAATATTACCTTAGGCGAGCTGGTGAATAACCAGGAAGTTCTGGATGTGTCTGGTCGCCAGCACACGCATGACGCGCCGCGCGCCAGCGGTCGTGCGCAGGACGCTATCGACGTTAAATTACGCGCTTAATTAAAATATTACGCCATCTCTTCTGGCGGCCTCATGCGGTGAATGCCGCGGTCGTCTGAAGGATGAAGCGTAAAAAAGAATTCAGAATCAGGCCGGGACGCGGACGTCCCGTCAACACGGTCGTACATCCAGCCGGTTGCCTGATTCCTTGCATTGAGTGATGTACGGAGTTTAAGAGCAATGAAATTACCGATTTATCTCGACTACTCCGCAACCACGCCGGTGGACCCGCGTGTTGCCGAGAAAATGATGCAGTTTCTGACCCTGGACGGAACCTTTGGGAACCCGGCGTCTCGTTCACACCGTTTCGGCTGGCAGGCTGAAGAAGCCGTCGATATCGCCCGCAACCAGATTGCTGAACTGGTCGGCGCCGACCCGCGTGAAATCGTCTTTACCTCAGGGGCGACGGAGTCCGATAACCTGGCGATTAAAGGCGCTGCCAACTTTTATCAGAAAAAAGGCAAGCACATCATCACCAGCAAGACCGAGCACAAAGCGGTGCTGGACACCTGCCGTCAGCTTGAGCGCGAAGGGTTTGAAGTGACCTACCTGGCGCCGCAGCGCAACGGCATCATCGATCTCAACGAGCTCGAAGCAGCGATGCGTGACGACACCATTCTGGTTTCCATCATGCACGTGAACAACGAAATCGGCGTGGTGCAGGATATCGCGACCATCGGCGAAATGTGCCGCGCGCGCGGTATCATCTACCACGTTGATGCCACCCAGAGCGTGGGCAAACTGCCTATCGATCTGAGCCAACTGAAAGTGGATCTGATGTCCTTCTCCGGTCATAAAATTTATGGTCCGAAAGGCATTGGCGCGCTGTATGTGCGTCGTAAGCCGCGTATTCGCATTGAAGCGCAGATGCATGGCGGCGGGCACGAGCGCGGTATGCGATCTGGTACTCTGCCTGTCCACCAGATCGTCGGCATGGGCGAAGCTTACCGTATCGCGAAAGAAGAGATGGAGACCGAAATGGCCCGTCTGCGCGGTCTGCGTAACCGTCTGTGGAACGGCATCAAAGATATTGAAGAAGTTTACCTGAACGGCGACCTTGAGCAGGGCGCGCCAAACATTCTCAACGTGAGCTTTAACTACGTTGAAGGCGAGTCGCTGATCATGGCGCTGAAAGACCTGGCGGTCTCTTCCGGTTCCGCCTGCACCTCCGCCAGTCTGGAACCGTCCTACGTGCTGCGCGCGTTGGGCATGAATGACGAGCTGGCGCATAGCTCTATCCGTTTCTCTTTAGGTCGTTTTACCACTGAAGAAGAGATCGACTACACCATTGATCTGGTTCGTAAATCCATTGGCCGCCTGCGTGACCTTTCTCCACTGTGGGAAATGTACAAGCAGGGTGTGGATCTGAACAGCATCGAATGGGCACATCATTAATCGGTATCGGAATCAGGAGAATTTATAATGGCTTACAGCGAAAAAGTAATCGATCACTATGAGAACCCGCGTAACGTAGGGTCGTTTGACAACAACGACGATAACGTGGGAAGCGGCATGGTTGGCGCGCCGGCCTGCGGCGACGTCATGAAGTTGCAGATTAAAGTTAACGATGAAGGTATCATTGAAGACGCGCGCTTCAAGACTTACGGCTGCGGTTCCGCTATCGCCTCCAGTTCTCTGGTAACGGAGTGGGTGAAAGGGAAATCCCTGGACGAAGCGCAGGCGATTAAAAACACCGACATTGCAGACGAACTGGAACTGCCGCCGGTGAAAATTCACTGCTCTATTCTGGCGGAAGACGCGATTAAAGCCGCTATTGCGGATTACAAAAGCAAACGCGAAGCGAAATAAAATAGAACGTTAACATTGAGGTTTTGTTATGTCGATTACACTTAGCGACAGTGCAGCAGCGCGAGTTAATACCTTCCTGGCCAACCGTGGTAAAGGGTTTGGTCTGCGTCTGGGCGTGAGAACCTCCGGCTGCTCAGGTATGGCTTATGTACTGGAATTTGTTGACGAGCCAACGGCGGAAGACACCGTGTTTGAAGACAAAGGCGTTAAGGTAGTGGTTGACGGCAAGAGCCTGCAATTTCTGGACGGTACACAGCTGGACTTCGTAAAAGAAGGTCTGAACGAAGGGTTTAAATTCTCCAACCCGAATGTGAAAGATGAGTGTGGTTGCGGCGAAAGCTTCCACGTGTAACCGTGTTCCGCTGTTATACCGAGCATTCGTGCTGCAGAAAAGCGGCAAGCGAGTGAATCCCCAGGCGCTTACTTGAGTAAATGACTGGGGGAACCCGCGCAGACAACGCATCTGCGGCGCGAAGTAAGAAGGTATAACCCCACCGTGGTCGCCTGCGTGTGGGGTTTGTTCTGACAGGCTATCCCTGAGAATGTTATGGATTACTTCACCCTCTTTGGCTTACCAGCCCGTTATCAGATTGACACCCAGGCGCTGAGCCTTCGTTTTCAGGATCTGCAACGCCAGTATCACCCTGACAAATTTGCCAACGGCACCCAGGCGCAGCAGCTTGCCGCCGTCCAGCAATCCGCCACGATCAACCAGGCCTGGCAAACGCTGCGTCACCCTTTGACGCGCGCGGAGTATCTGCTCTCCTTACACGGGTTCGATCTGGCCAGCGAGCAACATACGGTACGCGACACCGCGTTTCTGATGGAACAACTCACGCTTCGCGAAGAGCTGGACGATATCGAGCAATCAAAAGACGACGTGCGGCTGGAAAGCTTCATCAAACGCGTACAAAAGATGTTTGACGCTCGCCTTCAGCAAATGGTGGAACAGTTGGACAACGCCGCGTGGGACGCGGCGGCGGATACGGTGCGCAAACTGCGGTTTCTCGATAAACTGCGAAGCAGCGCAGAACAACTCGAAGAAAAGCTGCTCGATTTTTAACTGGAATCTAACATGGCCTTATTACAAATTAGTGAGCCTGGTCTGAGCGCCGCGCCGCATCAGCGTCGTCTGGCGGCGGGCATCGACTTAGGCACTACCAACTCTCTGGTTGCGACGGTTCGCAGCGGCCAGGCGGAAACTCTGCCTGACCACGAAGGGCGCCACCTGTTGCCTTCAGTGGTTCACTATCAGCAGCAGGGCCATACGGTCGGTTACGCTGCGCGCGACAATGCCGCGCAGGATACGGCCAACACTATCAGCTCTGTGAAACGCATGATGGGACGCTCGCTGGCGGATATCCAGGCGCGCTATCCGCATCTGCCTTACCGGTTTAAGGCAAGCGTTAATGGGCTGCCGATGATTGACACGGCGGCTGGATTGCTCAATCCGGTACGCGTATCGGCTGATATTCTCAAAGCGCTGGCCGCGCGGGCTAGCGAATCGCTCTCCGGCGAGCTGGATGGCGTGGTGATTACCGTTCCCGCCTATTTCGATGATGCCCAACGTCAGGGGACGAAAGACGCCGCGCGGCTGGCAGGCCTGCATGTGCTGCGCCTGCTCAACGAACCGACGGCGGCGGCGATTGCCTACGGTCTGGACTCAGGCAAAGAAGGCGTTATTGCTGTTTACGATCTCGGCGGCGGTACCTTCGATATCTCTATTTTACGCCTGAGCCGCGGGGTGTTTGAAGTGCTGGCGACGGGCGGTGATTCTGCGCTCGGCGGCGACGACTTTGACCATCTGCTGGCGGACTATATTCGCGAGCAGGCGGGAATTGCCGATCGTAGCGACAATCGCGTTCAGCGCGAACTGCTGGATGCCGCGATTGCGGCGAAAATCGCCTTAAGCGATGCCGATACCGTTCGCGTTAACGTTGCGGGCTGGCAGGGGGAGATCACTCGCGAGCAATTTAACGATCTCATTTCCGCGCTGGTTAAGCGCACGCTATTGGCCTGCCGTCGCGCATTGAAAGATGCCGGCGTTGAGCCCCAGGACGTTCTGGAAGTGGTCATGGTCGGCGGTTCGACCCGTGTACCGCTGGTGCGTGAGCGGGTGGGCGAATTTTTTGGCCGCACGCCGTTAACCGCTATCGACCCGGATAAAGTGGTCGCTATCGGCGCAGCGATTCAGGCCGATATTCTGGTCGGCAACAAGCCGGACAGCGAAATGCTGCTGCTGGACGTGATTCCACTCTCTCTTGGGTTGGAGACGATGGGCGGCCTGGTGGAAAAAGTCATTCCGCGCAACACCACTATCCCGGTGGCGCGCGCGCAGGATTTCACCACCTTCAAAGACGGTCAGACTGCGATGTCTATCCATGTGATGCAGGGCGAACGCGAACTGGTGCAGGACTGCCGTTCGCTGGCGCGCTTTGCGCTGCGCGGGATTCCGCCGCTGCCGGCGGGCGGGGCGCATATTCGCGTGACCTTCCAGGTAGACGCCGATGGCCTGTTGAGCGTCACCGCAATGGAAAAATCCACCGGCGTCGAGGCCTCCATTCAGGTCAAACCTTCCTATGGCCTGACCGATGGCGAAATCGCCTCGATGATCAAGGATTCCATGAGTTTTGCCGAGCAGGACGTGAAAGCGCGTATGCTGGCGGAGCAAAAAGTCGAAGCCGCGCGCGTGCTGGAAAGTTTGACCGGCGCGCTAACTGCCGACGCCGCGCTGTTAAGCGCCGCAGAACGTCAATGCATTGATGATGCCGCCGCACATTTAAGCGCGGTCGCACAAGGCGATGATGTTGACGCCATAGAACAAGCCATTAAAAACGTAGATAAACAAACCCAGGAATTTGCCGCTCGCCGCATGGACCAGTCGGTTCGTCGCGCGTTGAAAGGCCATTCCGTAGACGAGGTTTAACATGCCGAAGATTGTTATTCTGCCTCATCAGGATCTTTGTCCGGATGGCGCAGTTCTGGAAGCTGAGACCGGTGAAACCATTCTTGACGTTGCGCTGCGCAACGGCATCGAGATTGAACACGCCTGTGAGAAATCGTGCGCCTGCACCACCTGTCACTGTATTGTACGTGAAGGCTTCGACTCCTTGCCGGAAAGTTCGGAAGAAGAAGACGATATGCTGGATAAAGCGTGGGGGCTGGAGCCGGAAAGTCGACTGAGCTGCCAGGCCCGCGTTACCGACGACGATCTGGTTATCGAAATTCCACGTTACACAATCAACCATGCGCGTGAGCATTAACAGAGGGTAGTATGGGACTCAAGTGGACCGATAGCCGCGAGATCGGCGAAGCGTTATACGACGCATATCCTGATGTCGATCCTAAAACCGTTCGTTTCACCGATCTGCATCAGTGGATCTGCGAACTGGACGATTTTGACGACGACCCTAACGCATCCAATGAAAAAATTCTGGAGGCGATTCTGCTAGTCTGGTTGGATGAAGCAGAGTAAGTCAAATAACGGGCTGCCCTACGGCGGCCCGTTTGCTAATAAGGAAAATAACAATGACAGAAGCCATGAAAATTACGCTTTCCACGCAGCCTGCCGATGCGCGCTGGGGCGATAAAGCCACTTACAGTATTAATAACGACGGTATTACCTTGCATCTTAACGGTAAAGACGATCTGGGATTGATCCAGCGTGCGGCGCGTAAAATCGACGGCCTGGGAATAAAACAGGTCGCGCTGACAGGCGAAGGATGGGATACCGAGCGTTGTTGGGCATTCTGGGCGGGTTACAAAGGACCAAAAGGCGTCCGTACCGTAATGTGGCCGGATTTAGACGATGCCCAACGTCAGGAACTGGATAACCGCCTGACCATTATTGACTGGGTGCGCGACACCATTAATGCTCCGGCGGAAGAGCTTGGGCCGGAGCAACTGGCGCAGCGCGCAGTGGATCTGCTGTGCAGCGTCGCGTGCGATAGCGTCACTTACCGTATCACCAAAGGCGAAGATCTGCGCGAGCAGAACTATATGGGGCTGCATACCGTAGGCCGTGGTTCTGAGCGTCCACCGGTACTGCTGGCGCTGGATTACAACCCGACGGGAGACAAAGATGCGCCGGTTTATGCCTGCCTGGTCGGTAAAGGTATCACCTTTGACTCCGGCGGCTACAGTATCAAACAAAGCGCTTTTATGGACTCAATGAAATCCGATATGGGCGGCGCGGCGACAGTAACGGGCGCGCTGGCGTTCGCCATTACCCGTGGGCTGAATAAACGCGTAAAACTGTTCCTGTGCTGCGCCGATAATCTGATCAGCGGCAACGCGTTTAAACTGGGCGATATTATTCGCTACCGTAATGGCAAGAATGTCGAAGTCATGAATACCGATGCGGAAGGGCGACTGGTACTGGCGGATGGCCTGATTGACGCCAGCGCGCAACACCCGCAGCTAATCATTGATATGGCGACGTTAACCGGCGCGGCGAAAACGGCGCTGGGTAACGACTACCATGCGCTATTCAGTTTTGACGATACGCTGGCGGGGCGCTTGTTGACCAGCGCGGCGCAAGAAAATGAACCGTTCTGGCGTCTGCCGCTGGCGGAGTTCCACCGTAACCAGCTGCCGTCTAACTTTGCGGAACTGAACAACACCGGCAGCGCGGCTTATCCCGCCGGGGCAAGCACCGCCGCAGGTTTTCTGTCGCACTTTGTTGAAAATTACCGCGAAGGCTGGCTGCACATTGACTGTTCCGCCACTTATCGCAAAGCGCCGGTTGAGCAGTGGGCTGCCGGGGCAACCGGTCTGGGTGTGCGCACCATCGCGAATCTGCTGACCGCCTGAACGGTGTTTTTGTAGGCCGGGTAAGCGAAGCGCCACCCGGCATTTTGCCTGATGGCGACGCCGTGCGTCTTATCAGGCCTACAACCCATATACATAATTTGTGATTCCTATGTCCGAAACTAAAAATGAATTAGAAATCTTGCTGGAGAAAGCGGCGACTGAGCCCGCGCATCGTCCGGCATTTTTCCGTACCTTACTGGAGTCCACCGTCTGGGTGCCGGGCAGCGCTGCCGAAGGCGAGGCGATTGTGGAAGACAGCGCTCTGGATTTGCAGCACTGGGAAAAAGAAGACGGCACGACCGTCATTCCCTTCTTTACTTCTCTGGAGGCGCTGCAGCAGGCCGTGGAAGACGAACAGGCGTTTGTGGTGATGCCGGCGCGCACGCTGTTTGAAATGACGCTTGGCGAAACGTTATTCCTCAACGCTAAATTGCCGACCGGCAAAGAGTTTATGCCGCGTGAAATCAGCCTGCTTCTCGCTGAGGAAGGCAGTCCGTTAAGTACGCAGGAAGTGCTGGAAGGCGGCGAGTCGCTTATTTTATCCGAAGTGGCCGAGCCGCCGTCGCAGATGATTGATTCCCTCACTACGCTGTTTAAAACCATCAAACCGGTGAAACGCGCATTTCTCTGCGCGATTAAAGAACATGCGGACGCCCAACCCAATCTGCTGATTGGCATTGAGGCTGACGGCGATATTGAAGAGATCATTCACGCAGCGGGCAATGTGGCGACCGACACGTTACCGGGTGACGAACCGATCGATATTTGTCAGGTGAGGAAGGGCGAGCAGGGTATCAGCCACTTTATCACTGAGCATATCGCGCCGTTCTACGAGCGCCGCTGGGGCGGGTTCCTGCGCGATTTTAAACAGAACCGCATCATCTGAAGAAAAGAAAGCCGCCCAACAGGGCGGCCTCCTGGCTTACCTGCTCTGGACGTTGAGCGTTACGGGAACAGAATTACCTGGGTAGCTTCTGTCTGCGTGAAGACACAACGTGCCAGAAACAAGAAGCACGACACAAAAGCATCGTACCTTCATGTTGCGGTCCTTGCGAAGACCGCATCACGGCAGCACCGCTGGCGATAATGCCGTGATAGCAGGCACTACGGTGTGCCTGCGCTTACGGCCATGGGTTATCCTCTCCTGAAGCCAGCGCCTGTTTGCGAGACGGCGGAAAGGGCCGGGAAAGATAATACCTCAAATGTTGAATAGTTTCCTGATAAATTATATTGACATTTGCTCCCTTAAAAGGGAGTATTAATCCCCTACGGTGTGCCTGCGTTGCTATGGCAACAAAGCCTGCTGGAAAGGCCGCGAACCGGACCAGCACAAAAAAACCGCTCAATTGAGCGGTTTTTTTGTGGCCTGCTTAAACCGAATTTATATAGATTCGTTTTAAATCAGCCTGAACGGTAGGCTGGATAAGCGTGAGCGCCACCCGACAGCATGTCGATTAATCGCCGAGCGCGTCCAGTTTTGCCCAAAACGCCTCATGATAATCCTCCAGGTCAAGTAAAGCGGCATCGCGTTGTTCATTTATTTTTTGCTGTGCCTTCCATTGCGAAAGATGTAAATCCTCTTCGGTAAAGCCAATGTCTTTAGCGCCCGAAATAATATTATAGAGATATTCCACCAGAGAAGACTCCGCCAGCCAGAATTCATTACGTTCCATGCGGGCAATAGGGTATTCGCCGTTGGCATCCCGTTCTGTGATATAGATAAAAATGGCCTGATCGCCGACATGATCGATACGAATTAATGCCGGAAGACGGGGATCGTTACTCCAGACAGGCATCAGATCTTCAATATCAATACCTGAGCTATCCATGCCAGCGCCGTAATACGCCTCTTCATCAGGAGAATAAGAATGTATTACTCCCTCTTTATCAATAGATCTTTGTAATGTTTCAATCACAGGCATATTATAATTGCTAAGTAGATCGCGGTCGTAGGCCAGTAGCGCCTTCAGGCTTTCAGGTAACTCAGTGGTTTCCGTATTTTGCGGATCGCGATACTTACGCACTCGCAGACGACTTATTTCCTCGGCAGGCATAGGATTAGGCACCTTATTGCGGTTAACCTTTTTAACTAGCTCCATTAAATTAGCGAGTGAAATATCCATTTTCCATCCTTAAAAAATTATATTTACAGGAGTTATTTCCCGGTGAAAACCAAAACAGCGGTGATGATACTCCTTATACCCGACGTAAAGTATTTACCGATAAAAAATAGGATTTTATTAAGAGAAAATAATGACCGTTTGCAGGACAGTGGAAAAGAGCTGAATAAAAGCAATGTCTGTAGATCGTTTTACATCAGCCTGAACGGTAGGCCGGATAAGCGTGAGCGCCATCCGGCATGGCGGATATTAAGCGGGTTCAACCGGTAAATCGGTACGCGCGCCCCATTCGCTCCACGCGCCGTCGTAAAGCGTGACGTCAGGCACATCCAGCGTGGCGAGCGCCAGCACCACGACCGCGGCCGTCACGCCGGAACCGCAACTGGCGATAATCGGTCTGTCGAAACTCACGCCGTGGCTGAAAAAAACCTCATTCAGTTCGTCAGTGGTTTTTAATTCGCCCTCATACACCAGTTCCGTCCACGGAACGTTTAGCGCGCCAGGAATGTGTCCGCGCCTCAGCCCCGGACGCGGTTCATCAGCCTGAGCGTTAAAACGCGCCGCCGGACGCGCGTCAACGATTTGCGCGGTTTTTTCATGGCTTGCCAGCAATACGTCGGTGAGACGCACCACGGCTTGCGGCGTGAATTTCGCCTCAAACTCGCCTCCTTCATGCGCTTCCTCGCCTTCGCGCAATAGCCATTCGTCGCGCTGCCAGCCCGCCAGCCCGCCCGCCAGAATGGACACTTTCTCGGCACCGAACGTGCGCAGCATCCACCATGCCCGCGGAGCGGAGAACAGATTGCCTTCATCGTATATGACCAGGTGTTTATCCTGGCGAACACCCAGTTCACGCATGGCCACCGCAAACGCTTCCGGGCGCGGCATCATATGCGGCAACGGCGATGCGCGATCGGAAAGCGCTTCAATATCAAAAAACAGCGCACCGGGAATATGTCCGGCGCGATATTCGCCCGCCATATCACGATGTTCCTGTCCTGGCGGCGCCATACGGGCGTCAAGAATCTGTATTTCCGGATCATCAATATGTTCGGCAAGCCAGTCGGCGGCGACAAAAAAGGCGGTGGTCATGGGCATCTCCATTGTTACCTGATTATGATCAAATTGTCGGACGTTTCCCGAAAAGGGACAAGTAGAAGAGGCTGTTTTGGCTGGCGAAACCACATTTCTGCGTAAAATTTTCGCATCATCACAGTAATACGGACTTACACAATAAAATTTCTCGCGCATAATATCTCATCAACCGTTGCTGACAGGCCGTTAAGGCCAGGGATGAAAGATGAAACATTTACGCGTGGTGGCCTGCATGATCATGCTGGCGCTGGCGGGATGCGATAACAACGATAAAACCGCCCCGACGACTAAAAGCGAAGCGCCAGCCGTAGCGCAGCCCTCGCCCGCGCAAGACCCGGCACAGCTACAAAAGCTGGCGCAGCAAAGCCAGGGCAAAGCGCTCACGCTATTAGACGCCTCCGAAGCGCAGCTTGACGGCGCGGCGACGCTGGTGCTGACGTTTTCAATTCCTTTAGATCCTGAACAGGATTTCTCCCGTGTGGTTCACGTGGTTGATAAGAAAAGCGGCAGCGTTGACGGCGCATGGGAGCTGGCGCCAAATTTAAAAGAGCTAAGGTTACGTCATCTGGAACCTGAGCGCGTGCTGGTGGTCACGGTTGATCCCGCCGTTAAAGCGCTGAATAACGCCACCTTCGGCAAGTCTTATGAAAAAACGATTACCACGCGTGATGTCCAGCCCAGCGTCGGCTTTGCCAGCCGGGGATCGCTGCTACCGGGGAAAATCGCGGAAGGACTGCCGGTCATGGCGCTTAACGTCAACCATGTTGATGTGAACTTTTTCCGCGTTAAGCCCGGATCGCTGGCGTCATTTGTCAGCCAGTGGGAGTACCGTAGTTCTCTCTCTAACTGGGAGTCCGACAATCTGCTGAAAATGGCGGATCTGGTTTATACCGGTCGTTTTGATCTTAATCCGGCGCGCAATACGCGTGAGAAACTGCTGCTGCCATTAAGCGATATTAAGCCGCTGCAACAGGCGGGCGTATATGTGGCGGTAATGAATCAGGCTGGACACTACAACTATAGTAATGCCGCTACGTTGTTTACCCTTAGCGATATCGGCGTGTCCGCGCACCGTTACCATAATCGGCTGGATATCTTTACGCAAAGCCTGGAAAACGGCGCGGCGCAGTCGGGAATTGAGATCGTTCTTCTGAATGATAAAGGTCAGACGCTGGCGCAGGCGACGAGCGACGCGCAGGGACATGTGCAACTGGAGGCTGATAAAGCGGCGGCGCTATTACTGGCGCGTAAAGAGGAGCAGACCACGCTGCTCGATCTCACGCTTCCGGCTCTGGATCTGTCGGAATTTAATGTCGCTGGCGCGCCCGGCTACAGCAAGCAGTTCTTTATGTTCGGCCCACGCGATCTCTACCGACCGGGCGAAACGGTTATCCTCAACGGATTACTGCGCGATAGCGACGGTAAAACGCTGCCCGATCAACCCGTTAAGCTGGAAGTGGTAAAACCAGACGGACAGGTGATGCGTACCGTTGTCAGCCAACCGGAAAACGGGCTATACCGTTTGAATTATCCGCTGGATATCAACGCGCCGACCGGCTTGTGGCATGTCCGCGCCAACACCGGCGATAATTTGCTGCGGAGTTGGGATTTCCATGTGGAAGACTTTATGCCGGAGCGGATGGCGCTCAACCTGACGGCGCAAAAAACACCTCTGGCGCCTGCGGATGAGGTGAAATTCTCCGTTGTCGGCTATTACTTGTATGGCGCGCCTGCTAACGGCAATACCCTGCAAGGGCAACTTTTCCTGCGTCCGCTGCGCGACGCTGTCGCGGCATTGCCTGGCTTCCAGTTCGGCAATATTGCCGAAGAGAATCTTTCGCGCAGCCTGGACGAAGTTCAACTGACGTTGGATAAAGGCGGACGTGGTGAAGTGAGTGCTGCCAGCCAGTGGCAAGAAGCGCATTCGCCGCTGCAGGTAATTCTACAGGCCAGCCTGCTGGAGTCTGGCGGTCGTCCGGTCACTCGTCGCGTAGAGCAGCCGATTTGGCCTGCCGATACGTTACCGGGAATTCGTCCACAGTTCACCGCCAAAGCGGTATACGACTACCGTACGGATACCACCGTTAATCAACCGATTGTCGACGAAGACAGCAACGCCGCATTCGATATTGTTTACGCCAACGCGCAGGGCGAGAAAAAAGCGGTGTCCGGTTTACAGGTGCGGCTCATCCGCGAGCGTCGCGACTATTACTGGAACTGGTCGGAAAGCGAAGGCTGGCAGTCGCAGTTTGATCAAAAAGATCTGGTGGAGGGTGAGCAGACGCTGGATCTGAACGCGGATGAAACCGGAAAAGTCAGCTTCCCGGTGGAATGGGGCGCGTACCGTCTGGAGGTCAAAGCGCCGAATGAGACGGTCAGCAGCGTTCGTTTCTGGGCCGGCTATAGCTGGCAGGATAACAGCGACGGTAGCGGCGCGGCGCGTCCGGATCGCGTCACCCTCAAACTGGATAAAGCGAATTATCGTCCAGGCGACACCATGAAATTGCATATCGCCGCGCCGGTCGCCGGTAAAGGTTATGCCATGGTGGAGTCCAGCGACGGTCCGCTGTGGTGGCAGGCGATCGATGTGCCGGCACAAGGTTTGGAGCTCACGATTCCGGTGGATAAAACCTGGAATCGCCACGATCTCTATCTCAGTACGCTGGTGGTGCGTCCTGGCGATAAATCTCGTTCCGCGACGCCAAAACGCGCCGTGGGGTTACTACACCTACCGCTGGGGGATGAAAACCGCCGCCTCGATCTGGCGCTCGAAAGCCCGGCTAAAATGCGCCCAAATCAGCCGCTCACCGTCAGGGTGAAAGCCAGCGTTAAACACGGCGAAATGCCAAAACAGATCAACGTGCTGGTCTCCGCGGTCGATAGCGGCGTATTGAACATCACCGATTACGCGACGCCGGACCCGTGGCAGGCGTTCTTCGGTCAAAAACGCTACGGTGCGGATATCTACGATATTTACGGCCAGGTCATTGAAGGGCAGGGGCGGCTGGCGGCGTTGCGTTTTGGCGGCGATGGCGACGACCTTAAGCGCGGCGGAAAACCGCCGGTAAACCATGTCAATATCATCGCGCAGCAGGCGCAGCCGATCACGCTCAATGAGCAGGGCGAAGGGGTCGTAACGCTGCCGATTGGCGACTTTAACGGCGAACTGCGGGTTATGGCGCAGGCATGGACAGCGGACGATTTTGGTCGCGGCGAAAGCAAAGTCGTTGTTGCCGCGCCAGTGATTGCCGAGCTGAATATGCCGCGTTTTCTGGCGGGAGGGGATGTTTCGCGACTGGTGCTGGACGTCACCAATCTGACCGACCGCCCGCAGACGCTGAATATTGCGCTCGCCGCCAGTGGGTTACTGGAACTGCTTAGCCAGCAGCCGCAACCGGTCAACCTGGCGCCGGGCGTGCGCACCACCTTATTCGTTCCGGTACGCGCGCTGGAAGGTTTGGGCGAAGGCGAAATCCAGGCGACCATTAGCGGTCTGAATCTGCCGGGAGAAACCCTCGGCGCGCAGCATAAGCAGTGGCAAATCGGCGTGCGTCCGGCCTGGCCTGCCCAAACGGTAAATAGCGGCATTGCGCTGGCGCCGGGAGAGAGCTGGCCTGTACCAGGGCAGCATCTGGCAAACGTCTCGCCAGCCACATTACAGGGACAACTGCTGTTAAGCGGAAAACCGCCGCTCAATCTGGCGCGCTACATTCGCGAGCTGAAAGCATATCCGTACGGGTGCCTGGAACAAACCGCCAGCGGGTTATTCCCGGCGCTGTATACTAATGCCGCTCAATTGCAGTCGCTCGGTATTACCGGCGATAGCGATGAAAAACGGCGCGCCGCGGTGGATATCGGCATCTCCCGCATACTACAGATGCAGCGTGATAACGGCGGTTTTGCGCTATGGGATGAAAATGGGGCGGAAGAGCCCTGGCTAACGGCCTACGCGATGGATTTCCTCATTCGCGCGGGCGAGCAGGGATATAGCGTCCCGCCGGAGGCCATTAACCGGGGCAATGAGCGACTGCTGCGCTATCTGCAGGATCCCGGCACGATGCTGATGCTGATTCGTTATAACGATAATACCCAGGCCAGTACTTTTGCCGCTCAGGCTTACGCCGCGCTGGTACTGGCGCGTCAGCAGAAAGCGCCGCTCGGCGCGCTGCGCGAAATCTGGGAGCGCCGTAGTCAGGCGGCTTCAGGACTGCCGCTGATGCAATTGGGCATCGCGTTAAACACGATGGGTGATGCCAGACGCGGCGAAGAGGCCATTACGCTGGCTCTGAATACGCCGCGTCAGGACGAACGGCAATGGATAGCGGATTACGGCAGTTCTCTGCGCGATAACGCTCTGATGTTGTCGCTACTGGAAGAGAACAATCTCAGACCGGACGCGCAAAACGCGCTATTAAGCTCGCTTTCTGAGCAGGCCTTCGGTCAGCGCTGGCTCTCTACCCAGGAGAACAATGCCTTGTTCCTCGCCGCGCATTCGCGACAGGCCAGCGCGGGCGCCTGGCAGGCGCAGACCTCTTTAGAGGCGCAGCCGCTGGCGGGCGACAAGGCGCTGACCCGTAATCTGGATGCTGACCAGCTGGCCGCCCTTGAGGTGACGAACACCGGTAGCCAGCCGCTATGGCTGCGTCTGGATAGCAGCGGCTATCCCTCATCTGCGCCTGAGCCTGCCAGCAACGTTTTGCAGATTGAACGACAAATACTGGGGACCGATGGTCAGCGCAAATCGCTGTCCTCGTTGCGTAGCGGCGAACTGGTGCTGGTCTGGTTAACGGTAGTGGCCGATCGCAATGTGCCGGATGCACTGGTGGTGGACCTGCTCCCGGCCGGGCTGGAGCTGGAAAACCAGAATCTGGCTGACAGCAGCGCCAGCCTGCCGGAGAGCGGTAGCGAAGTGCAAAATCTGCTTAATCAGATGCAGCAGGCGGATATTCAGTATATGGAATTCCGCGACGATCGGTTTGTGGCTGCCGTCGTTGTCAATGAGGGCCAGCCCGTGACGCTGGTCTACCTGGCGCGCGCGGTAACGCCGGGGACGTACCAGCTTGCGCAACCGCAGGTGGAATCGATGTATGCGCCTCAGTGGCGGGCAACCGGCGCGAGCGAGGGGCTGCTGATTGTGACGCCTTAAATGAACGGTTGGCGTGGTAAACGTGGCCGCTGGCTGTGGCTGGCGGGCGCGCCGCTTTTTATTTTCCTGGCGTTATGGGCAGCGGATAAACTCTGGCCGCTGCCGCTCAATGAGGTCCATCCTGCGCGGGTCGTGGTAGCCCATGACGGTACGCCGCTGTGGCGCTTTGCCGACGCCGGGGGGATCTGGCGTTATCCGGTGACGATTGAAGAGGTCTCTCCCCGCTACCTGGAGGCCCTAATCAATTACGAAGATCGCTGGTTCTGGCGGCACCCTGGCGTTAACCCTTTCTCCGTCGCGCGCGCGGCATGGCAGGATCTTACCGCCGGGCGCGTTATTTCCGGCGGCAGTACGCTGACTATGCAGGTGGCGAGGCTTCTGGACCCGCATTCGCGCACGTTCGGCGGTAAAATCCGCCAGCTTTGGCGCGCCCTCCAGCTTGAATGGCATTTGTCCAAGCGCGATATCCTGACGCTGTACCTGAACCGCGCGCCGTTCGGCGGCACGCTACAGGGTATTGGCGCTGCAAGCTGGGCCTACTTCGGCAAGCCGCCCGCGCGCCTGAGCTACGCTGACGCGGCGCTGCTGGCCGTATTGCCGCAGGCGCCGAGCCGGTTACGCCCCGACCGCTGGCCTGCGAGAGCCGAAGCGGCACGAAATAAAGTGCTGGATCGGATGGCGGCTCAGGGCGTCTGGCCTGCCGAAACGGTACGCGAGTCGCGTGAAGAACCGGTCTGGCTGGCGCCGCGTCAAATGCCGCAACTGGCGCCGCTTTTTGCCCGAATGATGTTGAGTAAAAGCCAGAACGACAAAATTGTGACCACGCTGGACGCCGGATTGCAGCGGCAACTGGAAGATCTGGCGCGGGCATGGAAAGGGCGGCTGCCTGCACGCAGTTCGTTGGCGATGATCGTTGTCGATCATACCGATATGAGCGTGCGCGGCTGGGTAGGATCGGTAGACCTTAATGACGACAGCCGTTTTGGTCATGTCGACATGGTAACGGCGATCCGATCGCCGGGATCGGTACTCAAACCCTTTGTGTACGGTCTGGCGCTGGATGACGGCTTGATCCATCCCGCATCATTATTACAGGACGTTCCGCGCCGCACCGGAGATTACCGCCCGGGAAACTTCGACAGCGGATTTCACGGCCCGGTCAGCATGAGCGACGCGCTGGTACGCTCGCTGAATCTGCCTGCCGTTCAGGTGCTTGAAGCCTATGGGCCGAAACGATTTGCGGCAAAACTGCGTAACGTCGGCTTGCCGCTATATTTGCCTGCTGGCGCGGCGCCCAATCTTTCGCTGATTCTGGGCGGCGCGGGCGCGCGGCTTGACGAGATGGCGGCGGCATACAGCGCGTTCGCTCGTCATGGGAAAGCGGCGAAATTACGGTTACAGCCGGACGATCCGCTGTCGGAAAGACCATTAATGTCGCCGGGAGCGGCGTGGATCATTCGATGGATTATGGCGGATGAAGCGCAACCCTTACCGGATAACGCGCTGCCGCGCATTGTGCCGTTGGCGTGGAAAACCGGCACCAGCTACGGCTATCGCGATGCGTGGGCTATTGGCGTTAACGCGCGCTATATCATCGGCATCTGGACAGGCAGACCCGACGGCACGCCTGTGGTAGGGCAATTTGGTTTTGCCAGCGCGGTGCCATTGCTTAACCAGGTCAATAATCTGTTACTGGCGCATACGGGACGCCTGCCGGAAGATCCGCGTCCGCAGACGGTAAGCCGCGGCGTCATTTGCTGGCCGGGCGGACAGACTCTGCCTGCCGGAGACAGCAACTGTCGCCGCCGACTGGCGACATGGCTGCTCGATGACAGCCAGCCGCCCACGCTGCTGTTACCTGAGCAGGAAGACATCAACGGTATTCGTTTCCCGGTCTGGCTGGATGATACGGGGCGGCGTGTCGCTGCCGACTGTCCGCAGGCGCGTGCGCATACGTTTATCGTCTGGCCGCGGCCGCTGGAGCCGTGGCTGCCGCCTGCGGAAAGACGTAGCGCCCGCTTGGCCGCGGCGTCCGCTTACTGTCCGCCGCTACAGGGCAATGATGCCGCGCCGTTAATGCTGTCAGGAGTGAGGGATGGCGCGGTGATCAGGCAATTGCCAGGCCAGGAAAACGTTACGCTGCCCGTCTCGACTACCGGCGGTAAAGGGCGTCGCTGGTGGTTTTTAAATGGCGAACCTGTTAATGGCGAAAATAATCGCCTTTCTTTATTACTCAATATCGCTGGACGTTATCAACTTGTCGTAATGGATGAGTCCGGTCAGGTTGCAGCGGTTAATTTTGAATTAATACGTTAACAACTCTTCAGAATAAATTATGAATTTCATTTAATTTAAAGTTAATGAGAATTATTAATTTTTCCGGAATTACCCTTAATGAGGGAGCTTGATAAATATCAAGAGATCTAACACTTAAAAACGTGAGAATGGGTTTTTATTTGACGAGTCGGATTATGAAAAATATAAAAAGCCAGGGAAATGGCGAACAGCCCGCTATTTCTCGCCGCCACTTTATCCAGGCCAGCTCCGCGCTTATTGCGTTACCGTTTGTCTCCTCGCCAGCTACCGCTCAGGCGCGCGCTGTGACGGCAACTGAAAACAGGCCTGCGGAAAAAGTCGTTCAGACATGCAGCACTTTTGACTGCGGGGGCAAATGCGATATTCGGGCGCATGTTAGTGACGGTATCGTGACGCGAATTTCAACGCGACCGGATAATGCGCTGGATGCGCAAATGCCGGTGATGCGTGCCTGTGTTCGTGGACGCGCATACCGTAAATTTGTTTATCATCCTGACAGACTTAAATATCCCATGAAGCGCGTAGGAAAACGCGGTGAAGGAAAATTCGAGCGAATTTCCTGGGATGAAGCGACAACCCTAATCGCCGATAATTTAAAATCGATTACTGAAAAATATGGCCCGGCTTCGCGCTATGTTCATGTTGGCACCGCCGTTTCCGGCGGCACCTTTTCCGGCGATAAAATGGCGCGTCGCCTGCTGAATCTGACCGGCGGCTATCTCGAAAGCTACCATTCTGTGAGTATGGGCAACACGGCGGCCGCGACGCCTTATACTTACGGCATTGCCGCCAGCGGCAGTTCGCTGGATACGCTTTTGGAGACCAAACTGGTGATTCTGTGGGGCCATAACCCGACGGAGACCATTTTTGGTCATACCAACTATTTCTTGCAGAAGATGAAGCAGAACGGTACGCGGTTTATCGTGGTCGATCCGCGCTATTCCGACACCGTTTCGTCGCTGGCGGATCAGTGGATCCCGCTACTGCCCACCACCGACAATGCGCTGATGGACGCGATGATGTACGTCATCATCAGCGAGAATCTGCACGATCGTGCATTTATTGCGCGCTACGCTATCGGTTTTGACGAAGAATCAATGCCGGAAGGCGTACCGGCTAACGAATCGCTGGTGGCGTATCTGACCGGCGCCAAAGACGGTGTCGTTAAGTCCCCCGAGTGGGCGGAAAAGATCACCCATGTGCCGGCGCAAACCATTCGCCAGTTAGCGCGTGATTACGCGAATACCAAACCCGCCGCGTTGATTCAGGGGTGGGGACCACAGCGCCACAACTGCGGCGAGCGCACCGCGCGCGGCTCGACTCTACTGGCGACCATTACCGGTAATGTCGGCATCAAAGGCGGTTGGGCTGCGGGTTATGGCGGCTGCGCTAACCGTAAATTCGCCGCGGGTCCGGAGATGCCGGATAACCCGGTAAAAGCCAAAATTTCGGTGATGAACTGGGTGCAGGCCGCAGACGACGCCAGCAAAGTGACGCCGGATATGGGGCTGAAAGATGCCGATAAGCTGGACAGTAACATCCGTATTCTGTTCTCGCTGGCCGGGAACTATCTGGCGAATCAGAACCCCGATCTGCACCAGGCGGTACGCGTACTGGAGGATGAATCAAAGATCCAGTTTATTGTCGCCAGCGATCTGTTTATGACGCCGAGCGCGAAATACGCTGATCTACTGCTGCCGGAAACCAGCTTTATGGAACGCTGGAACATCGGTGAAACCTGGGGCACGGCAAGCTACCTGATACTCTCTGAAAAACTGATCGAGCCTGAATTTGAGCGGCGCTCCGACTACGACTGGCTACGTGAGGTGGCGGCGAAATTAGGCATTGAGAATGAATTTAGCCAGGGGCGCGATGAGAAAGCGTGGATTGAACACATCTGGGAACAGACGCGCCTGGCGATGCCGGACGAAAATCTGCCGGATTTCGCCACGCTGCAAAAGACCCGTCAGCATCTGTTCAAAAGCGCGCCATTTATCGCCTTTGAAGACAATATTCGCGATCCGGAAAATCATCCGTTCCCGACGCCGTCAGGGAAAATAGAGATCTTCTCGAAGCGCCTGTACGACATGCAGCATCCGGAAATCCCAGCGTTATCGCACTACGTTCCTGCACATGAAGGCCCGGAGGATGCGCTGGCAAAAGATTTTCCGCTCCAGTTAATTACGTGGAAAGGAAAAAACCGCGCCAACTCAACGCAATACGCTAACCCGTGGCTGATTGAAGTGCAGCAGCAGACATTGTGGATCAACCCGCAGGATGCGCAAAAGCGCGGCATTGCGCATGGCGACATGGTGCGCATTCATAACTCACGCGGGATTTGCGAAGTCCCGGCGGAAGTGACGCCGCGCATTATTCCTGGCGTTGTCGCGATGCAGGCCGGCGCCTGGTGGCAGCCGGATGAGAACGGTATTGATAAAGGCGGCTGTGCGAACGTCCTCAGCTCGGCCCGTATTACCGCGCTGGCGAAGGGAAATTCACATCAAACCATGCTGGTGGAGGTGGCTAAAGCATGAGTCAGTTTACACATTACCCGCCGGTGAGCGATAAACAACTGGGATTTTTCATCGACTCCTCACGCTGCTCCGGTTGTAAAGCCTGCCAGGTGGCCTGCAAAGACAAAAACAATCTGGAAGTAGGCCGTCGTTTCCGCCGCGTCTATGAAGTCAAGGGCGGAAGTTTCATCCCGACCGGGCAGGGCGGGGTCAGCAATAACGTATTTGCTTATACGCTTTCCATTTCCTGCAACCACTGTGCGGACCCTGTCTGCACCAAAAATTGCCCGACTACCGCTATGCATAAACGCCCGGGCGACGGCATCGTGCGCGTTGATACCGACAAATGCGTCGGCTGTGGCTATTGCGCCTGGTCCTGCCCTTACGGCGCGCCGCAGCTTAACGAGCAGACCGGCCAAATGTCCAAGTGCGACATGTGCGTTGATTTACTGGCGAAAGGTGAACCGCCCGTCTGTGTTGCGACCTGTCCGCTGGAGGCCATCAAGTTTGGCCCGATTGATGAACTGCGCGCGAAGTACGGTAGCGTATGCGACGTTAACGGGCTGCCAGATTCATCCATAACCAAACCTAATCTGGTTGTCAAAGCGCATCAGGGCGCAGAAAAAGAGGGTAAACGCCATGCATGAGTTACCGCTGCTGATTTTTACGCTCTGTTTGCAAGGGTCCGTGGGCGTGACAGTGTGGCTGGCGTTGGGCCGCCAGTACGCCGTAGAGGGACGCGTGCCTGCACGCGGCGCGCTTCCCGCGATGGTGGGGGCGTTTGTACTGGCCTGCGTGGGGCTGCTTGCTTCAGCGCTGCACATGGGCTATCCCCTGAATGCGCTAAATGCGTTACGTCATGTCGCCAGTTCGTGGCTGAGTCGCGAAATCGTCTTTGCCAGCCTTTATCTGGCGGCGCTGGGACTGGGGGTTGTGCTGCTGTTTTTCCGAAAGCCAGGCTGGCAGCCGCTGCTGGCGCTGGCGGCAGCGTTCGGGCTGGTGGATGTATTCTGCATGGCGCAGGTTTATATCCATGCCTCGGTGGCGACCTGGCAGCATAGCAACACGCTGGCGCTGTTTTTTGGCACATCAGGCATTATCGGCTCGGTAGTCATTGCGCTGGCTTATCTGCGCAACGCTGGCACCGCAATGCGCTGCGCTGTGGTAGTGGTCGTACTGATGGTGCTGATTCGCCTGATCATGCAGCCGCTATGGCTGGCGGATATTAATGCGGTGGATACGACGGTCGTCACTTTCCCGCATCATCCGCTACAGGCGCTGGCGCAGTTGCGCGACATCTATCTTCTCGGCTGGTGTGTCTCAGCGGCGGGAATGCTCTGCTTTGCCGCAGGCGGTCTGTGAAACGCCAGAGGAACTCTGGTGGCGGGCAGCGTATTGCTGCTTATCGGCGAGATTATGCTGCGCTACGTCTTCTTTAGTATTGGCTGATGGTTAACCTGACGATCGATCCGGCGGTAGACGTGACGCAGGCTTGCGTCCGTCGTCGCTTTCGTTTTTCTTCCTGCCGCGCTTGCGCTGATGTTTGTCCGGCGCAGGCGTTTTCGCTGGCGCAGGGGCAGGTCAGCATAGATACGACGCGCTGCATAGCCTGTGGCGACTGTCTGTTTGTCTGTCCTGTTGACGCCATTACCGGTATCAAACCGGTTAAACGCTTTGTGCAGGGGGATACGTTGGTGGGGCCGTTTTCGCTACAGGCGCCAACGGTCGATGAACTGCTTCTCTGGCACAGCCAGTACGGTATTCGCTTTATTGATATAGCGGTGGAGCGATCGGCGCAGTGGCTGATGGCGCTGGCGGGGCTAAATTTAGCGCTGCGCCGCTATGGCGAGCCGGGCTGGTCTTTCAAACACGTTGTCGGCGCGGAGATTAACGCCTCGCGGCGCACTCTGTTTCATGTTCCGCGTGACGCCATTACCCCGTGCGCCGTCGAGCCGGGGAAACGGCGTCTCAGACAGGCGTTTTCCGCGTTCAGCGAATGCGTACCCGAAATCAGTCCGCAAGAGTGCAGGGTGTGCGGCGCCTGCTGGCGAAGCTGCCCGGAGAACGTTATCCAGTTTGACGACAATACCCTGACGATAGCGGCGGCGCGTTGTATGGGATGCGGCGGCTGTGCGGCGGTATGTCCGCATCAGGCGCTGCGGCTACGGTTTGACGTGGAACCCGCCTCAACGCGGCATAGTGCGGTGCATACGCTCACCTGCGAAAGCTGCAAACGTACTTTCCATGCTCTCACGCCTGAACACACGCACTGCGTGCTGTGTCAGTCCCATGAGTGTGCTGTGCGCCTTTAACTTTTGTTGCTAATGCTCATTTTATTTTAAAAAAATGTTACCTGCATCCATAGGCAATTGATGGGATGCTCTTTATAATCCGCGCCTGACATAACAACAGAACATATTTCAGAGGTAAACATGGCGATTGAACGGACTTTTTCCATCATTAAACCCAACGCGGTTGCAAAAAACGTTATTGGCAGCATCTTTGCGCGCTTTGAAGCTGCAGGGTTCAAAATTGTTGGCACTAAAATGCTGCACCTGACCGTTGAGCAGGCGCGCGGCTTCTATGCTGAGCACGACGGTAAGCCGTTCTTTGACGGTCTGGTGGAGTTCATGACCTCTGGCCCTATCGTGGTATCCGTGCTAGAAAGTGAAAATGCGGTACAGCGTCACCGCGATCTGCTTGGCGCCACCAATCCGGCGAACGCGTTGGCGGGTACGCTGCGCGCCGACTACGCTGATAGCTTAACTGAAAACGGCACCCATGGTTCGGATTCGCTGGAATCCGCGCAGCGCGAAATCGCCTTTTTCTTCGGTGAAGGCGAAGTGTGCCCGCGCACCCGTTAATCTCCTTCGTCTTTCACGCTGTAAATGCGTTGGCGATAAATTATCGGTTCAAATATTATTTTTGCTAATGCCGCGTGCAGACGTGGCATCCTTACGCCAGAATTTGTACAATGCAGCGCCCCCGGACGAGCAGTAAGCTTACCGGGGCGTTTCTTTTTTCAACCCTCCAGGGGCCATAACGTGTAATAACGAGGCCGGAATAGCATATGTCTGAACAAATTGTCACACCTGAAAGCAGTACCCCGGTAGTTCTTAACAACGAAACAAAAATCAACCTGCTGGATCTCAACCGTCAGCAGATGCGCGAGTTTTTTAAAAACTTAGGTGAAAAGCCTTTCCGCGCCGATCAGGTGATGAAATGGATGTATCACTATTGCTGCGATAATTTTGATGAGATGACCGACATCAACAAAGTGTTGCGCGGCAAATTAAAAGAGGTCGCGGAAATCCGCGCGCCGGAGGTCGTTGAAGAGCAGCGTTCCTCAGACGGCACCATCAAGTGGGCGATTGCTGTCGGCGATCAGCGCGTTGAAACGGTCTACATCCCGGAGGACGACCGCGCTACGCTGTGTGTCTCTTCACAGGTAGGATGCGCGCTGGAGTGCAAGTTTTGTTCAACTGCGCAGCAGGGCTTTAACCGCAACCTGCGCGTATCGGAAATTATCGGTCAGGTCTGGCGTGCGGCGAAAATCGTCGGCGCGGCCAAAGTCACCGGCCAGCGTCCGATCACCAACGTGGTCATGATGGGGATGGGCGAGCCATTGCTTAACCTGACCAATGTCGTACCGGCGATGGAAATTATGCTCGATGACTTTGGTTTCGGCCTGTCCAAACGTCGTGTCACGCTCTCAACGTCCGGCGTGGTGCCTGCGCTGGATAAACTGGGCGATATGATAGATGTCGCGCTGGCTATCTCCTTACATGCGCCGAATGACACTATTCGCGACGAAATCGTCCCGATCAACAAAAAATACAATATCGAAACGTTCCTGGGCGCGGTTCGCCGCTATCTGGAGAAATCCAACGCCAATCAGGGGCGCGTGACGATTGAATACGTAATGCTTGACCACGTCAACGACGGCACTGAACACGCGCATCAACTGGCGGAGCTATTAAAAGAGACGCCTTGTAAGATTAATCTGATTCCGTGGAACCCGTTCCCTGGCGCGCCGTATGGCCGCAGCTCTAACAGCCGTATCGATCGCTTTTCTAAAGTTTTGATGAGTTATGGTTTCACAGCCATCGTACGCAAGACGCGTGGCGATGACATTGATGCGGCGTGCGGACAGTTGGCAGGCGATGTGATTGACCGTACTAAACGTACCCTGCGTAAGCGTATGCAGGGAGAGGTGATTGACATCAAGGCTATTTGATAGCAGTTGCGCCACGGTGCATTCATTATACCGTGGCGCAATGTCAGTTGAATAATGTCTGGCGTTGTACTTGTCTGGTCAATAATAACGGTGCGTTTTTGTCGACTTTAAGGCAGTATGTAATGGTGCAACAAGAGTTTAGCCTTGTGTCTTAGCGGTTTTGTCATCTGCGGCCTGACAGGCTTATACTGTCTGACTAAGGTTAACTAACCTGATGTTTCGCGGTGTGGGCGGGCATTACGGCTCGTCGGCGCCTGAATCCTAATTTACACGTACCTGTAGCTGTAGCGAATGAATACTGAAGCCACGCACGACCAAAATGAAGCACAAACCACCGGCGTTCGTCTGCGCAATGCCCGTGAACAACTCGGACTCAGCCAGCAGGCTGTCGCTGAGCGACTTTGCCTGAAGGTTTCTACGGTACGCGATATTGAAGAAGATAAGGCGCCGTCCGATCTTGCTTCAACCTTCCTGCGCGGATATATCCGCTCATATGCGCGTCTGGTGCATGTTCCAGAAGAGGAACTGCTGCCGGGGCTGGAAAAACAGGCCCCGCTGCGCGCCGCCAAAGTCGCTCCGATGCAGAGTTTCTCGTTAGGAAAGCGTCGCAAAAAACGCGATGGCTGGTTAATGTCTTTTACCTGGCTGGTACTGTTTGTGGTCGTAGGGCTGACCGGCGCCTGGTGGTGGCAGAACCATAAGGCGCAGCAGGAAGAGATCACGACAATGGCCGATCAAAGCACGGCTGAACTGAACGCAGATAAAGACAGCGGCCAAAATGTACCGCTGGACACCCGTGACGCGACAAGCCAGGATACAACGCCAGCGCAAACGGCTCCGGCTCCTGCGACGCCGGTTGATTCGACGGCGGCGACGCAAACGCCAGCGCCAACGGCAACGCAAAATACGGTAGTCGCGCCTTCGCAGGCGAATGTCGATACGGCTGCGACATCTGCCGCGCCAGCGGCAACGGAAACGCCGTCCGCGCTGCCGACCAGTCAGGCTGGCGTAGCGGCGCCTGCTGCCGATCCGAACGCGCTGGTGATGAATTTTACCGCTGACTGCTGGCTAGAAGTCACTGACGCCACGGGTAAGAAGCTGTTTAGCGGTATGCAGCGTAAAGATGGTAATTTAAACCTAACAGGTCAGGCGCCTTATAAACTTAAAATTGGCGCACCGGCCGCGGTGCAGATCCAGTATCAAGGAAAACCTGTCGATCTGAGCCGCTTTATCAGAACTAATCAGGTTGCGCGTCTGACCCTTAATGCCGAACCGACATCGGCGCAGTAACAGACGGGTAACGCGGGAGATTTTTCATGCATAACCAGGCTCCGATTCAACGTAGAAAATCGACACGTATTTACGTTGGTAATGTGCCGATTGGCGATGGCGCCCCCATCACCGTCCAGTCGATGACTAACACGCGTACCACTGACGTGGAAGCGACGGTTAATCAGATCAAAGCGCTGGAACGCGTTGGCGCAGATATTGTTCGTGTTTCTGTACCGACCATGGACGCCGCCGAAGCGTTCAAGCTTATCAAACAGCAGGTTAACGTCCCGCTGGTTGCCGATATTCACTTCGACTACCGCATTGCGCTGAAGGTGGCGGAATACGGCGTTGACTGCTTGCGTATCAACCCCGGCAATATCGGTAACGAAGAACGCATTCGCATGGTGGTGGACTGCGCGCGCGACAAAAACATCCCTATTCGTATCGGTGTAAATGCCGGATCGCTGGAAAAAGATCTGCAGGAAAAATACGGTGAGCCGACGCCGCAGGCGCTGCTGGAATCAGCCATGCGTCATGTCGATCATCTCGATCGTCTCAACTTTGATCAGTTCAAAGTGAGTGTAAAAGCGTCCGATGTATTCCTTGCCGTTGAGTCTTATCGTTTGTTGGCTAAACAGATCGATCAGCCGCTGCATCTGGGGATCACCGAAGCGGGCGGCGCGCGTAGCGGGGCAGTCAAGTCGGCGATCGGTTTAGGTCTGCTGTTATCGGAAGGTATCGGCGACACGCTGCGCGTATCGTTGGCGGCCGATCCGGTGGAAGAAATCAAAGTCGGTTTCGATATCCTCAAGTCGCTGCGCATTCGCGCGCGCGGCATCAATTTCATCGCCTGCCCGACCTGTTCTCGCCAGGAGTTCGACGTTATCGGCACGGTGAACGCGCTGGAGCAGCGTCTGGAAGATATCATCACCCCGATGGACGTCTCGATCATCGGTTGCGTGGTGAACGGGCCGGGCGAAGCGCTGGTATCAACGCTGGGCGTGACGGGCGGCAATAAGAAAAGCGGCCTGTATGAAGACGGCGTGCGTAAGGACAGACTCGATAACGACGATATGATTGCGCAGCTTGAATCTCGTATTCGCGCGAAAGCAAGTCAACTTGATGAAGCGCGTCGGATTGACGTGCTGCAGGTTGAAAAATAAGAACGTGATGGGAAGCGGCGCGCTTCCCGTGTATGATTGAACCCGCATGGCTCCCGGTTCGTTCGGGGAAGCGCTGAGGGTTCATTTTTATATTCAGAAAGAGAATAAACGTGGCAAAAAACATTCAAGCCATTCGCGGCATGAACGATTATCTGCCTGGCGAAACCGCCATCTGGCAGCGCATTGAAGGCACACTCAAAAACGTGCTCGGCAGCTACGGTTACAGTGAAATCCGCTTGCCGATTGTAGAGCAGACCCCGTTATTCAAACGCGCGATCGGTGAAGTTACTGACGTGGTTGAAAAAGAGATGTACACCTTTGAGGATCGCAACGGCGATAGCCTGACATTGCGCCCTGAAGGTACGGCGGGCTGTGTACGCGCCGGCATCGAACATGGTCTCCTGTACAATCAGGAACAGCGTTTGTGGTATATCGGCCCGATGTTCCGTCATGAGCGTCCGCAAAAAGGCCGCTACCGTCAGTTCCATCAGCTAGGCGCCGAAGTCTTCGGCTTACAAGGCCCGGATATTGACGCGGAGCTGATTATGCTGACCGCACGCTGGTGGCGCGCGCTGGGCATCGCTGACCACGTTAGCCTGGAGCTGAACTCTATTGGTTCATTAGAGGCGCGTGCGAACTATCGCGATGCGCTGGTCGCGTTCCTCGAACAGCATCAAGAGACGCTGGACGAAGACTGCAAACGCCGTATGTATACCAATCCGCTGCGCGTGCTGGATTCAAAAAATCCGGACGTGCAGGCGCTGCTCAACGACGCGCCCGCTCTCGGCGACTATCTCGATGACGATTCACGCGAGCACTTTGCCGGCCTGTGTAAATTGCTGGACGCGGCGGGGATTGCCTACACCGTCAACCAGCGTCTGGTACGCGGTCTGGATTACTACAACCGCACCGTATTTGAATGGGTAACAAACAGTCTGGGGTCACAAGGCACCGTCTGTGCGGGTGGTCGTTATGACGGTCTGGTGGAACAACTGGGCGGTCGCGCTACCCCGGCAGTGGGCTTTGCGATGGGCCTGGAACGACTTGTTTTGTTAGTTCAGGCAGTTAATCCGGAATTTATTGCCTCTCCTGTTGTCGATATATACCTGGTAGCTGCCGGCGCACAAACGCAGTCTGCGGCAATGACGCTGGCGGAGCGGCTGCGCGATGAAATGCCAGGCGTGAAGCTAATGACAAACCACGGCGGCGGCAACTTTAAGAAACAGTTTGCCCGCGCCGATAAGTGGGGCGCCCGTATTGCACTGGTTCTTGGCGAATCTGAAGTCGCCGATGGGACTGTTGTAGTGAAGGATTTGCGCTCCGGTGAGCAAACGGCAGTGGCGCAGGACAGCGTTGCCGCGCATTTGCGCACTTTATTGGGCTAAGGAGAAGGACAGCGTGGAAATTTACGAGAACGAACACGACCAGGTGGATGCGATTAAACGCTTCTTTGCCGAAAACGGCAAAGCGCTGGCTGTCGGAGTGATTTTAGGGGTTGGCGCGCTGGTTGGCTGGCGTTACTGGAGCAGCCATCAGACGGAGTCCGCGCGTGCTGCTTCTCTGGCGTATCAAAATGCGGTGACGGCGGTAAGCGCCGATAAGCCGGATAGCATTCCCGCCGCTGAAAAATTCGCGGCTGAGAATAAAAATACCTATGGTGCGCTGGCGTCTATGGAACTGGCGCAGCAGTTTGTGGATAAGAATGAACTTAAAAAAGCCGAAGCCCAGTTGCAGCAGGGGTTGGCGGCCACCAGCGATGAAAATCTCAAAGCGGTGATTAATCTGCGTCTCGCTCGCGTTCAGTTACAGCTTAAGCAAGCTGACGCCGCGCTGAAAACTCTGGATGCCGTTAAAGGCGAAGGATGGACGGCCATTGTCGCTGATTTGCGCGGCGAAGCGTTGCTGAGTAAGGGTGATAAAAAAGGCGCGCGCAGCGCATGGGAAGCGGGCGTCAATAGCGATGCTTCTCCGGCGTTGAGCGAAATGATGCAGATGAAAATCAATAATTTGTCCATCTGAGAGGGACCCGATGCAATTGCGTAAATTACTTCTGCCAGGGTTGCTTTCCGTTACCCTGCTCAGCGGCTGTTCACTGTTTAGCGGCGAAGAAGATGTCGTCAAGATGTCTCCATTACCGCAGGTTGAAAACCAGTTTACCCCGACCACTGTCTGGAGTACCTCTGTCGGTAACGGAATTGGCGAATTTTATTCTAACCTTCATCCGGTAATGGCAGATAACGTGGTCTATGCAGCCGATCGCGCGGGCGTGGTAAAAGCGCTCAATGCGGATGATGGCAAAGAGATCTGGTCTGTGAATCTGGGCGAAAAAGACGGCTGGTTCTCTCGTTCGTCCGCGCTGTTGTCCGGCGGCGTCACGGTCGCGGGCGGTCACGTCTATATCGGCAGTGAAAAGGCCGAGGTTTATGCGCTGAATACCAGCGACGGCACTACAGCATGGCAGACGAAGGTCGCAGGCGAAGCGTTGTCTCGCCCGGTTGTCAGTGATGGAATCGTCCTTATCCATACCAGCAACGGTCAGTTGCAGGCGCTAAATCAGGCGGATGGCGCCATTAAATGGACGGTGAACCTGGATATGCCTTCGCTGTCGCTGCGCGGGGAATCTGCGCCGGCAACCGCGTTCGGCGCGGCTATCGTTGGTGGCGACAATGGCCGCGTCAGCGCCGTGTTGATGCAACAAGGCCAGATGATTTGGCAACAGCGTATCTCCCAGGCCACTGGCCCAACGGAAATTGACCGTCTGAGCGACGTTGATACCACGCCGGTTGTGGTAAACGGCGTCGTTTACGCGTTGGCGTATAATGGTAACTTAACGGCGCTGGATCTGCGCAGTGGTCAGATTATGTGGAAACGCGAGCTGGGTTCGGTCAATGACTTTATCGTCGACGGCGACCGTATCTACCTGGTCGATCAGAACGATCGCGTGCTGGCGCTGACCACTGACGGCGGCGTAACGCTGTGGACGCAAAGCGATCTGCTGCACCGTTTGCTGACCTCCCCGGTGCTGTATAATGGTGATTTAGTCGTCGGCGATAGCGAAGGTTATCTGCACTGGATTAATGTTGATGACGGGCGTTTTGTGGCCCAACAAAAAGTAGACAGTTCCGGTTTTCTGACCGAACCGACGGTGGCGGATGGTAAACTGCTCATCCAGGCCAAAGACGGTACGGTCTACGCGATTACGCGTTAATCGTCACGGTTGTGCGTTTTAAAAAACGGCTCCTGGTGTAGGGGCCGTTTTCCTGTTTTTAACAATGGCGCAAAATGCGCGCGTTGTCTGATGATTTTTTTAATGAGGCTTTAAACATGGTACCTGTGGTCGCGCTTGTCGGGCGCCCTAACGTCGGAAAATCCACGCTATTTAACCGTCTGACCCGCACCCGAGATGCGCTGGTTGCGGATTTCCCGGGTCTGACTCGTGACCGTAAGTACGGTCGTGCGGAAGTTGAAGGCCGCGAGTTTATCTGTATCGACACCGGCGGTATTGACGGCACCGAAGACGGCGTCGAAACGCGGATGGCGGAACAGTCGCTGCTGGCGATTGAAGAAGCGGATGTGGTGTTATTCATGGTAGATGCGCGCGCTGGCCTGATGCCGGCGGATGAAGCGATTGCCAAACATCTGCGTTCCCGTGAAAAACCGACCTTCCTGGTGGCGAATAAAACGGATGGTCTCGATCCCGATCAGGCGGTTGTCGATTTTTACTCGCTGGGATTAGGCGAAATTTACCCTATCGCCGCCTCACATGGTCGCGGCGTATTGAGCCTGCTGGAACATGTGCTTCTGCCGTGGATGGATGATGTCGCGCCGCAGGAAGAGGTGGATGAAGACGCGGAATACTGGGCGCAGTTCGAGGCGGAACAAAATGGCGAAGAAGTGCCGGAAGATGATTTTGACCCGCAAAGCCTGCCGATAAAGCTGGCGATTGTCGGTCGCCCGAACGTAGGTAAGTCCACACTCACTAACCGTATTCTCGGTGAAGAGCGCGTGGTGGTATACGACATGCCGGGCACCACTCGCGACAGCATTTATATCCCGATGGAACGCGACGAACGGGAATATGTGCTGATTGACACGGCAGGGGTGCGTAAGCGCGGAAAAATCACCGATGCGGTAGAAAAGTTCTCGGTGATTAAAACGTTGCAGGCGATTGAAGACGCTAACGTCGTACTGTTGGTTATCGATGCGCGCGAGGGGATCTCCGACCAGGATTTGTCTCTGCTGGGCTTTATCCTCAATAGTGGGCGCTCACTCGTTATCGTAGTCAACAAATGGGATGGCCTGAGCCAGGAAGTCAAAGAGCAGGTGAAAGAGACGCTGGATTTCCGTCTGGGCTTTATTGATTTTGCCCGCGTCCATTTTATCTCTGCGTTACACGGCAGCGGCGTCGGCAACCTGTTTGAGTCCGTACGCGAGGCTTACGACAGTTCCACTCGCCGGGTGAGCACTGCGATGCTGACCCGTATCATGACGATGGCGGTTGAAGATCATCAGCCGCCGCTGGTGCGCGGTCGCCGTGTAAAACTGAAATATGCCCACGCTGGCGGCTATAATCCGCCGATTGTGGTCATTCACGGCAACCAGGTAAAAGATCTGCCAGACTCCTATAAGCGCTATCTGATGAACTACTTCCGCAAGTCGTTGGAAGTGATGGGAACGCCGATTCGCATTCAGTTTAAAGAAGGGGAGAACCCGTATGCGAACAAGCGTAACACACTGACGCCAACGCAAATGCGCAAACGTAAGCGTCTGATGAAACATATCAAGAAAAGCAAGTAATGTTTTTTCAGTAATATTCCAGGCCTGACAAGCGCGCGCTATCAGGCCTTTCGAGTAAAAGTGAGTCACGCGCCTGAGGAGAATGTTATGGAAATAACCTGCCCCGTTTGCCATCACGCGCTGGAGCGCAATGGCGATACTGCGCATTGCGAGACATGCGCTAAAGATTTCTCGTTACAGGCAATTTGTCCTGACTGCCGTCAGCCGTTACAGGTTTTGAAAGCTTGCGGCGCAATGGACTATTTTTGCCAGAACGGTCACGGTTTAATTTCAAAAAAACGGGTTAATTTCGTCATTTCCGATCAATAAAACCGCTGTCGACGTTGCGCCGCAGAGCAGAGGCGCCGACGTCTTATCCGGCTAAAGGCAAAATAGTTATTCGATACTCCCGTAATATCAGCATAGTATTCTGCCCGGCGGCTATTTAATTCTTTTTATTTATTCAACTATTTATAGGGAATATTATTCCAGAAAATTAATATTATAAATAAATAGCAGTTTTCTTTTTTATTTATTATATCAATATTATTAGTCTGTTTCATATTAAACATTTCTTTTTAGGAATATATTTAGGCCTGTTGGTTATGATTCCGTGTGAATCATCCATATAATATCGTTTTATAGAGGTGTATTTATTTAACGACAGGGATATCATATGGTGCGAAGGATTCGCATTCTGGTTCTGCTATTAGTGTCTGGAGTATCAGTAGCGGCTTCCGGCGCAGATAACCCTGTATCTGCAAATAATGATGAAAGCCACTCCTCCCTGCCTGATTTAGCCAGCGAATCCGCGAAAAAAGAAGAACAGGAAAATAAAGGAAAGACCTTTAAAGAACGGGGCGCTGACTACTTTATTAATTCCGCCACCCAGGGCTTTGATAATCTCACCCCGCAAGCGTTGGAATCCCAGGCGCGCGGTTATATTCAAGGGCAAGTCACGTCTTCTGCGCAATCCTATCTCGAAGGTATGCTTTCGCCTTATGGTAAAGTTCGTACCAGTTTATCTATTGGCGAAGGCGGCGATCTGGACGGCAGTTCGCTGGATTATTTTATTCCCTGGTATGACAACCAGAGCACGCTTTTCTTTAGCCAGATTTCGGCTCAACGTAAGGAAGACCGCACCATTGGTAACGTTGGGCTTGGCGTGCGCCAGAATGTCGGCAACTGGCTGCTTGGCGGCAACGCATTCTATGACTACGATTTTACGCGCGGTCACCGTCGATTAGGTCTGGGAACCGAAGCCTGGACGGGTTACCTGAAATTCTCCGGCAACTATTACCATCCTCTTTCTGACTGGAAAGATTCCAAAGATTTTGACTTTTATGAAGAACGACCCGCGCGCGGCTGGGATATCCGCATGGAAAGCTGGCTGCCGTTTTATCCGCAGCTTGGCGCTAAATTAATTTACGAACAGTACTACGGCGATGAAGTGGCGCTGTTTGGCACCGATAACCTGCAAAAAGATCCTCATGCCGTTACCGTCGGACTAAATTATACGCCGGTACCGCTGGTCACGGTTGGTACGGATTACAAAGCCGGTACTGGCGATAGTAACGATTTTAGCGTTAACGCGACCGTGAACTACCAGATAGGCACGCCGCTGGCGGCGCAACTCGATCCGGAAAACGTTAAAATTCAGCACTCCTTAATGGGTAGCCGCACCGATTTTGTCGATCGTAACAATTTCATCATTCTCGAATATCGCGAGAAAGATCCGCTGGACGTCACGTTGTGGCTGAAGGCTGACGCCACCAACGAACACCCGGAATGCGTGATTGAAGATACGCCTGAGGCCGCGGTGGGGCTGGAGAAATGTAAGTGGACGGTCAACGCGCTGATTAACCACCATTACAAAATTATTTCTGCTTCCTGGCAGGCGAAAAACAACGCCGCCCGTACGCTGGTGATGCCGGTAGTAAAAGCTAATGCGTTAACCGAAGGCAACAATAACAGCTGGAATCTGGTGCTTCCTGCCTGGGTTAACGCCGATACCGAAGAGCAGCGCACCGCCCTGAACACCTGGAAAGTACGCATGACGCTGGAAGACGAAAAGGGCAATAAGCAGAACTCTGGCGTGGTGGAAATCACCGTCCAGCAGGATCGCAAAATTGAGCTGATCGTCGACAACATTGCCGATACCGATCGCAGCGATCACAGCCATGAAGCCAGCGCGCTGGCCGATGGCGAAGACGGCGTGGTGATGGATCTGCTGATCACCGATTCCTTTGGCGACTCCACGGATCGCAATGGTAACGAACTGGTGGACGATGCCATGCCCACGGCGACAATACGGAAAACAACGAAACTTGGGGTAGCGTCGATTTTGAGGTGGCGAAAGATGCCTGCGGCGCGGGATTTGTGCCCACGCTTGCCGATCTCCAGTCGCTGTACGACACCTGGCCTGGCGGCGCAATCAATACCCAGCAGGGCTGGCCGCTGGACGGTAAAAACTACCAGAACAGCACCGCCGATTTGAGCAGAAGTACGGAAAACCGCTACGTTAAGTCGATTAATCTGCGCGATGGCGGTATCGGTTCGCTGCTGTGGAATGAAAAGCTCTATTTTGTTTGCCTGCAAAACGCCCATCCGGCGGCGACGCAGATAACGCTGACCTCGCCGCGGTATAACGACAGCGACGGTTTCGCTAACGCGAAGGTCGGCGAGACGATTCCGCTTACTATCACCACGCTGGATGCCCAGGGCAACCCGGTGGCCGATACGCCGGTTATCTTTATGCGCGGCGACAGTATTGGGCGCGCGAATCAGGAGGTGAATAGCTCGGTGGCGGCGGAGATACAGATAAACCACAGTGACGGGCGTAACAGCGGCGTTAAATATTATACCGCCACTGGCGCCGACGGTACGTTGACGCTGGATATCAGCCAGGATGGGGGCGCTGGCTTTAAAACGCCTCTGACGGCGTCGATAGAGCACAGCAACGTCGCAACGACCGCGCCGCTGCCGGTTATTTTCACTGTGGTTACCAGCCCGGACACGCCGAAGGCCAACTACTGGGGCCATATGGCGGAAACGTTAACCGACAGCAGCGGCGTGGTGTACAAGCGCCCGTTGTTGTCCAGCGAGTTCAGCGCTACACCCGGTAAAACGCTGACTATCGCCAACGGTAGTTACGACAAAGGCGAAACCTGGGGCATGATTACCGCCAATAACGCCTGGAACGGTGCCAGCGGCGGCTGTGGGCGCGATTATCTGCCTACCGTTAGCAATCTTCAGACGTTGTACCGTACCTGGCCCGATAACGCTATGCGTAGCAGCAATGGCTGGCCAATGACCAGTGCTGGCAATAGCAACGTTAGCCGCTACTGGTGGTCGGGGGATTACGTGATGTCGTCAGACGGCGCGCAGGCACAATACGCGGCGGTCAATCTGTTTAACGACGGCAATGATATCAAAACGACGACCAGCACCTCGACTTACTACATGCAGACCTGTCTTGCCTCGCCGCGCCGCGTCGCCGCCAGCCTGACGCTGACGCTGGCAGGTCAGGATGAAACCACCGGAATCGCAAAGGCGAAGAAGGGTGAGCAGATGGCCGCCACCATCGACGTGAAAGACGCCGCAGGCCAGCCGATGAAAAACGTGATGGTGAAAATCAGCCGGGGAGTTTCCTACTCGCGCGCCAACAGCGCCACATCGGCTTCAGGCGCCACAGACGATATTACGTTACGTAATGTGATGCCGTCCGGCCTTGCGACATACCTGCTGGATACCTCGGCGAAATATCTGTATGCGCAAACCGATGCCCAGGGACAGGTGACATTTACCCTTGCTCAGGACAGTACCTCCGGTTTAAAGACCACTATCAGCGCCGCCACGATGGACGGCAGCAACCTGACGGACAGCAAAGACGCTATCTTTACCGTTATCACCAGCCCGGATACCGACAAGGCCACATACTGGGGTCATATGCCGGAAACCTTTACCAACAGTAAAGGGGTGGAGTTTGCCCGGCCGCTGCTGCGCGCCGAGCTTTCTTCAACCACGGATACTTCTGGTTATTCGGCAAATGGCGAAACCTGGTATACATGGAGCCGTTATCCAAACCTGTATCAGGATTCCGCCAGTCCGTGTGATCGCCTGGGGTTGCCGACGATGGATGATTTAAAAACGCTATATAGCGACTATCCGCAGGGCGGGCTAACGGCGGCCTTTGGGCTACCGGTGGCTGCGGGGAAATACTGGGGAGCGGGGGATTCGAAAGTTAACGATACGCACTCGACGAATAATTTCCAGTACATCAGGCTAAATACTGGCGAGACGACAACGACAAGCACCAATACTGCGACGGCGCAACTCTGCCTGACGAAGCGCAGGGTGCTGTCGATAGCGCTGACTTCCAGCGCCATGAACGCCGAAAAATCCGCGGCGCTGGCGAAGAAAGGAGAAAAAATTCCGCTTACGGTGACCGTCACCGACGGCGACGGTACGCCGCAGCCCAATGTCCCCATTCGTCTGGGGCGAGGGAACTATTCGCAAAACCGGGCGGGCGGCGATGAAAACGGCAGCAACAGCGACATGCTGCTAACGCCAATTGCGCCGCCAGCGGATGCCAAAGTATTTGCCTATCATTATTCCGGCGAGCAACTCTGGTATTGGTACGGCACCACGGATGAGAGCGGTAGGGTGCAGTTTGAACTGACGCAGGATAACACTCCCGGCCTGAAAACACGGCTGGAGGCGATGCTTCCTGACAATCCGCCGACGGTCAGCGATATGGACGCGATATTCACCGTCATTACCAGCCCGGACAGCGATAAAGCCAAATACTGGGGACATATGCCGGAAATCGTTACCAACAGCGCGGGCGTGAAGTTCCGGCGTCCGCTGCTGGCGGCGGAGATGACGTCGAATAGCGGTACTTACCTGGTTAACAATGAAAAATGGCCCTTAGTTACCGCAGCGAACACTGAAAAAGCGGGCGCAACCGGCTGTGATGCGGAATACCAGCCGTTGTCAGGCGATCTACAAACGTTGTATGGCGACAATCCCAACGGCGCAATCGGCACAAACTACGGCTGGCCGGTGGCGGGGAACAAATCCTGGTGGGCGGCGGATCGTGCGCCGAATACCGGATATTACCAATTTATAAACCTGAATAGCGGCGGTAAAGGTACCGCCAGTTCGTCGACTGCCACCGGTGCTCAGGTATGCCGGGTCGAGCCGCATACTTCTACTCCTGCCAGTATTACGCTGACCTCAACGGCGATGGACAGCGCGAAAAACGCGGCGGTAGTGGAGAAGGGAGGCGCGATGCCGTTAACGGTGACGGTAAAAGATAGCAGCGGTAACCCGGTCGCCAACGTCGGTTTTACGTTGTCGCGTGGCGATTCGAAAAATCGGGCAGGTACGGTGGTAACGGATGGCGACGTAGCAGCGGATGCCGGAGCAGACGATCTCATGCTTAAAGCGCTGACTCCCGCAAGCGCCAGCCAAAGTATGACCACCACCGGGATTGTCTTTACCGGCACTACTGGCAGCGACGGTACGGCAACGTTTACGCTTAATCAGGATAAAAGCCTGGGGTTGAAAACGCCACTCACGGTGAAACTGACGGACAATACGGCTCTTCACGCATCACTGGATGTGATTTTTATGGTACTTACCAGTCCGGATACGGATAAAGCGTTGTTCTGGGGAAATATGGCGGATACGACATCCGTTAACGGAAAAATGCTGCATCGTCCGTGGCTTCAGGCTGAGCTGCTGTCAGGCGTGACGCCAGTATTTACCAACGGAGTGCATATAAATAACGAGTACTGGGCGATGGCGCATACGGTGGACAACACTAAATGGGATATTGCCAAACAGTGCGGTAGCCTTAGCAAAGCGCCGGATAATAACGACCTGTTGACGCTGTATCATTCCATTGGCTCGTTAGGCTGGCCGACGCAGGGCTATCCCTATTTATCTAAATCAACCTCGAGCGGCGGTATGTATTGCGGTGTGGATGAGAATACCAGGAGTCAAAACTGCGCCATTAAGCCGGCAAGTTCAGCAGGTTATGCGACGTGCGTGGATTAACGTATTAAGCGTCTGGCACGAAAAGAATCTGCTTTTCACGTTCCATTGAGCTTCATGAAAAAGTAATCGGCGCATTCATTGAAAAGTATATGTTCTGCTAACTGGAGTCACCACCGTTTGCCGCGAGTGTGTAAAAGCGCTGTCTCCCTTCTGCAACCCGGCATCTGGCGCTATCCATATACTCTAAATAATTCGAGTTGCAGGAAGGCGACATAAAGTAAGTGACTGGGGTGAGGGAACGCAGCCGCAGCACATGCAACTTGAAGTA
>OKAA01000042.1_pt1 | contig 47073 bp, 32 predicted proteins | sample 1611051 | NCBI WGS metagenome assembly OKAA01 (sample SAMN04436707, study PRJEB24849) | human gut metagenome | biome: human gut; feature: NICU; material: stool | host: Homo sapiens | place: USA: Saint Louis, MO | collected 2010-09-04
GAGCACTGCCCAGGTCCAAAATGGCAAGTAAAATAGCCCTAATGGGATAGGCTCTAAGAAGGGATTCTGATAGCGTCCCTTCCTTCAATTTACACTCTATTTTCAATACTAAGATTGGCCTCATCAGGCCTGTTAAACGTCGACCCGACGGGAAAATGTTTATCGCAGGGCGTCCAGCCCTGCGAGCGTCAACATTTCTGCAAACGGAGTAAGGTTAGCCAATAAGTTTAAGATTTTTTATCACTCAATCATTTAACCGTTCCAGGCCTTAACCGGCCTACAAATATGCTTATTTAGCTAACCAGTCGAGTATCCCCTGCGCGGCATGTCGGCCTTCTGCCATCGCCGTCACCACCAGATCGGCGCCGCGCACCGCATCTCCGCCGGCGAAAATTTTCGGGTTGGACGTCTGGTAACGAAACTCGCTCTCGACGCTGGCGGCAATACGTCCCCAGTTATCCACCTTCACGCCATGCGATTCCAGCCACGACATACCATGCGGATGAAAACCAAACGCCATAATGACCGCATCCGCCGGCATCACGAACTCGCTGTCCGGTACAGGTACCGGGCGGCGTCGCCCCTGACCATCCGGTTCGCCAAGCCGCGTACGCAAAAAGCGAATACCGCTGGCGCGCCCGTGCGTATCCAGCACCAACTCAACCGGCTGAACGTTAAATTCAAAGTTCGCGCCCTCTTCCCGCGCGTTTTTCACCTCTTTTTTCGACCCTGGCATATTGGCCTCATCGCGGCGATAAGCGCAGGTGACGTTAGCAGCGCCATGACGCAGCGCCGTACGTACGCAGTCCATTGCGGTGTCACCGCCGCCCAGCACAACCACGTTAAGGCCCGCAGTATCAATAAACGGCTCGTCAGGCAACGCCGGAAGCCCCATCACCTGTTTGGTATTGGCGATGAGGAATGGCAACGCATCATATACCCCCGGCGCGTCTTCATTCGGTAAATCAGCCTTCATGGAACGATAGGTTCCTACCCCGACAAAGACGGCGTCATAACTTTCCAGCAGCGTCTCCAGAGAAATATCTTTCCCTACTTCGCAGTTAAGCTCGAAACGAATCCCCATCGCGCTGAAGATTTCCCGACGGCGCGCCAGCAGAGATTTATCCAGTTTGAAAGCCGGAATACCAAAGGTGAGCAAACCGCCGATTTCCGGATGGCGATCGTAGACGGTGGCGCTTACGCCATGGCGCGCCAGCACGTCAGCGCAGGCAAGACCTGCCGGCCCCGCGCCGATAATCGCCACGCGCTTATCGCTCTTCTGTACGTCCGACAGGTCGGGACGCCAGCCTTTGCTCAGAGCGCGATCGGAGATATAGCGCTCAATGTTGCCGATGGTAACCGCGCCATACTCATCGCGGAGTGTACACGCGCCTTCGCATAGCCGGTCCTGCGGACAGACGCGCCCGGTAATTTCCGGCAGGCAGTTGGTCTGGTGGGAAAGCTCTACCGCCGCATCAATATCGCCAGCTTTCACCAGTTCGATCCACTGGGGAATATGGTTATGCAGCGGACAGGTCCATTCGCAGATACTGTGTTCCCCGCATGTGAGGCAGCGGGCCGCTTCACGCTCCGCCTGCGCGGCGCGAAACGGCAGATAAATTTCCTCAAAGGTGGTTTTACGCGCTTCAATCGCCAGTTTATCCGGTTCGCCGCGCGGCGGCGTCGCCTGCATACGCTCGACTTTGCTGCTTGCTGTCCCACGGTGTTGTGTATCAACGGTATGCCAGGGGCGAATCTCCTGCCGGGCGGTACGCAGCCGTCGCGTTTTAGCCAGACGGGTCAACGAGTCTTCGGTGACCAGTTGCAGCGCATCCGCCGGGCAATTTTCCACACAAGCCGGACCCTGTTCACGTCCCTGACACAGATCGCATTTATGCGCGCTGGCTTTGAACTGGTTTGGCGCGACGGGCGTCAATACCATCTGCATGGTGCCGAATGGGCAGGCGACGACGCAGGATTTACAGCCGATACACTTCTGCGCATTGACCTGCACGCTGTCGTTAATATGCGCGATCGCGCCGTTCGGACAGCTACGGGCGCAGGGCGCATCTTCGCAATGGTGACATGTGACCGCGCTGCGCTGGTGCTGATGTTTGATGACAGTAATTCGGGGCTGATAGCGCTGTGGCGTCAGGACATGTCGCTCATCATTGTGAGCCATTACGCAGGCGACCTCGCAGGCATGGCATCCCAGACACTGCTGGCTATTGGCCATAATAAAACGATTCATGGCGTCCTTCTGTTTTGGTTGCAAAAACCTTATTCTTTATATGAGCATTGTTATTAACTGACGAAGGCGGGGTCGGCAATGTTCATCTGCCCAGGAAGCACAACTATCTGTCCAGAACCTGTGGCAGATCAATTTATTTCAAAGCAAATGAAATTGCGGTTCAGCTAAATGCGGGGAGTACCAGTGTGACGGTTAAACGCCCGGTCTCGGCCAGTCTGGCTAAGGCTTTTTTCTATATTGTGCTATTGTCTATTCTGTCCACCGGCAGCGCATTACTGACGCTGACCAGCAGTTTACGGGATGCCGAAGCGATCAATATCGCCGGTTCGCTACGAATGCAGAGCTATCGGCTGGGTTACGATCTGCAAAGCCGTAGCCCGCAGATTAATGCGCATCGTCAACTTTTCCAGCACGCGCTCAACTCGCCGGTACTGCAAAATCTCAACGCCTGGTATGTGCCGCAGGCGGTAAAAACTCGCTACGCGCGCCTGCACGCCAACTGGCTGGAGATGAATAGCCGCCTACAGGACGGCGACATTGCCTGGTATCAGACCAATATCAACAATTACGTCAATCAAATTGATCTCTTCGTTCTGGCGTTACAGCATTACGCCGAGCGTAAAGTCATGCTGGTCGTCGCCATATCGCTGGCGGGCGGTATCGGCATATTTACGCTGGTCTTTTTTACCCTACGACGTATTCGCCAGCAGGTCGTTCGCCCGCTGAATCAACTGGTCACCGCCAGTCAGCGAATTGAACATGGTCAGTTCGCCCCGCTGCCGCTGGATACCAGCTTACCCAATGAGCTGGGATTGTTGGCGAAAACGTTTAGCCAGATGTCGAGCGAGCTGCATAAACTTTACCGTTCGCTGGAAGCCTCGGTGGAAGAAAAAACGCACGATCTGCACGAAGCGCATCGCCGCCTGGAGGTGTTATACCAGTGCTCCCAGGCGCTGAATACCAGCCAAATCGATGTCCACTGTTTTCGCCATATTTTGCAAATTGTCCGTGAACATGACGCCGCCTGGTATCTGGAGTTAACCGTGGGCGATAACTGGCGGATTAGCGAAGGCACGCAAAGCCCCGACCTGCCGATGCAAATGCTGCCAGTGACGATGCAGGACACGGTCTATGGCGAACTCCACTGGCAAAGCCCCAACGTTAATGCCTCTACGCCGCTGCTGAACAGCGTCTCCACGATGCTGGGGCGTGGTTTGTACTTTAATCAGGCGCAAAAACACTTCCAGCAACTTTTGTTAATGGAAGAGCGCGCGACGATTGCCCGTGAGCTACACGATTCGCTGGCGCAGGTACTTTCTTATTTACGTATTCAGTTAACGCTTTTGAAGCGCGCCATTCCAGAAGATAACGCCGGCGCGCAAAGCATCATGGCGGATTTCTCCAGAGCGCTGAACGACGCCTACCGTCAGCTTCGGGAGTTACTCACCACGTTCCGTCTGACGTTACAGCAGGCCGATTTACCCTCCGCATTGCATGAGATGCTGGAAGATTTACAGAGTCAGACTCCGGCCAAACTCACGTTGGATTGCCGTTTACCCACGCTGGCGCTGGATGCGCAAATGCAGGTGCATTTATTGCAAATTGTGCGTGAAGCGGTCCTGAACGCCATTAAACACGCCAACGCGAGCGAAATCGCCGTGAGCTGCGTCACCGCGCCTGACGGCGATCATACCGTTTATATTCGCGATAATGGCATTGGTATCGGCGAACCGCATGAGCCTGCCGGACACTATGGTCTGAATATAATGCGTGAGCGCGCGGAGCGCCTTGGCGGCACGCTGAATTTTTCGCAACCCTCCGGCGGCGGCACGCTGGTCAGTATCAGTTTTCGCTCCTCCAACAAGGAAGAGAGTCAGTTAACGTAAAGAACGGCAAATCGCCGGAAGGCCAGATGTCAGGCTTTCCGGCGTTGGCACAAAAAGTATGCTGTAAAAGCGCATGATAATTTACATTATCTCCTTTATTTCTCCACGTTTGGCTCGTAGCTTGCCGCTACAGTGAAGCAGTTCAAATCTATAACGATATGTAGAAACACGAGGTTTCCCTTTAATGGCGAATTTTTTTATCGATCGCCCCATTTTTGCCTGGGTGCTGGCTATCCTGTTGTGTCTGACAGGGGCGTTAGCCATTTTCTCTTTACCTGTTGAACAATATCCCGATCTGGCGCCGCCCAACGTACGTATTACCGCGAATTATCCGGGAGCGTCGGCACAAACGCTGGAAAATACCGTAACCCAGGTTATTGAGCAGAATATGACGGGCCTCGATAATCTGATGTACATGTCATCACAAAGCAGCGGAACCGGACAGGCGACCATCACCCTGAGCTTTATTGCGGGAACCGATCCTGATGAGGCGGTTCAGCAGGTGCAAAACCAGTTACAGTCCGCGATGCGTAAACTGCCGCAGGCGGTACAGGATCAAGGCGTCACGGTACGCAAAACGGGCGATACCAATATTTTGACCATCGCTTTCGTCTCTACCGACGGTTCTATGGACAAGCAGGATATCGCCGACTACGTCGCCAGTAATATTCAGGACCCGCTCAGCCGCGTCAACGGCGTCGGCGATATTGACGCTTATGGTTCACAGTACTCTATGCGTATCTGGCTCGATCCGGCCAAATTGAATAGTTTTCAGATGACCACGAAAGACGTGACCGATGCGATTGAGTCGCAGAATGCGCAAATCGCCGTCGGGCAGCTTGGCGGTACGCCTTCGGTCGACAAGCAGGCGCTGAACGCCACCATTAATGCGCAGTCACTGCTGCAAACGCCGCAACAATTTCGCGATATCACCCTGCGCGTTAATCAGGACGGTTCCGAGGTCAAACTGGGCGATGTCGCCACCGTGGAGCTGGGGGCGGAAAAGTATGACTACCTCAGCCGTTTTAACGGCAAGCCGGCTTCCGGTCTTGGCGTTAAGCTGGCCTCCGGCGCAAACGAAATGGCGACCGCGAAGCTGGTGCTGGATCGCCTCAACGAGCTGGCGCAGTACTTCCCTCACGGCCTGGAATACAAGATCGCGTATGAAACCACCTCCTTTGTCAAAGCCTCGATTATCGATGTGGTCAAAACGTTGCTGGAGGCTATCGCGCTGGTTTTCCTGGTGATGTATCTGTTCCTGCAAAACTTTCGCGCCACGCTAATTCCGACGATCGCCGTGCCGGTAGTATTAATGGGCACCTTCTCCGTGCTTTACGCGTTCGGCTACAGTATTAACACATTAACCATGTTCGCGATGGTGCTGGCAATCGGGCTCCTGGTCGACGATGCCATCGTGGTGGTGGAAAACGTCGAACGTATCATGAGCGAAGAAGGACTCACGCCGCGTGAAGCGACGCGCAAATCCATGGGGCAAATCCAGGGGGCGCTGGTCGGTATCGCGATGGTGCTGTCTGCGGTATTCGTGCCGATGGCGTTCTTTGGCGGTACCACCGGGGCGATTTATCGTCAGTTTTCTATTACCATTGTCTCGGCAATGGTGCTGTCGGTGCTGGTCGCCATGATCCTGACGCCGGCGCTGTGCGCAACGTTATTAAAACCGCTGCACAAAGGCGAACAGCACGGGCAACGCGGATTTTTCGGCTGGTTTAACCGAACCTTCAATCGTAATGCCGAACGTTATGAGAAAGGCGTAGCGAAAATTTTGCATCGCAGCCTGCGCTGGATTCTGATTTATGTTCTGTTACTTGGCGGAATGGTGTTCCTGTTTTTGCGCCTCCCCACCTCCTTTCTACCGCAGGAAGATCGTGGCATGTTCACTACGTCTATCCAGCTACCGAGCGGTTCTACGCAACAGCAGACCCTGAAAGTCGTTGAAAAGGTTGAAAACTATTACTTCACCCATGAGAAAGACAACATTATGTCGGTCTTCTCGACGGTAGGTTCCGGCCCTGGCGGGAATGGGCAAAACGTCGCGCGCATGTTTGTTCGCTTGAAAGACTGGGACGCGCGCGATCCCACCACCGGCTCCTCGTTCGCCATTATTGAGCGGGCGACAAAAGCATTTAACCAGATTAAAGAAGCTCGCGTCTTCGCCAGCAGCCCGCCGGCAATTAGCGGTCTGGGCAGCTCCGCCGGTTTTGATATGGAATTACAGGATCACGCCGGAGCAGGCCATGACGCGCTGATGACCGCACGAGATCAACTCATTGAGCTGGCCGGGAAAAACAGTTCCTTGACCCGCGTGCGCCACAACGGCCTGGACGACAGCCCGCAACTGCAAATTGATATTGACCAACGGAAAGCGCAGGCGCTGGGCGTATCGATTGACGATATCAACGACACCCTGCAAACAGCCTGGGGATCGAGCTACGTCAACGACTTTATGGACCGGGGCCGCGTGAAGAAGGTCTATGTTCAGGCCGCAGCGAAATATCGTATGTTGCCGGATGATATTAATCTTTGGTATGTCCGTAACAAAGACGGCGGCATGGTCCCCTTCTCCGCCTTCGCCACCTCGCGCTGGGAAACCGGATCGCCGCGTCTGGAACGCTATAACGGCTATTCGGCGGTAGAAATTGTCGGAGAGGCCGCGCCGGGAGTCAGTACCGGGACGGCGATGGATGTCATGGAGTCGTTGGTGCATCAGCTACCGGGCGGTTTTGGCCTGGAATGGACAGCCATGTCTTACCAGGAACGGCTCTCCGGCGCGCAGGGGCCCGCGCTGTACGCTATTTCGCTATTAGTCGTCTTCCTGTGTCTGGCGGCATTGTATGAAAGCTGGTCGGTGCCCTTCTCGGTGATGCTGGTTGTGCCGCTCGGCGTCATTGGCGCGCTACTCGCTACCTGGATGCGCGGGCTGGAAAACGATGTTTACTTCAAGGTGGGGCTGTTGACCGTTATCGGCCTCTCGGCGAAAAACGCGATTCTGATTGTGGAATTCGCCAACGAAATGAATCAGAAGGGACACGCGCTGTTCGACGCCACGCTGTACGCCAGCCGCCAGCGCCTGCGACCGATACTGATGACTTCGCTGGCGTTTATCTTTGGCGTATTGCCGATGGCCACCAGCACCGGGGCAGGCTCGGGTAGCCAACATGCTGTCGGAACCGGCGTGATGGGGGGAATGATCTCAGCAACCATTCTGGCTATCTTCTTTGTACCTCTGTTTTTCGTGCTGGTACGTCGCCGCTTCCCGCTGAAGCCGCGCCCGGAATAAGCTCCCGGCCAGCCTGATACGAGGTGTCGGGCACAAAAAAGGCGACTTTCGTTGAGTCGCCTTTTCTTATCCCCTATGGGAGCGCGGTGCCTTCCAGGCATTTATTTACGAAGCATGACTTCGATAAAATCTTTCCAGTTCCCCAGTTCACGTTCAATCATAATAGCCTCTCTTATTATTATGGGTATTCTACGTAGTTAGCGGTATAGAGAGAAGTTCATTTAACCGATTGTTGCGATATCCTCTGGTTATGCTGTCTATGATATTACTATGGCGCTGTAGCCGTAAATTTTATGTGACTTACTGCAATATTTAGCAACATTAATACCTTTTCTACTACTTTATCAAATTGGGTTAAAAAACAAACAATTGCATATGCACAAAATAGGATTTATTCCACGAAGTATAAACAAGCCACATCTGGAACGTTTTGGAATCATTATTCACATTCACTCAACAATGTTATATTGATTGCCGATCAGCGCTGGATAAATAACCATAAACGGCCACACTTATTATCCCGCAGACGATACTATTGATTATTTATTCGAATTTCGCGTTAAAGGATTCAATATGATTACCCTCTATGGCATTAAGAATTGCGACACGATCAAAAAAGCGCGCCGTTGGCTGGAGGAGCATGGCATTGATTATCGTTTTCACGATTACCGTGTGGATGGCATAGACCTCCCTCTTCTTAATACCTTTATTGCCGAACTCGGCTGGCAGCCTTTACTGAATACGCGCGGCACAACATGGCGCAAGCTGGATGAAGGCCACCGCAGCGGGATTACCGATGCCGACTCCGCCGCTGCTCTCATGGTTGAACAGCCGGCAATCATCAAACGCCCATTGCTCTGCGCGCCCGGGAAGCCTATGCTGCTTGGTTTCAGTGAATCCCGTTATCAGCAGTTTTTTGATGAGGTGTAGTCTATGTCGTGCCCGGTTATTGAGCTGACACAGCAACTTATTCGTCGCCCCTCCCTGAGTCCGGATGACGCAGGCTGTCAGGCATTAATGATTGAACGCCTGCGTAAAATCGGTTTTACCATTGAGCATATGGATTTTGGCGACACGCAAAATTTTTGGGCATGGCGTGGGCGTGGCGAAACGCTGGCGTTCGCCGGGCATACTGACGTCGTACCGGCTGGCGATGTCGATCGCTGGATCAATCCGCCGTTTGAACCTACGATTCGCGACGGAATGTTGTTCGGTCGCGGCGCGGCGGATATGAAAGGTTCACTGGCGGCCATGGTAGTGGCTGCTGAACGTTTTGTTGCGCAGCATCCTCATCACCGGGGCCGTCTCGCATTTTTGATTACCTCTGATGAAGAAGCCAGCGCAAAAAATGGCACCGTAAAGGTGGTTGAAGCGCTGATGGCCCGTCACGAGCGGCTGGATTACTGTCTGGTCGGCGAACCTTCCAGTACTGAAATTGTGGGTGATGTCGTCAAAAACGGGCGTCGCGGTTCCCTCACCTGTAACCTCACTATTCATGGCGTTCAGGGGCACGTCGCCTATCCGCATCTGGCGGATAACCCTGTTCATCGCGCCGCGCCTTTTCTTAATGAACTGGTCGCTATCGAGTGGGATCGGGGCAATGACTTTTTCCCGGCCACCAGTATGCAGGTAGCCAATATCCAGGCAGGCACCGGCAGCAATAATGTCATTCCCGGTGAACTGTTCGTGCAGTTTAACTTCCGTTTCAGCACGGAACTGACCGATGAGATGATCAAAGAGCGGGTACATGCGCTGCTTGAGAAGCATCAGCTACGCTATACCGTAGACTGGTGGCTTTCCGGCCAGCCGTTCCTGACCGCACGCGGCAAGCTGGTGGACGCGGTGGTAAACGCCATTGAGCACTATAATGAAATTAAACCGCAATTACTGACGACGGGCGGTACGTCCGACGGACGTTTTATCGCCCGTATGGGAGCGCAGGTGGTAGAACTGGGGCCGGTGAACGCCACCATTCATAAAATTAATGAATGTGTGAATGCCGCCGATCTCCAGCTACTGGCCCGTATGTATCAACGCATTATGGAACAGCTCGTCGCCTGATGAGCGTTCCGGTAAGAGGAAATAAGCATGGACTGGCTGGCAAAATATTGGTGGATTCTGGTATTGGTGTTTCTGGTAGGCGTACTGCTGAATGTGATCAAAGATCTCAAACGCATCGACCATAAGAAATTCCTTGCCAATAAACCTGAGCTGCCCCCGCATCGCGATTTTAACGATAAGTGGGACGATGAAGAAGACTGGCCGAAGAAAGATCAGCCGAAAAAGTAACCGGATAACATGCCGGACAGGTATCGCTATCCGGCATGGTCCCCACCGCCGGGCATTACGTCGCGCAAACGCTGCGTTCGTCCGGCATCCAGCTCAATCAGCGCCTGCGCCGCCTGCGCACGCTGCAACGCCAGCAGAGCTTTACGGCCTGAAATGCGTAGCCGGGCGCACAGTTCGGCATCGCTGGCTTTTTCCTCCAGCCGCCCTCTCAGCGCCGGTAATGGCAATGCGCTGTATTGCAGTAAACGATGCAGGCAACCTAACGATGTCAGTAGCGGACGGTGCGCGAACGCAAAACCGACCAGCTCACGCCAGTCTTCATCATTAAGCGCCTGTTCATCTAACGCCGCCAGCGGTATCGCCTCGCCGTTCCACTGCGTCAGGATGTCCGCATCGCGGCGCAAACGCCGGTGTTCCTGCTGCGCCAGCCGTTTTCCCGCGTCGCTCAGCGGCAATAACGCCATCGCCGTATAGCAACCGCTGCTCGCCTCCCGATGGTTGCCCATCCGTACCAGTACAAAGCCGCAGCGTTGCCAGAAACGCCACAGCTCCGGCGTATAGCCGAAGCTGACGGAAAGATAATCACACTGCGCCGCCTGCATGCACGCGCAGGCAATCAACTGCTGACCGATGCCTTCACGCTGGCGAGCGGGGTGCACTGCGATACGGCTTACGCGACGCCCGACCAGCGTCGCGGCTAAAGGGTCGCTACCGTGCGCCGCCAGCGACTGCGCCACCAGATTCCCACGCGGCCGCCGGAAACCGCACCATACAGCCTGACTGAGTTCTGCGGATAACCCACCCTCTTCGACCAGCCAGAGGGCGCCCGCCACACGGTTATTCGCCGTAGCCTGCAAGAAATGCTGTCCTGGCGCATCCATCATTCGGCGCAGATCCAGCGGCGAAGTACGATAGTGCGCCCCCGACAGTAACTGATACACAGCCCTCGGCAACGCGGGCGTCTTCCCCCAGGCCTGTTGGTAAAACGCCGAGATTGCTATCGCGCCATGTGGCGCCTGCGCAAACGCTTCATCGTCGAATATCAGCGCCTCGCTGACGATATTTTCCAGCGGGCATTCTGGCGCCCAGCGGACAGGCTGACGAAGCGTGAAGCGGTGAAGCTGCGGAAAACGGGCGCAAAACTTAAGTAAAAAACCGCGTCCGGTGCCTTCGTAGCCCTGAACGGTGGTGGTGAGTAGTATGCGGGGAAAGCGCGAAACCAGTTGCAGCAGCAGCGGCGTGGGGATTGCCGCCGCCTCATCAACCACCAGCCAGTCGGCTCTTGCCCCGCTCGCCAGCAACGCATCCGGCGCCATAAAGCAGAACCGCTCACCGGCAAACGCTGCCAGGATATCCGTTGCCGTTTTCGCCGGTGCGGTCACGATAGCCGTGCCCGCCATCCGGGAGATGAATTGCCCGGCCAGCGCCGATTTGCCGCGCCCACGGGGGGCAATCACCGTCGCCACGCCGGGCGGCATTTCACGTAAACGCGATAAGATAGCCGCCTGCTCCGGCTGCGGCTCGCCGGTGGCGGGTCGCCAGCGTTCACGGGAAGGATAAGATGGCCAGCAAAACGGCTGGCGCTGTCGCCAAAGCAGCGTTTGCGGATCGTGGGAGAGAGTCCGTTTAAGATGCTGTGCAAACTGCGGTGTGGGGATAGGCTGCGCGCAGTCGCTCCAGCGCAGTGAATCGGTATCAGGCCGGCTTTCCCACGTCTCGTACGGCGGCATCAGCAGAAGCAGCCAGCTTCCGGCCTGCAAGGTCCCGCTCAGGGCGGCAAACGCTGCGGCGTCAAAGCCCTGCCAGGCATCAAATATCGCATGACGAAATTCACGGCCCAGCAGCGTTTGTAACGCCTGTGGCGTACAGCGCGGCTGGGCGGGCGCGTCAGGCGCGACCCACAGCCAGTCACCGGGCAATACAGCGCGTATCGCCTCGGCCCGTTCCCGGCACCACGCCGCATCGCCGCTGATGACCAGTAAACGGCGAATACCTTCCTGTGTCATTTGCGACGTTAACGCCCGTAGCGCATCGATATCAGACATCCCTGCCCCGGTTTATCAAAAGTTTTTGCCAAACGTATTACATTGCGCCGGGTCACCGCTGTCAAATCCACGCTTAAACCAGCTGTAGCGCTGTTCTGAGGTGCCGTGGGTAAAACTATCCGGCACGACGCGCCCCTGCCCCTGTTGCTGTAAGCGATCGTCGCCGATAGCCTGTGCGGCATTGAGCGCCTCTTCCAGATCGCCCGCCTCCAGTACACCTTGCTGCTGCATACTGTGTCCCCACACGCCGGCAAAGCAATCCGCCTGTAGCTCCATGCGCACCGAAAGGCGATTCACCTCCGTTTGCGACGCGTTTTGCTGTAACTGGCGTACTTTAGGCTCAATACCTAACAGTTTTTGTACGTGGTGGCCGACTTCGTGGGCGATGACATAACCCTGAGCAAAATCACCGTCCGCGCCCAGCTTATTTTTCATATCATCGTAAAATGAGAGATCGATATAGACGGTGCCGTCCGCCGGGCAGTAAAACGGCCCCATCACGGACTGACCCGCACCACAGCCGGTGCGCGTCATACCACGGTACATCACCAGTTTTGGCTGCTGATAGCCGCGCCCCATTTTTTGAAAGAGTTGCCCCCAGGTATCTTCGGTCGTCGCCAGAATCACCGAGGTAAATTTTGCCGCTTCATCATCATTGGGGCTTATCGAACGCGTCGACTGCTGCTGCGAAACCGGCTGACCGGTCAACAGACCGGTTAAATCCACCCCATAGTACCCTGCGACCAACACCACCACCAACAGAATGATGCCGCCTTTTCCGCGCGGAAGACGAAAGCCAGGACCACCCAGCGAGGGGCCGCCTGGCCGATTACGTCTGTCCTCTACATTGTTACTTTCACGACGCCCTTGCCAGCGCATAATCACCTCATTCTCTCTTTGTTATACAGATGATCGTAGGCGGTCAGGCGCAGGATTACCACAGGTAAACGCTATCAGAATGAGGAAAGGATGATACCGGAGAGCGGTTGCCCCCCGGTCAGAAGCGGAATTAATCTAATTTCACGCCCAGGCGATGCGCGACGGCTTCATAGGCTTCAATCAGACCGCCCAGACTCTGGCGGAAGCGGTCTTTGTCCATTTTGTCCAGCGTCTCTTTATCCCACAGGCGGCTGCCGTCCGGCGAAAACTCATCGCCCAGCACCACTTCGCCTTTATACAGGCCAAACTCCAGTTTGAAATCCACCAGGATAAGACCCGCGTCATCAAACAGTTTTTTCAGTACGTCGTTGGCTTTGTAGGTTAGCTCTTTCATACGCGCCAGATTTTCCTGACTTACCCAACCGAACGTTTCACAGTAGGAACTATTCACCATCGGGTCGTGCAGCGCGTCGTTTTTCAGGAACAGATCGAAGATCGGCGGGTTAAGCTCCATGCCTTCTTCCACGCCCAGACGCTTGACCAGCGACCCTGCCGCACGGTTGCGCACCACACATTCAACCGGCACCATCTCCAGCTTCTTCACCAGACACTCGGTATCAGACAGCAAACGTTCCATCTGGGTCGGGATGCCCGCCTCGGCCAGTTTGGTCATAATGAAATGGTTGAATTTGTTATTTACCATGCCCTTGCGATCAAACTGTTCAATGCGCGCGCCATCCCCTGCTGACGTATCATTGCGGAATTCGAGCACCAACAGGTCCGGGTTTTCCGTGCTGTATACGGTTTTCGCTTTACCACGATACAACTCAGCTTGCTTTTGCATCTTTAACACTCCTGGGTGTGAATTAACGATAAGTATTCATTTCCTGCTACGCCTGCCGGAGACGTCGGCCTGTAATTGTGGTGCGAAATAGCGGTTAAATCGCGTTTTTGTACCGACGCACACGTTTGCGTATCTTATCAGAAAAAAGGGCCGGATTACTCCAGCCCTGTTAAATTACTTGTTGAACGCTGCCTGGAAGACGGCAACCAGCGCGTCGTTCTGGCTTTGCGTCAGAGTATGCCCCTTAGGATCGATAAACTGCAAGCTGCTGCGGTTATCTAAATCGCCGACCTGCAACTTATAGTCTCCGGATGCCAGGCCCGGGTCGCTAGCGCCCAGATCCCGCCAGTCGCTGTCAGACAACGGTTTGTACGTTACCGCCATGCTGCCCTGAGAGCGAGTGCTGTCGGTGACTTTCATGCCCACTTTTTCCAGCGCGGCCGGGAGGCGTTGCCACACGAGGTTGAACGGACCGCGAACGACCAGCATAGGTAAACCGGTATCATCAGCGGCGCTCTGCACATCCATCGTTGCGGCGGAACGGTTCTGCGCGGCATTTGCCGCATCCGTAGCGGTCTTATCCAGACCGGCAGAAATGACGTTCATCATTTCCGTGCTATAGCGCTGCAGCGACGCCGCGTCAGCGACCGGCTTGCCAGCCTGTTCCAGATTAACCAGTTTTACCGTTACCGCCTGCTGATAGCCCTGAGGCTTCACCGAGATTTGATAACGTCCACGATACTGTTCGTCTTCATCCAGGCGGTTCCAGTTCACCCAATCGGTCGTCAGGGTCTGGCTGGCATCGTCACGTTTTTCAATCGGATAATTTTTCGCCTGAATCACGCTGACGACTTGCGGCCACAGCGTGCTGCTACGACCATTTTCCACCAATAGCGTAGCGGTATCGCCAGAGAACTGGGTACGCGCGCCGCTCACTAACGCTAACGGCTGCGCTGGCGGACGGATATCCAACGCCTTACCAACCGCGCCGCTCCCCTTCGTGACCGGAATAACGTAGTCGCCGGTCGTTATCGGCAGGATCATTCCTGCCGGGGCGTGAAGTTCAGCAAGCGGCGCAGCATCCAGATAGGATTCATCGCCGCTTACCTGGCGCTTGTAGCGCGAATCGGAACTACAGGCAGCGAGCAGCAAAACAAGCGAAACACCCGCAACCTTCGCCAGGCGCGACTTTTGTACTGAGTAAGCCATCAAATCTCCCTAAACTTTACAGCAGGCCAGCATGCTGAAGCGCTGCTTTGACGATGTCACGACCATGGTCCGTGATAGGTGTCATTGGCAGGCGCAGCGTGTCGGTCGCCACAAGACCCAATGCCTTACATGCCCATTTCACCGGGATAGGATTGGGTTCGACAAATAGTTTGTTGTGTAACGGCATCAGACGCTGGTTGATAGCGCGCGCCTCGGCAAATTGCCCTTCCGCCGCCAGTTTGCACATGTCAGCCATCTCGCGCGCCGCTACGTTAGCCGTAACGGAAATCACGCCATGACCACCCAGTTGCATAAAGTCCAGCGCAGACGCGTCATCGCCGCTAAGCAGAATAAAATCGTCTGAAACCAGCTCTTTGATCTGGTGAACGCGGGTTAAGTTCCCTGTCGCCTCTTTGATAGCGATAATATTTTTTATTTCCGCCAGACGACCCACGGTTTCCGGCAACATGTCGCAGCCGGTACGGGACGGCACATTATACAGAATTTGCGGCAAGTCAGTGTGTTCCGCGATGGCTTTGAAATGCTGGAACAAACCTTCCTGCGTGGGGCGATTGTAGTACGGCGTCACCGTCAGGCAGCCAACAATGCCGCTATCGTTAAAACGCTGCGTCAGGCTAATCGCTTCCGCGGTCGCGTTTGCGCCCGTGCCGGCGATAACCGGAATACGTCCGTCAGCCAGTTCCAGCGTCATCATCACGACATCGCCATGTTCATCATGGCTTAGCGTGGCAGACTCGCCGGTGGTGCCAACCGAAACAATCGCCGAGGTACCGTTGGCGACATGATAATCAATGAGTTTTTTCAGGCAAGACCTACTGACGTTACCTTTCTCATCCATCGGCGTAACAAGCGCGACAATACTTCCCGTGAACATGGGCCATCCTCTGTGCAAACAAGTCCCTCAATGGTACGTTTGGTATGGCAATAAAAGCAAGCGACCAAAGCCGTTCTGATTGTTGTATGCAGGTTTTTTTTATGGTTTCCTTAAGATTACCTCACCGCTCAAAGGAATAACTGGTTTGACACCGTCATCACAACACTATTTGGTTATCACTGCGCTGGGCGCCGACAGGCCCGGTATTGTGAATACCATTACTCGCCATGTCAGCAGTTGCGGCTGTAATATCGAAGACAGCCGACTGGCGATGCTGGGCGATGAATTCACGTTTATTATGCTGTTGTCCGGCACGTGGAACGCGATTACCTTGATTGAATCGACATTGCCGTTAAAAGGCGCGGAGCTGGATCTGCTGATTGTGATGAAACGGACGTCCGACCGCCCCCGCCCGGCAATGCCCGCGACGGTATGGGTTCAGGTTGAGGTCGCCGACTCCCCGCATTTAATTGAGCGATTCACCGCGCTGTTTAATAGTCATGAAATGAATATTGCGGAGCTGGTCTCCCGCACGCAGCCGGCTGAAGGTGATAAAGCTGCGCAATTATTTATTCAAATCACCGCACATAGCCCGGCGTCGCAAAATTCCGCAAATATTGAGCAAGCCTTTAAAGCACTATGTACAGAACTCAATGCGCAAGGCAGTATAAACGTCGTCAATTACTCACAACATGATGAACAGGATGGAGTTAAGTAATGAATCCACTGAAAGCCGGTGATATCGCACCGAAATTTAGCTTGCCGGATCAAGACGGGGAACAAGTAAATTTGACCGACTTCCAGGGACAGCGCGTTCTGGTTTATTTCTACCCAAAAGCCATGACACCCGGCTGTACCGTGCAGGCCTGCGGCTTACGCGATAACATGGACGAGCTCAAAAAAGCAGGCGTGGACGTGCTGGGCATCAGCACCGATAAACCTGAAAAACTCTCCCGTTTCGCTGAAAAAGAGCTGCTGAACTTTACCCTTTTGTCCGATGAAAACCATCAGGTGTGTGAACAGTTCGGCGTCTGGGGCGAAAAGTCGTTTATGGGCAAAACGTATGACGGCATTCACCGCATCAGCTTTTTGATTGACGCTGATGGTAAGATTGAACACGTCTTTAATGATTTTAAAACCAGCAATCACCATGATGTGGTGCTGAACTGGCTGAAAGAAAACGCGTAAAAGCCTCAGGCCGCGCTGATGTGCGGCCTGGAAAGGGAATGCGCCGTCAGGCTTGCCGCGCCAGATGCCATATCGCCGCCACATTGCGCGCCGACAGGCTCAGGTTATATTCCGCCTCATGTAAGGCTTCCGGCAGCGTAACGATATGCGACAAAATCGACAGCGCCGCATCGATACCCTGCTGATACACAACGTGATGATCGTGTTGCAGCCCACCGGCGAGCGCGATAACCGGTTTATGATACCGCTTCGCCACTCTGGCGACGCCAATCGGCGTCTTGCCGCAAATACTTTGGCTGTCCAGCCGCCCTTCTCCTGTAATCACCAGATCGGCATCTTTAACCGCCTGCTCAAGCTGTAGGGTTTCCACGACAATCTCTACGCCGGCGCGTAATTCCGCATTGAGCAACCCTAAAAGCGCGGCGCCCATTCCACCTGCCGCGCCCGCGCCGGGAGCATTAATCACCTCACGCCCCGTAGCCTGATAAATATGTCGGCCCCAGTTTTCCAGCGCCGCGTCCAGGGTATTCACCATTTCCGCTGTCGCCCCTTTTTGTGGGCCAAAAATGGCCGATGCGCCCTGGGGACCACACAGCGGATTGTTGACATCGCACGCCACGGTTATCGATACCTTACGCAGCAATGGGTGACAACCGGACAGATCGATAGAGGCCAGCGCCGCCAGCGCCTCGCCGCCCGGAGAAAGCGAGCGACCCTGTTTATCGCGCAATATAACGCCAAGCGCCTGCATCATCCCCGCGCCGCCGTCATTCGTCGCGCTGCCGCCAATTCCCAGAATAATACGCTTTACGCCACGCTCCAGCGCCGCGACGATTAACTCGCCGGTGCCGTAGCTGGTGGTATTAAGCGGGTTGCGCAATTCAGGCGAAACGTGATGCAGCCCGGATGCCGCCGCCATTTCAATCACGGCGGTATCGCTATCGCCCAGCATTCCCCAGCGCGCGGTCACCGGTTGCCCAAGCGGGCCTTGTACCCACTGGTCGACATAACGCCCGCCGCTGGCCTCCACCATTGATTGTACGGTTCCTTCCCCACCATCCGCCATGGGCACTTTAACGTAGTCGGCGTCAGGATAAATTTCGCGGACCCCCTTTTCTATCGCCTCAGCGACCGCCATTGCGGACAAACTTTCTTTAAATGAATCAGGAGCAATAACAATTTTCATAGGGATTATCCTGCAAAACCAAAGAAACCGAACATCAGCGTAGAAATAAAGGTAATGGCTAACCCCACCAGCGTTTCATACGGCATTAGCTTTAAACGTTCATGAATTTGCATATTGACGCTGCCGCCCGTCGCGTGGAAAAAGCTGCCGTGCGGCAGATGGTCCAGCACCGTGGCGCCCGCATGGATCATAGCGGCTCCCGCCAGGGCGGAAACGCCAAGTTCAAGTAACGTGGGAGAGAAAACGCCGGACGCCACCGCCGTTCCCGCTGTGGTTGAGGCCGTCGCCATTGACATCATGGCACCAGACACGGGCGCCAGCAGCCAGGACGGCAATCCCGAAGCGGTGAGGCCATGAATCAGGACATCTTTAAGTTCGGAATTAGCGATAATGCCGGCCAGCGTACCGGTTCCCAGCAACATAATAGCGACAGGTGCCATACGCATCAGACCAGCGACCATGTACTGGTTACAGTGGCGCGCGCGTCCCATCAACAGCAGACCGACCAATCCCCCTACGGGCAGGGCAATTAACGGGTCAATGGAAATGCCGGCAAACGGACGGAGAGAAAGCAGGAAAATAGCGACCAGCGGCGCGCTAATCGCCACCAGAAAACCGGGGCTGGCGACGGAGTCATCATGGTGAGTCACTTCATGATCGGCGACGCCCGCGCCTTTATTATTCAGCCGTTTCGCTAACAGATAGGCGATAATAAGCCCAACGATGCCCGGAACCACGCCCGCCAGCATAATAGAGGTAAGAGGAACATGAAACGCATCGGAGGCGGCAATAGCGTTCGGGTTAGGTGACATCACGTTACCCGCTTTGCCGCCGCCAACCATCGCCAGCAGAATAGCGCTTTTTGACAGGCCTGCATTACGCGCAATCGACAGCGCAATCGGCGCGACGGTAATCACCGCCACATCAATAAATACGCCGACGGCGGTCAAACATAGTGTGGCAATGGCTAATGCCAATAATGCCCGGGTTTCCCCCACTTTGCGGACAATCGTCTCAGCAATCGTATTCGCCGCCCCGGACTCAATTAATACGCCCGCCAGTACGCCTGCGGCCAGAATACGCAATACGGCATTAACGATGCCCTGCGCGCCTGACACCATCAGCGACACGGTTTGCAGAAGATCGGCGCCGCCAATCAAACCGCCGACCAGCGCGCCCGCCATCATGCCGTAGGCTGGCGACACTTTTCTTAAAATTAATACGATGGCCAAAACTAATGCGGCAATGGCTCCCAGGGTGGATATCGACGTCATATACTGCGCCTCCTTTAACATGGAGCGCGCAGTATGGAAAAACCCGCCTAAAAATCCGCTGGAGCTTTCAACAAATTTCGATTCGACCTGGCAGCGGTAACTTGTCGGACGGTACAGATTCGGCCTGGAGCTCCATACCGATATAAAGCCAAAGCGTACTTTTTAACTCGTTGATTTTTATGTGCGTAATATCCTCACAGCGCTGTAAGCGATAGCGCAATGTATTCACATGAATATGCAATGCTTTGGCCGTTTGCGTCAGGTCACAATTATGTTCAAACCAGGTCCGCAGCGTCTGTTGCAATACGCCTTTCGCGTCATGTTGCGCCAGTTGCAGCCACAGACGCGATAACTCCTGCACTTGCCAACTTTCAGACAGCCCGCTTAGCAGCGCGGGAAGCGCATGGTCATGATAAAAAATGTACTGGCTGCGCAGCTTTTGTCTTTTCGCCATCGCCTGCGTGGCTCTCGCAGTGAGCAAAGATCGGTGCAATCCCGTCTCGCCGGCAAAATAACCCCCAACCAAAATACGGCTAAAGCCCGATGATGCAGCCCATGATTTAAAAATCTGCAATTCGCCCATTTCCTGGCGGGTATTCCACTTTCCCTCTTTTAACGTGATAGGCTTAATAATGATTAATTCATTAAATTCGGTAAACGTCACCAAATGGTTGCGCGCGTGATTCTCGAAATAATCCATTACATTGCGTAGCGCTTCGCGATCCGGCTGGGAAAGTTCAATAATCAGCACCACTCTGGGAACCGCCAGATCAATACCCAGATAGGCCGCCATGGAGCGCAACGACTATGTTGAATTTTCTCGAAAAATCAATTGGTTAATCAGCTCTTCGCGATAGCGTTTATCCCACTGTCGCTGTTCGATCAGCACCATATGCTCGATCACCAGCTCCGCCGCCATTTTAACCAGCTCGGCATACGCACGAACCTCCTCCGGCTCGCCGGTAATGCCGACCACGCCGATAAGCTGTTCATGAAAAGAGATGGGAAGATTAATGCCGGATCGCACGCCTTTTAGCTGATTGGCGGTAGCGGAATCAATTTCTACAATACGGTTTTCCTTCAGCGCCAGAATGGCCCCTTCGTGACGCTGGCGAAGCCGCGAAGGTTCGCCAGACGCGATAATGACGCCATGCTCATCCATGACGTTTACCGAGTAAGGAATAATTTTCATGGCTCGCTGTACAATTTGCCGCGCGGTATACCCTTTCAAGTAATGTTTTCTCAACACACTCATTCCCTGTTTCGTTATCGCTTTACATTAAAAAAGCAATCTCGCATCAATGATGTCACTTATTAACGAATTTCTCAGAAGAATGCTTAGGTTAAGTCACCAAATTTTGGCGGCTTTACAGCGAGAATTTTGTAGTTTCCAACAATAAAAATGCCGCAACACGGTGCGGCATTAAAAAAAAGAGCGGCTTTCTAAGCGCTTGTCCCTCATCAGGCGTGCGCAAAATGGCGGCAGGGCACTATGATATCGTTCACGCTTTACAACTTTTGTACAGACCGCTCAGGATGAGGCATCCGTCACCTGACCATCCGGCCAGGCATGGACAACGGCTTTAATCAGCGTCGCCAATGGAATGGCGAAAAACACTCCCCAGAACCCCCACAGACCGCCGAAAATCACCACTGAGAGAATAATCACCAGCGGATGCAAATTCACCGCTTCGGAGAAAAGTACCGGTACCAGCAGATTGCCATCCAGCGCCTGAATAATGAGATAAACGGCAAAACAGCTCCAGAATTCCGTCCCCAGGCCAAACTGAAACAGCGCGACGCCCACCACCGGAATTGTCACCACAAAGGCGCCGATATAGGGGATCAGGACCGAAAAGCCCACCAGTACCGCCAACAGTAGCGAATAATTGAGGCCAAACAGCAAAAAACCCAGCCAGGTCGCTACGCCCACCACCACCATCTCCAGCACTTTTCCGCGGATATAGTTGGTGATCTGCTGATTCATCTCATTCCACACCTGCCCCGCCAGCCCGCGATTACGCGGCAGCACGCGGCGCACGGCATTCAACATCTGCTCTTTATCTTTTACCAGGAAAAAGACCATCAGCGGCACCAGCACCAGATATACCGCCAGCGTCAGTAGCCCGACTAACGAAGCCAACGAATACTTCACCACCGAATCGCCCATGTTAAGCATCCGGGTACGCATGTTTTCCGCCATCGCATCAATAATGCCCGCATCCATCAGCGCCGGATAGCGTCGCGGCAAGGTCGCGGCAAAATCGGACAGTTTATTCAGCATACCGGGCATATCACGAATCAGGTAAATACCCTGCTGCCAGGCAATCGGCATCACCACAAACGCCATTAATAACAGAATGCCGACAAAGAGGATAAGGACAATGGAGGCTGCCCAGCGCCGGGAACAGCCAATCGCCTGCAGGCGCGCCGTCGGCCACTCCAGCAGGTAGGCCAGTACGATAGCGACCAGCAGCGGCGCTAACAGGCCGCTAAAGAAAAAGAGGATGCTAAAACCAGCCACCAGAATGACCAGCAAGGCAATCGCCTCCGGGTCGCTGAAGCGACGGCGATACCATTGCATTAACATTTCGAGCATAAAACCCTTCCCAGAACTCAACTGCGGGATTGTGATGCCGAATTGTATCGAAATGTCACAAAAAAGACTTCGCTTTTTATCGTTGATTCAGGAAACTAAAATAGTGAGTCTGTGCTCATCACAGTTACACTTATGAAGTGTCGGAGCGTGGAACGATATTTCACGACGTTGGTCAAAGGGCTATCTCAAAACAACAGGATAGAGGTTATGTTCAGGCAGTTGAAAAAAAACCTGGTGGCAACCCTCATTGCAGCATTGGCTCTCGGTCAGGTCGCGCCCGCATTTGCCGACCCTGCCGACACGCTGCCCGATATGGGAACCTCGGCAGGAAGCACGCTTTCTATCGGACAAGAGATGCAAATGGGCAACTTTTATGTGCGCCAGCTACGCGGCAGCGCGCCGTTAATCAACGATCCGCTGCTGGTGCAATACATTAACGCGCTGGGGATGCGTCTGGTCTCGCACGCCGACTCCGTCAAAACGCCCTTCCATTTTTTCTTGATCAATAATGACGAAATCAACGCGTTCGCGTTCTTTGGCGGCAATGTGGTGCTGCACTCGGCGCTTTTTCGCTACGCGGATAACGAAAGCCAGCTAGCTTCAGTCATGGCGCATGAAATCTCCCACGTAACGCAGCGCCACCTGGCGCGCGCGATGGAAGATCAAAAGCGCAGCGCGCCGCTTACCTGGGTGGGCGCGCTGGGTTCCATTTTGCTGGCCATGGCCAGCCCACAGGCCGGTATGGCGGCGCTAACCGGTACTCTGGCGGGAACGCGCCAGGGAATGATAAGTTTCACCCAGCAAAATGAGCAAGAAGCCGACCGTATTGGTATTCAGGTACTGCAACGCGCCGGATTTGACCCACAGGCGATGCCCTCTTTCCTCGAAAAACTGCTCGACCAGGCGCGTTACTCCACGCGTCCGCCTGAAATTTTGCTCACTCACCCCTTACCGGAAAGCCGCCTTGCGGATGCCCGCAACCGTGCCAACCAGATGCGCCCGGTCGTGGTGCAATCTTCCGCCGACTTCTATCTCGCCAAAGCGCGCGCCCTGGGAATGTACAATTCCGGACGTAACCAGCTTACCAGCGACCTGCTGGATCAGTGGTCTAAAGGCAACGTGCGTCAGCAACATGCGGCGCAATATGGCCGGGCGTTGCAGGCGATGGAAGCGAGCAAGTACGATGAAGCGCGCAAAACGTTGCAGCCGCTATTAAGCGCGGAGCCGAACAATGCCTGGTATCTTGACCTCGCCACCGATATTGACCTCGGGCAGAAAAGAGCCAACGACGCGATTAATCGCCTGAAAAATGCCCGCGATCTGCGCGTTAATCCTGTGCTGCAGTTAAACCTCGCCAATGCGTACCTCCAGGGAGGCCAGCCGAAAGCGGCGGAAACCATTCTGAATCGCTACACCTTTAGCCATAAAGATGACGGTAACGGCTGGGATCTGCTTGCTCAGGCCGAAGCCGCGCTGAACAACCGCGATCAGGAGCTGGCGGCGCGCGCTGAAAGTTATGCGCTGGCGGGACGACTGGATCAGGCAATTTCACTGCTCAGTAGCGCCAGCGTCCAGGCAAAACTGGGTAGCCAGCAACAGGCGCGTTACGATGCGCGTATCGACCAGTTGCGCCAGTTACAGGAACGCTTCAAGCCATACACGAAAATGTAATCGCCGTTTATTAGCCGGATGGCGTCACAAGGAGAACTCATGACCGACACGATTAAAATCTACCATAACCCGCGCTGCTCGAAGAGCCGCGACACGCTGAACCTGCTGAAATCTAACGGCGTGGAACCGGAAGTGGTGCTTTATCTGGATACGCCCGCCGACGCCGCCACCGTGCGGGAGCTGCTGCGTATGTTGGGCATGTCCAGCGCGCGCGAACTGATGCGCCAGAAAGAAGATCTCTATAAGACGCTTCACCTGGCGGATAGCCAGCTGAGTGAAGAGGCGTTAATCCAGGCGCTGGTTGAACACCCTAAACTGATGGAGCGCCCCATTGTGGTGGCAAATGGTCAGGCGCGCATTGGCCGACCGCCTGAGCAGGTGCTGGACATCCTCGGTTAACCGTTGAACGCCGCCGTCGCGGCGTATTACAGTTTCAGGATCTCTTTGACAAACGGGATCGTCAATTTTCGCTGGGCAGTGATCGACGCATGATCGAGCTGATCCAGCGTCATAAACAGCGTGCGCATTTCGCGATCAAGACGTTTGAGTAAAAACCGCCCGACATCTTCCGGCAGTTCAAACCCCCGTAACCGGGCGCGCAACTGTAGCGCCTGAAGTTTGTCTTCATCGGAAAGAGGCTGGAGTTTATAGATTTGCCCCCAGTCCAGACGGGAAGCGAGATCGGGCAAGCCCAGATTTAACTGTCTTGGCGGACGATCGCCGGTGATCAATAACCGCGTCTTACCGGACTCCAGAATGCGGTTATAGAGATCAAAGATCGCCATCTCCCACAGTTCATCGCCAGCGACACACTCAATGTTATCAATACACACCAGCGAGAGGTGTTCCATACCGTCAAGCACTTCCGGCACGAACCAGGTACGTTTATCGAGCGGGACGTAGCCTACCGCATCTCCACGCTGCGACAATTCAGCGCAGGCGGCGTGCAGCAAATGGCTGCGGCCCGCGCCTTCACGCGCCCAAAGGTAGATATATCCACTATGTTCCTGGCGCAACACGTTTTGTAACGCGGCCAGTAGAGAGGCGTTATCCCCCGGCCAGAAACTTGCGAAAGTTTCGTCGTCAGGAAGATAAAGTGGCAAAGAGAGCTGTGCCGGTGTGTTCAGAGATACCTCAACCCAGGATGACATAAAATCGCGCTGAGTTTACCACATAATTCCCTTGAGATAGAACCGGGCAGCATCGCTGCCCGGCAACCCGTTACTGATGCGGAGACTCCGCATCATTTGCCTCCAGTACCACTTCTTCCGGACGCAACAGGCTAATCAGTTTAAAAATCAGGCTCAGGCAAATCCCGACGATGGTCGCCAGCGCCATCCCTTTCAATTCTGCCGCGCCGATATGCACTTTCGCGCCGCTCACGCCGATGATCAAAATCACCGAGGTGAGGATCAGGTTTTGCGCTTTGTTGTAGTCGACTTTCGATTCGATCAATACGCGAATCCCCGACGCGCCGATAACGCCGTACAACAGTAGCGAGACGCCGCCCATCACGGGTAACGGGATAATCTGAATCGCCGCCGCCAGTTTGCCGACGCAGGAAAGCAGAATGGCGAAAATCGCCGCGCCGCCAATAACCCAGGTACTGTAAACGCGGGTGATCGCCATGACGCCAATATTTTCCCCATAGGTGGTATTCGGCGTGGAGCCGAAGAAACCGGAAACGATCGTCGACAGTCCGTTAGCGAACATCGAGCGGTGCAAACCGGGATCGCGCACTAAATCTTTTTTGACGATATTCGCCGTCACCACCAGATGACCGACATGCTCGGCGATCACGACCAACGCCGCGGGCAGAATCGTCAGGATCGCGAACCATTCAAAACGCGGCGTATAGAAGGTCGGCAGCGCAAACCAGTGTGCCTGGGCAATCGGCGTGGTATCGACCACCCCCAGCGCGAATGACAGCGCATAGCCCGCCAGCACGCCGATCAAAATCGGAATGATCGCCAGGAAACCCCGAAACAGTACGGAGCCGAACACCGTCACCGCCAGCGTGACCATGGAGATGATAATTGTTTTCGTGTCCGGCGACTGCCCTTGCGCAGGCAGCAATCCGGCCATCCCCGCCGCGACGCCAGCCAGCTCCAGACCGATGACGGCAACGATTGCGCCCATTGCCGCAGGCGGGAACATCACATCCAGCCAGCCGGTGCCCGCTTTTTTAACGATGAAAGAGACCAGACAGAACAGCACGCCGCACATAATAAAACCGCCCAGCGCCACTTCATAACCCAACGGCAACAGCAGTAGTACCGGGGAAATAAAGGCAAAGCTCGATCCGAGGTAGGCCGGAATTTTACCTTTGCAGATAAAGAGATACAGCAGCGTTCCGATACCGTTAAACAACAGCACCGTCGCGGGGTTGATATGAAACAGAACTGGCACCAGCACGGTCGCGCCAAACATGGCGAAAAGGTGCTGTAAACTAAGCGGGATTGTCTGTAAAAGCGGCGGTCTTTCACTCACCCCGATAGCACGGCGCGTCATAGTGTTTTCCTCTAAGTGTGTTTGTTATGAGTTGTTTTATTCAAAAAAAAGCCGACTCTTAAAGTCGGCTTTTAATTATTTATTCACTTACTTGGTACCAAAAATCTTATCGCCGGCATCGCCAAGCCCCGGAATAATGTATCCGTGCTCGTTAAGCCCCTGATCGATAGAGGCGGTGTACAGTTCAACGTCCGGGTGCGCTTTTTCCAGCGCCGCAATGCCTTCCGGCGCGGCGACCAGCACCAGCACCTTAATGCTGCTACAGCCTGCTTTTTTCAGCAGGTCGATGGTCGCGATGACAGAACCGCCGGTCGCCAGCATCGGGTCGACGATCAGCGCCATGCGCTCATCAATGTTCGATACCAGTTTCTGGAAATAAGGTACTGGCTCAAGCGTCTCTTCGTTACGGTACATCCCGACTACGCTGATACGCGCGCTCGGTACATTTTCCAGAACGCCTTCCATCATGCCCAGACCCGCGCGCAGAATCGGCACAACGGTAATTTTTTTACCTTTGATCTGGTCGATTTCCACCGGGCCATTCCAGCCTTCGATGGTGACTTTTTCCGTTTCCAGGTCGGCTGTCGCTTCATACGTCAGCAGGCTGCCTACTTCTGAGGCGAGTTCACGAAAGCGTTTAGTGCTAATGTCGTTTTCACGCATCAGACCCAGCTTGTGTTTGACGAGTGGGTGTTTGACTTCCACGATCTTCATACTCTTCTCCTATCCTCAGATGACTGGCAACCACAAAAAAAATCGCCGGATTATACCGCTTTTCCTCTCTGGCGCAACACAATGTATGCTTGACCTGGATCAACCAAAAGCGCAGATAGCGGAAAAGTGAGTATAAATCACTCACGTTGAAACAGGCGATAAAGGCTAACAACCGTTTGAATCTTAGCAATTTTAAGGATGAATGGCCTGTCCCGACCGCCTGTCGTAAACCAAGTGCTGGATATCCTTTTCTTTTTTACCAACAGAGAAATTTTCAAGCAGCGACCGAAACCATGCCAAAAAAAATCGCCCGGATATCCAAGGCGCAGACCACGCTCGCAAACGTTTGCTTTCCCTGTTAGAATTGCGCCGAATTTAACTTTTACCGCAAGAAAAAACGTGGGGAACCAGGCAGTGACCGATAAGACCTCTCTTAGCTATAAAGATGCCGGCGTCGATATTGATGCGGGTAACGCTCTGGTTGATCGAATCAAAGGCGTAGTGAAGAAAACTCGCCGCCCGGAGGTTATGGGCGGTCTGGGCGGTTTCGGTGCGCTGTGCGCGTTGCCGCAAAAATATCGTGAACCGGTACTGGTTTCCGGCACTGACGGCGTAGGCACCAAACTTCGCCTGGCGATGGACTTAAAGCGTCACGACGCTATCGGTATTGATCTGGTGGCGATGTGCGTAAACGATCTGGTCGTTCAGGGCGCGGAACCGCTGTTTTTCCTCGATTACTATGCCACGGGTAAACTGGATGTCGATACCGCCGCCAGCGTGATCAACGGTATTGCCGAAGGCTGCCTGCAATCCGGCTGCGCGCTGGTCGGCGGCGAGACGGCGGAAATGCCGGGCATGTATCACGGCGAAGATTACGATGTGGCGGGTTTCTGCGTCGGCGTAGTCGAAAAATCAGAAATCATCGACGGCTCCCGGGTTGCCGAAGGCGACGTGCTGATTGCGCTCGGCTCCAGCGGCCCGCACTCGAATGGATATTCGCTGGTGCGGAAAATTATTGACGTTAGCGGCTGCGACCCACAAACCACTCTGCTGGAAGGGAAGCCGCTGGCCGATCATCTGCTTGAACCGACCCGTATCTACGTAAAATCGGTTCTGGAACTGATTGAAAACGTCGATGTACACGCTATCGCCCACCTCACCGGCGGCGGCTTTTGGGAAAATATTCCGCGCGTTCTGCCGGAGAATACCCAGGCGGTAATTAATGAGTCGTCATGGCAGTGGCCCGCCATCTTTACCTGGCTGCAAACCGCCGGTAATGTCAGCCGACATGAAATGTACCGTACCTTTAACTGCGGCGTCGGCATGGTGATTGCGCTCTCCGCTCCGGAAGCGGACAAAGCGCTTGCTCTGCTAAACGAGAAAGGTGAAAACGCATGGAAAATCGGTATCATCAAAGCTTCTGATTCCGAACAGCGTGTGGTTATTGAATAATGAATATTGTGGTGCTGATTTCCGGCAATGGAAGCAATTTACAGGCGATTATCGATGCCTGCGAAGCGAAGAAAATTAAAGGCACCCTCAGGGCAGTATTCAGCAATAAGGCCGACGCGTTCGGCCTTGAACGCGCCAGAGAAGCCGGTATTCCGGCGCAAGCGCTGACTGCCGATCGGTTTGACAGCCGCGACGCCTTCGATCGCGAGTTGATTCGCAAGATAGACGCGTATGCGCCCGATGTGGTCGTGCTGGCCGGTTTTATGCGTATTCTGAGTCCGATGTTTGTCGCGCATTACTACGGGCGTCTGCTGAACATTCACCCTTCCCTGCTGCCAAAATATCCAGGGTTGCATACCCATCGCCAGGCGCTGGAAAACGGCGATGAGGAGCACGGTACCTCGGTGCATTTCGTGACAGACGAACTCGACGGCGGCCCGGTCATTCTCCAGGCGAAGGTGCCGGTTTTTGCCGACGACAGCGAAGATGATATCACCGCACGCGTACAGACTCAGGAACATGCGATTTATCCGCTGGTGATTGGCTGGTTTGCGCAGGGGCGTCTAAAGATGCGCGATAACGCCGCCTGGCTGGACGGGCGTCGTCTGCCGCCGCAAGGTTATGCGTCTGACGAATAATACGTCATCGGACAGGACTGCGTCTGCTTGTCGGATGGCGGCATAAATGCCTATCCGGCCTACTCTTTTCCCTTCCTTTATGCTATCAGTTTATTGTCATATTTTTCTGGCGCAGTTGGACATTAACGCGTAATGCTCGCCATAATCATCAGGCAGTGTCCCGTGAATAAAACGGAGTATAGGTAGTAATGGGTCAGGAAAAGCTATATATCGAGAAAGAACTAAGCTGGTTAGCATTTAACGAACGCGTGTTACAGGAAGCAGCGGATAAATCCAACCCGTTGATTGAGCGGATGCGGTTCCTGGGAATCTATTCTAATAACCTCGACGAGTTCTACAAAGTGCGTTTCGCTGAACTGAAACGACGCATTATTATCAGCGAAGAACAGGGTTCAAATTCTCATTCACGCCATTTGTTAGGCAAAATTCAGTCCCGCGTGTTGAAAGCAGACCAGGAGTTCGACGGCCTGTACAACGAATTACTGCTGGAAATGGCGCGTAATCAAATCTTTCTGATCAACGAGCGTCAGCTCTCGGTGAACCAACAAAGCTGGTTGCGCCACTATTTTAAGCACTATTTGCGCCAGCATATTACCCCGATTCTCATTAACCGGGAGACGGATCTTGTTCAGTTTTTAAAAGATGATTACACCTATCTGGCGGTGGAGATTATCCGCGGCGACACCATCAACTATGCGCTGCTGGAGATACCGTCCGACAAAGTCCCACGCTTCGTTAATCTGCCGCCGGAGACACCGCGCAGACGCAAGCCGATGATCCTCTTGGATAATATTCTGCGCTACTGCCTGGATGACATTTTTAAAGGGTTCTTCGACTATGACGCGCTTAATGCCTATTCGATGAAAATGACCCGCGATGCCGAATATGACCTGGTGCATGAGATGGAATCCAGTCTGATGGAGCTGATGTCTTCCAGCCTGAAGCAGCGCCTGACCGCTGAACCTGTGCGCTTTGTCTACCAACGCGATATGCCCGCCGCGCTGGTCGACGTACTGCGGGAAAAACTGACGATCTCCCGGTATGACTCAATCGTACCCGGCGGGCGCTACCACAATTTTAAAGACTTTATTAATTTTCCGAATGTCGGTAAAGCCAACCTGGTCAATAAACCGTTACCGCGGTTACGCCATCTTTGGTTTGATAAAGAGAAGTTTCGTAACGGTTTCGACGCGATTCGTGAACGTGATGTGCTGCTCTATTATCCTTATCACACCTTTGAACATGTGCTGGAACTGCTGCGTCAGGCGTCGTTTGACCCAAGCGTGCTGGCGATCAAAATCAATATTTATCGCGTAGCGAAAGACTCGCGCATTATTGACTCGATGATCCATGCCGCCCATAACGGCAAAAAAGTCACCGTGGTGGTGGAGTTGCAGGCGCGCTTCGATGAAGAGGCAAATATTCACTGGGCCAAGCGGTTAACCGAAGCGGGCGTCCATGTTATTTTCTCTGCGCCCGGGCTGAAAATTCACGCCAAACTCTTTCTCATCTCACGAAAAGAGGGTGATGACGTGGTGCGTTATGCGCATATCGGCACCGGTAACTTCAACGAAAAAACAGCGCGGCTGTATACCGATTATTCGCTGCTGACCGCCGATGCGCGCATTACCAATGAAGTGCGTCGGGTCTTTAATTTTATTGAAAACCCCTATCGCCCGGTCACTTTCGATTATTTGATGGTTTCTCCACAAAACTCACGGCGTCTGCTGTATGAGATGATCGATCGTGAAATCGCCAATGCCCAGCAAGGCTTACCGTCAGGGATTACCTTAAAGCTTAACAACCTGGTTGATAAAGGGTTGGTCGACAGGCTATACGCCGCGTCGGGTTCGGGCGTCCAGGTCAATCTGCTGGTACGCGGTATGTGTTCTCTTATTCCGCAACTGGAAGGCATTAGCGATAATATTCGCGCGATTAGCATCGTGGATCGCTATCTGGAACACGATCGAGTTTATATTTTCGAAAACGGCGGTGATAAGCAAGTTTGGCTCTCTTCAGCTGACTGGATGACGCGTAATATTGACTACCGTATCGAAGTCGCTACGCCTATCCTCGACCCGCGGCTTAAACAGCGCGTCCTGGATATCATTGACATTCTGTTTAGCGACACGGTAAAAGCGCGTTTTATCGATAAAGAACTCAGCAACCGCTACGTACCGCGCGGCAATCGCCGTAAAGTCCAGGCGCAGCTGGCAATTTATGACTACATCAAATCACTCGAGCAACCAGACTAACGCTATGCCAATTTACGATAAATCCCCTCGTCCGCAGGAGTTCGCTGCGGTCGATCTCGGCTCAAACAGCTTTCATATGGTCATTGCCCGCGTGGTTGACGGCGCAATGCAGATTATCGGGCGTTTAAAACAGCGCGTCCATCTGGCGGACGGGCTGGGCGCAGATAATAAACTCAGCGAAGAAGCCATGGAACGGGGGCTTAGCTGTCTGTCGCTGTTTGCTGAACGCTTACAAGGTTTCTCCCCTTCCAGCGTCTGTATCGTAGGCACCCATACGTTACGTCAGGCGCAAAATGCCGCTGATTTTCTCAAACGCGCGGAAAAGGTTATTCCCTACCCGATAGAGATTATTTCCGGTAACGAAGAAGCGCGCCTGATTTTTATGGGCGTAGAACATACGCAGCCGGAAAAAGGCCGCAAGCTGGTGATCGATATCGGCGGCGGGTCAACAGAGCTGGTCATTGGCGAAAACTTCGAACCCAGGCTGGTTGAAAGCCGTCGTATGGGCTGCGTGAGCTTCGCGCAGCTCTACTTTCCCGGCGGCGTTATCAATAAAGAAAACTTCCAGCGCGCCCGAATGGCGGCGGCGCAAAAACTGGAAACCTTAACCTGGCAGTATCGTATTCAGGGCTGGAACGTAGCGATGGGCGCTTCCGGTACGATTAAGGCCGCTCATGAAGTTCTCCTGGCGCTGGGTGAGAAAGATGGCTTCATTACGCCGGAGCGCCTCGATAAACTGAAGTCAGAAGTGTTGAAGCACCGCTCCTTTAATGCGCTCAGCCTGCCGGGTCTGTCTGAAGAACGAAAAGCGGTCTTTGTGCCGGGCCTGGCGATTCTGTGCGGCGTTTTTGATGCTCTGGCTATCCGCGAGCTTCGCCTTTCCGACGGCGCGTTGCGCGAAGGCGTGCTGTATGAAATGGAAGGCCGCTTCCGCCATCAGGATGTTCGCAGCCGTACCGCAAAAAGTCTGGCCAATCAATACAACATTGACAGAGAACAGGCCAGACGCGTGCTGGAAACCACCATGCAGATGTACGAGCAGTGGCAGGCCCAGCAGCCAAAACTGGCGCATCCGCAGCTTGAAGCGTTGCTCCGTTGGGCGGCAATGCTGCATGAGGTTGGACTGAATATTAATCACAGCGGTTTACATCGCCATTCGGCTTATATTCTGCAACACAGCGATTTGCCCGGCTTTAATCAGGAGCAGCAAATGATGATGGCGACGCTGGTGCGTTACCATCGTAAAGCCATAAAACTGGATGATATGCCCCGCTTTACGCTGTTTAAGAAAAAACAGTATCTGCCGTTAATTCAGCTACTTCGGCTGGGCGTATTACTGAACAACCAGCGGCAGGCGACCACCACGCCGCCGACGCTGCGGCTAACGACCGATGACAGCCACTGGACGTTATGTTTTCCGCATGACTGGTTCAGCCAGAATGCGCTGGTACTGCTTGATCTGGAAAAAGAACAGCAGTACTGGGAAGCGGTAACTGGCTGGCGTCTCAATATTGAGGAAGAAAGCTCGCCGGAGATCGCCGCGTAAATTGTGGATCAGACGCCGCGGCGCGGCGTCTGCCTTTACTGAATCTCAGATAATAGCTGCGGCTCGCCAATTAAATATCCCTGAAGATAGTCGATCCCCAACGACAGCACGACGCTTCGTATTTCTTCGCTCTCGACATACTCCGCGACGACCTGCATATTTTTCATTCGCGCTAAATGACAAATAGAAGCCACAATCTGATAATCGAGACTGTTTGACACTATATTGCGAATAAAACTGCCGTCAATTTTAAGAATATCGGCGTCAACGTTTTTCAGCCGCGCATAGCTGGCGTAGCCAGTACCGAAATCATCAATCGCTATCTGACAGCCAAACTGCTGTAGCTGTCCCAGCGTCAACTGCGCCTGCTCAGCATTGGTGAGAGAGTTGCTTTCCGTTACCTCAAAAACCAGTTGCCAGGGTTCAACCTGATATTGCGTAAGCAACTGCTTAACTTCTGCAGGAAAACGGGCGCGGCATACCGATGTTGGCGACAGATTAATGGCAAAACGATGCGCGGGCATATATTCCCGGCTGGCCGCCATAAACCGCAGCGTGTTTTCAATCACCCAGAGATCGATAGCGGAAGACAAACCAAACTCATGCGCCACGGGTAAAAAATTGTCCGGGTTGATAACGTCGCCGTTGTCATCCCTGAGTCGCAGTAAAATTTCATGGTAAACGTCCCCACGTACACCGAAAATAGGCTGCGCCATCAGGAAAAAATGATCGTGCTCCAACGCCTGTTGCAGGCGATTCATCATCGCAATTCTGCCCTTCAAATCGCGCTGCAGGTGCATTGCGCCGCGCCGCTGTAAATCCTCCGGCGCGTTAGTCGTCAACGAAAGATCGGAACTGGTGCTTAATTCGCCCAGCAGAAGATAAAGGTGGCTAACCGGAGAACGCACGCAGCAGTAGCTCACGCCGACAGGCGGCTGTAGCGGCAGTCCATCCCAGATAAACCGAAACTGCTTAATATGTTTATCCAGCGCTTCAATACGCTGCTGATGCGACTCTGTATTAAGACGCAGCACCAGGTCGTGCCCTGACATCTGGTAGACGCACTCATTTGAGGCCAACATCGGCGTAATCCAGTGAGAGAGCTTTTGCTTATACTGGATGCGTAGCATGACGCCATAATTTTTACCCAATAGCTCCAGACCCGGCACGTGTAAAAAACAGATCGTAGACCAGGGCGCATTTTGGAGCGCGCGGTTTAACGCACGTAAATTGGGAAGATGTACCACCGGGTCAAGATAGGCCAGCCGCCGTGCGCGACCACTCACTACGCGCTGGCGCGTGGCCAGTACAGACATATAATTAACAATAAAAGAAAAAACCAGATAGCTCGAAGAGGTAATCGCTAATTGCGTATCATAACCTGAATACCAGGGCATATAACGCTGATAATAATGAATTGACGTAATTAGCACGACGGCCCAGATAATTGAAATAAACTTATAGCCATAGCGCATCGCGCCCCACAGCATGACCGGCAATAATAACGAAAGCGTATAGTTGGTACTAAATATTGAACTATTATCAGTCAATGGCATACACAGTATAAACATTAGTGTAGTCAATACGGCCAGCCAAATAACGATCTCTTTTTTAGTGGCCTTGCTATCAATCTGTAGCTTTAATTGCTGATAATACCCGCGCAGGTGCAGCGGATTGCGGAGAGTACGAATAATAAAATAGCACAATGGCACGCCGATAAGGTTACCGACCAGTAACGCCTGGTAATTAATCAGCGTGTTGATATTAAAGGGCATTACCCCCATCAGGCTGGCTTTGCTTTCGTACATGCCAACAAAAGCGGCAAACTGGTAGATGACCAGAAATAATGTTGCAGAACAAAATACCTGCCAGAATATTCGTTGAAACAGCAGGTGGGCGTCGCCGTGGGAAACATTGTTTCGCCGGGGGGAAAAGACACGATAGCCGCCCCAGCTTAGCACGATAGTAATGATAAAGTGCATCGTCACGGAAAGGGTTTCATACAGCCCTGTCTGCGGGTATCTGCGCCAGAAGATAGCAAGCACAATGCCCGGCAGTGCTGCCCAGCCGAAAAAGAGCATCAGACTAAGCATAAAAGCTAACGGCAGGTAAAAAAGAACCACATTTCCAGTGCTGGTAAGCGCATAAGTATTTGCGCTACTTAAAACAGGTAGTAAAATCGAAGGGAGAATGAGCGGTAGTCCCCACCATTTATCTCTGATATTTATATAAGTTTTATTTAGTTTCATAGATGCTCAGCAGAACCCCCCAATCCCAAAGGGGCGTTAACAGACAGGCATCCCACCTGACTTTAAATTGATGATGCGATATACATCACACGATAGTCATCGATTGTAATTATTAAACAAAAGTAACATTTGATTTAAGTCAATTATTACCTTTCTCCTGCAGCCTTTATTCGCCTTTTTATTCTTTGTTATCATTAATTTATTATTAATGTAAATACTAAAATTATCTTCCATAACAATATAAGATAAATCAACTGACGCAATTTTACATTAAGAGGAATTGACCATCGGTTCGCAGTATGCCTTAATGTAGAGTGAACGCAGGCTTGTTACGTTCTTCGCCTTGATAATACCCTTGAAGAACCCAGCCTGATCCCGCCCATACCGCTGGGCCAACGTTAAGGAACCCTTTGTGAGTCAGGCCAACAGTATGCGAAAACGACATCGATTTAACACTCGCATGACCCGTATCGTACTGCTTATCAGTTTTCTCTTCTTCTTTGGACGTTTCGTCTACTCTTCTATCGGCGCCTGGCAGCACCATCAGGATAAAAAAGAAGCGCAACAGTCATCGCTTTCTGTCACCACGCAGGGACAACGTTAAGCTGTTATCCGTTAAAAAGCCCGCGCAAGAAAAAGAAGCTTTAGCGTTAACGCAAAAAGACAATCCCACTCAATGGGTTCAGGCCATGATCAGACGCTTAAAGAGCAACCGCGGGATATCCTGCCTGGGTGATAAGATCACATGCGCGGTTACTAAGATTCCCTTGACCGAATACAAAACCCGATAGCCTTCAGCGTGGTTAAACTCCCGGTAGCTGGCACAGCCAATTTTCAGCAGTTCAGGGCAACCAGTTCTACCTACGAGGAGTAAACCTCGTGGGACAACTCCAGTAACATCAATTGCTTCTAAGTACATCAGTAATTGGTTGAACTATAAACTGCCACCAGGGATCAGATTACCAACGTTGACAGGCAAAACCATCAACTCATTACAGCTAAGCTCAACGAATAATTTAGGTCGTTTCGTTGGTCGTAATGTACCCTGGCTCGGTTGGGTTATGACATTCACTACGATTTATGATATCCAGCGTGATATTAAAGATACATTTAATCGTGTGGCGGTTCCTAAAGATCGCATTCAGTGGACGTGCTTCTAATGAGAGATATTGAGAAAGAAATTATCGATTTTATCGATCAGGAATATAACACTAAAAAGTACTTTCTCTGTGGGCCAAAGCGAACCATCACGCTTGATATCAGTATTAGGGATGATCTAAAACTCGTTTTTGAAGATAGTGAAGAACTTCTACAAGAGTACTTCAAGCGTTGGAATGTAGATTCAGAAGGATTTGACATACTCAACTATCTGAATCCAGAGTACTTTGGAAGTAAAGAGCCTGATCCGCGTAAACCACTAACGGTTGGTATGCTCGTTGAAAGAGCTAAAGCTGGACGTTGGTTATATAGTTGAAGAATAAGTTACTATATTTTAAATACCCCTTATTTGGGCTGAATCGCCACGGGTAACCTGGGCACTTCTGAGTCGTTGGTAGATCTTTTTCTTTATCCGTTCACGCTTCAGTAGCTGGAAAAAGCTTTCTGCAACCGCATTGTCATGACAGTTGCCACGACGGCTCATACTGTCCTCCAGTCCGTGCGATTTCAGCCATTCATAGCGGGTGTACTGACTACCCTGATCAGACTGAACCAGCACCTGTTTTTGGGGATGACGTCGCCACACGGCCATCAGAAGCGCATTCAGGATAATATCTTTTGTCATTCGTGGTTGCATTGACCAACCGATAACTTTGCGCGAGAACAAATCAACGACCACGGCAAGATACAGCCAACCTTCGTGGGTTCGTAATTACGTCAAATTTGCCGTCAGGAACTGTGCGCCACATAGAAAATTCATGAATGCACATAAATAAAAACCCTCTGCAAAAACAGAGGGCTAAATTCACTTTTACCTGTTCATGAAAACACAGGAAGGGTTATAAGCTTATTCCCACTCAATGGTAGCCGGTGGTTTACCGCTGATGTCATACACCACACGGGAAATCCCGTTGACTTCATTGATAATGCGGTTGGAAACACGACCCAGGAAGTCATACGGCAGATGTGCCCAGTGCGCGGTCATAAAGTCGATGGTTTCGACGGCACGCAGAGAGACCACCCAATCGTACTTACGACCATCGCCCATGACGCCAACGGAACGGACCGGCAGGAACACGGTAAACGCCTGACTGACTTTGTCGTACAGATCCGCTTTGCGCAGCTCTTCAATGAAGATAGCGTCCGCGCGACGCAGCAGGTCACAGTACTCTTTCTTCACTTCACCCAGAACACGAACGCCGAGGCCCGGCCCCGGGAACGGATGGCGATACAGCATGTCATACGGCAGGCCCAGCTCCAGACCAATCTTACGCACTTCGTCTTTGAACAGCTCTTTCAGCGGTTCAACCAGCCCCATCTTCATCTCTTTCGGCAAGCCACCGACATTGTGGTGAGATTTGATGACGTGCGCTTTACCAGTTGCAGACGCCGCAGATTCGATAACGTCAGGGTAGATGGTGCCCTGCGCCAGCCATTTCACATCTTCCAGTTTCAGCGCTTCTTCGTCGAATACTTCCACAAAAACGCGACCGATGATCTTACGCTTGGCTTCTGGATCGTTTTCGCCAGCCAGCGCTGACAGGAAGCGATCTTCTGCCGGTACGTGAACAATGTTCAGACCAAAATGGTCGCCAAACATGTCCATCACCTGCTCGGCTTCGTTGAGACGCAGCAGGCCGTTGTCGACGAATACACAAGTCAAATTTTTGCCAATCGCGCGGTGCAGCAGCATCGCGGTGACGGAAGAATCCACGCCGCCGGAGAGACCGAGGATCACTTTATCGTCGCCTACCTGCTCGCGAATGCGCGCCACGGCGTCGTCGATAATTTTCGCCGGCGTCCACAACGCTTCACACTGGCAGATATCACGTACAAAACGCTCCAGCATGCGCATACCCTGGCGGGTGTGAGTCACTTCCGGGTGGAACTGTACGCCGTAGAAGCGTTTTTCTTCGTTGGCCATAATGGCGAACGGACAGCTCTCGGTGCTGGCGACGGTCACGAAGTCGGACGGAATCGCCGTCACTTTATCGCCGTGGCTCATCCACACATCCAGCAGCGGTTTGCCGTCGGCGGTCAGGGAATCTTCAATACCGCGAACCAGCGCGCTGTCGGTCAATACTTCGACCTGCGCGTAACCAAATTCACGCTCATTAGAACCTTCTACATGACCACCAAGCTGCATCGCCATGGTTTGCATCCCGTAGCAGACGCCAAATACCGGCACGCCTGCTTCAAAGACATACTGCGGCGCGCGCGGGCTGTTTTCTTCGGTGGTGCTTTCCGGGCCGCCGGAAAGAATAATGCCGCTTGGGTTGAAGTCACGAATTTGTGCTTCTGTCACATCCCACGCCCATAGTTCGCAGTAAACGCCCAACTCACGCACGCGGCGTGCAACCAGTTGAGTGTACTGAGAACCGAAGTCCAGAATGAGGATGCGATGCTTATGAATGTTTTCCGTCATTGACGCTTATTCCGAGGCAAGTGAAACAGATTAAATAAATCGCCCGACACGAAGGTCGGGCGAAGAAAATCAGGAGCCCAGACGGTAGTTCGGGGACTCTTTGGTGATGGTCACGTCGTGAACGTGGCTTTCCTGGATACCCGCACCGCTGATACGCACAAACTCCGCTTTAGTACGCAGTTCGTCGATGGTAGCACAACCGGTCAGCCCCATACAGGAGCGCAGGCCGCCCATCTGCTGGTGAATGATCTCTTTCAGGCGACCTTTGTAGGCTACGCGGCCTTCGATACCTTCCGGCACCAGTTTGTCGGCGGCGTTGTCGCTCTGGAAGTAACGGTCGGAGGAACCTTTGGACATCGCGCCCAGCGAGCCCATCCCACGGTAAGATTTGTACGAACGGCCCTGGTAGAGTTCGATTTCGCCCGGGGATTCTTCGGTACCGGCCAGCATAGAGCCCACCATTACCGCGCTCGCGCCTGCGGCGATGGCTTTGGCGATGTCGCCGGAGAAACGAATACCGCCGTCAGCGATAACCGGAATCCCGGTGCCTTCCAGCGCTTCCACCGCGTCGGAAACAGCGGTGATCTGCGGAACGCCCACACCAGTCACGATACGAGTCGTACAGATAGAGCCAGGGCCGATACCCACTTTCACCGCGCTGCAACCGGCTTCCGCCAGTGCGCGAGCGCCTGCGCCCGTCGCGACGTTGCCGCCGATGATTTGCAGGTCAGGATATTTAGCGCGCGTTTCACGGATACGTTGCAACACACCTTCAGAGTGACCGTGAGAAGAGTCGATCAGCAGTACGTCAACGCCTGCCGCCACCAGCGCGTCAACGCGCTCTTCGTTGCCCGCGCCTGCGCCGACCGCCGCGCCGACACGTAAACGGCCCTGCTCATCTTTACAGGAGTTTGGTTTACGTTCCGCTTTCTGGAAATCTTTTACGGTAATCATGCCAAGCAGATGGAAGTTATCATCAACGACCAGCGCTTTTTCTACGCGTTTTTCGTGCATTTTTGCCAGCACGACTTCACGGGCTTCGCCTTCACGAACGGTCACCAGACGCTCTTTCGGCGTCATGTAAACGCTAACCGGCTGGTTCAGGTCAGTCACAAAACGCACGTCACGACCGGTGATGATACCCACCAGCTCGTTATCTTCAGTCACCACCGGATAGCCCGCAAAACCGTTACGCTCGGTCAGGGCTTTCACTTCATGCAACGTGGTGGTTGGCAGGACGGTCTGCGGGTCGGTCACTACGCCGGACTCGTGTTTCTTCACGCGGCGAACTTCTTCCGCCTGGCGCTCGATGGACATGTTTTTGTGGATAAAACCAATGCCGCCTTCCTGGGCCAGGGCAATTGCCAGGCGCGCTTCCGTCACGGTGTCCATCGCCGCAGAAAGCATAGGAATATTCAGACGAATAGTTTTCGTCAACTGCGTGCTGAGATCGGCAGTATTCGGCAAAACGGTGGAGTGAGCGGGAACAAGGAGGACGTCGTCAAACGTCAGGGCTTCTTTAGCGATACGTAGCATGGGCAATATCTCACCTGGGAGGTTAATAAATATTGCCGCGGCATTATACAGAACGTAATCGGTTGCATCTACATTTTTTTGCAAATAGTGCTTGCGATCCCCCGTGAGCAGGTTACTATCGATTGAATAACCTGCTGATTTAGAATTTGATCCCGCTCACATGTTATCCTCTCAAACTTCCTCAATTTTTACCGTAAGCCGCCTTAACCAGACGGTTCGTCTGCTGTTGGAACAGGAGATGGGACAGGTATGGATCAGCGGCGAGATTTCTAATTTCACGCAGCCTGCGTCGGGCCACTGGTACTTTACGCTCAAAGACGATACCGCTCAGGTGCGCTGTGCGATGTTCCGTAACAGCAACCGCCGGGTGACGTTCCGCCCGCAGCACGGGCAGCAGGTGTTAGTCCGCGCCAATATCACGCTGTACGAGCCGCGCGGCGATTATCAAATCATCGCCGAAAGTATGCAGCCCGCGGGCGAAGGCTTGTTGCAGCAGAAATATGAGCAGCTAAAAGCCAAACTGCAGGCCGAAGGCTTGTTCGATCAGCAGCATAAACAGCAGTTGCCCTCCCCGGCCCACTGCGTTGGGGTGATCACTTCGAAAACCGGCGCGGCGCTGCACGATATTCTCCACGTGCTAAAGCGTCGTGACCCATCCCTGCCCGTTATTATCTATCCAACCGCAGTCCAGGGCGACGACGCGCCGGGGCAGATCGTTCGTGCTATCGAACTGGCGAACGCGCGCGGCGAATGTGATGTACTGATCGTCGGACGCGGCGGCGGTTCGCTGGAAGATTTGTGGAGTTTTAACGACGAACGCGTGGCGCGGGCGATTTTTGCCAGCCGTATTCCGGTGGTCAGCGCCGTCGGTCACGAAACGGACGTGACGATAGCTGATTTTGTCGCCGACCTGCGCGCGCCGACGCCATCAGCAGCGGCAGAAATTGTCAGCCGCAACCAGCAGGAGTTGTTGCGTCAGATCCAGTCCGCCCAGCAGCGTCTGGGCATGGCGATGGACTACTACCTCGCCAACCGCAGCCGTCGTTTCACGCAGATTTTTCACCGTCTGCAACAGCAACATCCGCAACTGCGTCTGGCCCGTCAGCAAACCGCGCTGGAACGTCTACGCCAACGGATGGGATTTGCGCTTGAGGCCAGGATTAAGCAGGCCACTCAGCGCCAACAGCGCGTAAGTCAACGCCTGAGCCAGCAAAATCCGCAGCCGCGCATTCACCGCGCGCAGTCGCGCATCCAACAGCTGGAATATCGTCTGACGGAGAATATCCGCTCACGGTTAAGCGAACAGCGCGAGCGTTTCGGCAACGCGGTCACGCACCTGGAGGCGGTCAGCCCGTTAGCCACGCTGGCGCGCGGCTATACGGTTTCGACGACAACGAACGGCAAGGTGCTGAAAAAGATCAAACAGGTCAAAGCAGGCGATATCATGACCACGAGACTGGAGGACGGCTGGCTTGAAAGTGAAGTCAAATCCGTCACACCGGGCACGTAATCCAACACTCCCCCACCTTTTGCAGCGCGATGTTGGGTTTCGACTTTGCCTCACCCAACCTACGCGCCACGTCGGATAAGGTGTAGCCGCAATCCGACGATCAACCGGTTTGTCATTCGCCTCAAAACCGGGCAAGGAATACCCGCCCGGTTTTGTCTAACTTACCAGTTATAGCGCAGATTGAGGCTACCGTTCAGATCGCCAAAGTCATTGCTGCCAGTCTGCCCGGCAACCTGAGCGCGAACGCTCCACTGCTTATCGATATCTGCCTGCAGACCTACTTTCAGCTCCGCACGGTTAGCCGGAAGATCCTGTTTCACCGTAGCATCATCAAACGATACCGACACATCATCGCTGGTGTGCAGCCAGTTAGCTTCAGCAAACGGCTGGATAACCGTACGGCTGCCTTTGTACAGCTTGCCGTCAACACGCAGACCCAGGCGCGTTGTCCAACTGTCGCCATCCTGACCGTCGATCCGCGTGCCGTAGTTATCCTTCACACTATCCGCTGAGTAATTCTGCCAGACAACCTGCGCCTGCGGCGTCAAACTGACGGTATTGCCGTTGTTAAGCGCAATATCGTAGCGATAACCGGTTTCCAGCGAGACGGCGTTAGCGGTTGAATCGTAAGATTCAGAGCCCGCATCACCGCTCTCTACGCTGTTGTTGTAGAAACCATATTGGTACCAGCTGTCGACGTACACGCCGCTATGCGTTTGGGCATCGGCAAACCAGGTGGCATAGACGCCGAGGTTGTAGCCGTCTACGTTGCCGCTACTGGTGAACTGGCTACCGTCTGCGCCACGGTTACCGGTGCTGTCGGTATCGGCGTTGATGTAGCTCGCCATGACGCCAACGGTAACGCTCTGCTGGCCGTTGCCCCAGGCCAGAATGTCGCCGCCTAACTGGAACTGGGAGTAGTTGCTGTCCATATCGATATTGCCGCTGACAGCCTCGGATTCCGCTTTACCCGCTTTGAAGCGTGCCCATACGCTGCCATCGGCATTACGATACTGGCTGCCCTCGCGGTCATAGAGGGTCTGCATTTGCAGGTTGCGCGCCATCCACTGGTTGCCCATGTACGCGCCGATATCCGCACGGTACTGTGGTGCGACATCGCCACCATCGTCCGGAGGCGTGACATTACCGCCATCGTCGCCGTCGTCCGGAGGCGTGACATCACCGCCGCTGTCGTCATCATCAGACTGTGCTTTTGACGCCAAATACCAGTCGTTGTCACTTTCATTCCAGTACAGACGGTAGGTATACAGACTGGCGTTAACTTCATTTTTTAACACAAACGCATCGCTTGTCGATGTGCCGCCAACATCTACCACTTCGATACCGTTAGTGGTCTGCGCCCCACTGCCGATGCCGTTGATGTACAGATCGGTGGAGCCGGAGGCATCGCCGGTAATGACCAACTTATCGGTCGCCGAATCATCGTCGCCCAGGACGGTATTCAGGTAAAGCGAGCCGCCGTTGCCGATGTAATCGCCATCGACATAAAGCGTATTGCCAGGCGTGCTGGAGGAGCTGCCGCTGGTCATTGCCCCCATGTTGATCAGATCGCCATTGAGGGTGAAGATAGCGCCTGTCTCCTCGCTGTCGCCAAAGACCAGCGTCCCTTCGTTGGTCACCTTACCGTTAACGGTCGTACCGTTGCTGCCGCCGAAGGTCGCCCCGGAGGAGACGTTCACCGCCTGCTGGCTGCCCATCTCGCCAATCGAGCCGTCTCCGGACAGCCATAGCGTGCCTTCCTGTACGTTGGTATCGCCGCTATAGGTGTTCGCGCCGCTCAGCGTCAGTTTACCCGCGCCCAGTTTGGTCAGCGATTTACCGTCCCAGTCGCCGTTGCCGGTTTTATCGCCCAGAACGCTGGTGACTTCAAAACTGTCGCCTGCGCCCAGGGTAAAAGTGCCATGTGCTGGCGTCGCTGACGTGGCGGTCGCATTCCAGCTCAGCCCTTCGGTAAGCATATATTCTGACGCATCTTCAGGATTGATTGTCCCGGTTACGGTCAGATAGTCCGGCTGGTCGGTGAGGTTCATCGTCAGGCTGGTGAAGTCGCCGCTGATATCGCTGGTCATATCCATCAGTTTAAAGGACTGGAACTCCGCGTCGGAGGCGCGCGTTTGCAGGCCGTCGTCGCTGATGACCAGATCGCCGCCAAGCGTGGCGCTGCCACCGGTAATCAGCGGTTGCACTGAGTCACTATTCAGCTCAACGTTCAGCATACTGCCATCTTGCTGAATTAACGCGCTGTCGCCGAGATCCAGCGAGGTGCCGAGCGCCAGTTGGGTTGTCGCACCACTGTGAGTGGTGATGCCGCCCACCGCGCTGACTTCACCGTCTGCGTCCAGCACCAGCGTGGCGTTATTGTCTACCAGACCGGTGCCCAGCGCCGTCGTACTGGCGGCGACCAGCGTACCTTCATTGATGGTGGTGCCGCCGCTGTAGTCGTTGTCGCCGGAGAGGATCAGCGTGCCTGCTCCTTCTTTGGTCAGCGATTTACCGTCCCAGGTGCTATTCGGATCAAGCGTGTCGTCAACGTCTGTCAGATTAGCCGCAACGTTAAAGCTGCCGTCAGGGTCGCTAAGGGTAAAGGTACCGTGAGCGTCGGTAGAAGCGTTGTCTCTGTCCGCATACCAGGAGAGGGAGGCCGTCAGATCATAGTGGGTGTTGTCTGCTTCGTCGACTTTCCCGTCGATAGTCAGGAAGTCAACATCTTCTCTGCTCATTCCCGCGACGGTCAGATTGTCGAAATCGCTCGTAATGGCGCTGTCGCTGTCAATCAGCGTGTAGGTGTATGCCTCAGGCGTCCAGCTGTCTGTAACGCTGCCGATGCCGGTAACATTCAGCGTACCAGTCAGCGTGACGCTGTCGGCGGTAATGGCGCTTTCGTTGGCCTTACTGAGGTCAATATTCAGCGTACTGTCGGCTTGCTGAGTCAGCGAGTCGACGTTGAGCGTCGTACCTTTGGCCAGCTCAGTCGTTGCTCCAGACTGGGTCGTGACATTCGCAAGGTTGAATTCGCCCTCCGCGTCCAGCTTCAGCGTACCCGCGTTATCGACATCACCGCCGCCCAGCGCGTTAACGTTAGCGACAATCAGCACACCATCGGCAATGGTGGTGCCGCCGGAGTAAGTGTTATCACCGCTTAACGTCAGTTCGCCCATACCGGTTTTCACCAGCGAACCGCTGCCGGAAAGCGTATTTTCCAGCTCGCCCTCGCCGACCTGAAGCACGCCGTTGTTGGCAATAGCCCCGGTACCCAGCGAATCCGCATGGTCAGCCGTCAGCATACCGCCGGTAATGGTGGTGCCGCCGGAGTAAGTGTTATCGCCGGTCACGATGAGATCACCGCTACCGCTTTTGATAATTTGGCCCCCGCCGGTGACGTTGTTATCCAGCGTTCCCTGGCCCAACTCAAGCTTTGCGTTTTCTGCAATGGCCACGTCGCCACTGCCGAGCGCGGCGGCATCATTCGCAGACAGCGTACCGCCGTTAATGTTGGTATTGCCATAGTCATTCGCCGTGTTGCTGAGAATGAGCGTGCCATCGCCTTCTTTGGTCAACGTTTCGCCGTCCCAGCCGCCAGGTACGGGGGAAACCTTACTCAGCTCGCTGGTAACTTCAAACGTTTCATTATCACCGAGGGTAAAGGTGCCGCTCGCTTCGCTAATGGAAGTCGCGTTAGCATTCCAACTGAGCTGCTGCTCCAGAACGAAGTTGGTGTTATCGTTAGCGTCAACGTCGACGCCGAAGGTCAGGTAATCTGGCAGTGAGTCGGTGTCGATATTCGTTGTCAGACTGTCAACATTGGTGCTTATTGCGTTATCAGAATCAATCAGGGTAATTGACTTGAACTGTTGATCCGATGTCGGGTCTCCAAAAGCCGCTGTTGAATCGAGATTTAAGGTCAGTGAACCATCAAGTATGGCGCTACCGGTGGTGATCGCCGGGGAGTCAGTGGCAGATAGCGTGATGTTCAGTTGGCTATCGTTTTGTAGCGTGAGCGCGTTAGTGATTTGTAATGTTTTTGCCGAAGCGCTACCGTCTCCGAGGGTAATTTCACCATTGCTGGTCAGGCTTCCAAGCGCCGAACTGCCGCTCATGGTCCACTGGCTGTCGGCATCGAGTGTTAATGAGCTATAAACGCCGTTGACGCTTCCTTGCAGTGAAGAATTGGTCAGTGACAAGGACGATGCGGTGATTCCCGCGTCAACGTTGCCATCAAGCGTTGTACTGTTAGCCTGTACGGTCACCGCGCTTTCCAGTTTGATGGCGGTCGGACCAGTCAATGTGCTGTTGGTGAGCTCGATAGGGTCGTTAATATTCGTTTTGCTGTCAACGTGCAGCGCGGCGGTTTGGGAGGCGACGTTCGCATTATTGACGGTTAACGCGTTAGTATCGTCATACCAACCGCTTTTTCCCTGGCTTGTCATTAAAATGCCGTCGTCGTCGGCGGTGATGGTTGCTCCGTCAATCTCTACGCTTGAAGCAATGCCTTTCACGCCAACGCCTTTGGAGTTGACGATCATCTGACTCTTATCATCACCGGAAACGTTCAGCGTCGACGCGCTTGATGCCTCAATGGCGGCACCTGTGGCGTTATTGTGCGTGACGGAAGAGTTCTTGATATTGAGAATACCCCGGTTGGCGGCAACAACCGTACTATCCGCGCCCGTAGAACTCACCGTACTATCGCTCACATTCAGGAAGGCGTTGCCGTTCGTGTCGCCAACCACACTCAATTGCCCCCTCGTGAGCGTGATTTTACTCCCGTCCTTGATGTTCAGCGTGCTGCCTTGCTGTAACGATATGTCGCTGCTTGTGTCCGCCGTTGCGGTGACCTCGGTGCCAATCAGGGTGGCTTGTGAATTTTTATAGAGCGTCAAAATGCCGTAATTGCCTTCAACCTCAAGGCTTCCTCCATTCAACGTCAGGTTGCTTTGCTCGTCGAGGTTGATACCTTGGGTATATCTTCCCTTCGTATAAATTTTTGCCTCGGTCAGTTCAAGTGTTGCTCCCCGATAGAGCGAAATCGCTGTAGCCACCGCATCACCGCCACTTGAAAGGGGGGCTCCACCGCCGTCCGTTCCAATCTCGATATTCGTGCCCGTGGCTGAAGTGGGCTGCCAGCCCTGGCCTTGAGTAGGTAAGCCTTCGAGGTACAGCGCGGCGCCTTCATCGGCGCCAGAATAGAACATCGGCGACGTTTCTGCGTTCAGGTCGTGGTCAACTCCGTCAATGTAGGACACCGAATTATCGGCCATGGCCAGCGGGCTGGCGAGCCCAAGCGCGGCAACAATTGCAAAGGTCAGCGCATTGTGTTTTGCACTAATTGTCCATCCTGACTCAGGCTTTTTAATAAAAGGGGAGACTTCATTAGCGTGCGCCTGTATTTTAACTTTGCTGTGGCCTCGCGCCAGTTCTGAAGCCACGATATACATATTTCGCACGGCGCTCCAGACAATACTGTAGGTCCTGTTCAATTTTTAAATTTCCTTTTAATAACGTTCACGAAGCAAGCTTGATTTTGATTGGGCTGTAAATAACGTT
>OKAA01000046.1_pt1 | contig 45535 bp, 34 predicted proteins | sample 1611051 | NCBI WGS metagenome assembly OKAA01 (sample SAMN04436707, study PRJEB24849) | human gut metagenome | biome: human gut; feature: NICU; material: stool | host: Homo sapiens | place: USA: Saint Louis, MO | collected 2010-09-04
GTAATTCTGATCTTTTTTTATTCATTTTGACATGTTTATTGTTTTTTTGGCTCTCCCGTCTTGCTTGTTTTGTTTGTTTTTTGAACGGTAAAAAATATTTATTATTTAATGCTGATGATCCTTTAAATAAAAAACACTTGTCTTTGGGTTTTTAATGTAAAATACTTTGCCGCGCATAAGGGATGTTATTTATTAACGTGTTGTTTGCTTCTTTTGAATGTTGCATCGGGAATTTCATAACTCGTCATATAATATATATCTACCCATATAAACATGGGGTATTGAGTATAGCTCCGTGTGAATAGCGTAAAAATACTCACCAACTTTTAATAAGGATGAAAAATGAATACAGCAGTAAAAGCTGCGGTTGCTGCCGCACTGGTTATGGGTGTTTCCAGCTTTGCCAATGCTGCGGGCAGTAATACTGGTACGGTTACTTTTACCGGTACTATTGAAGATTCACCGTGTTCAATCGTGGTTGGCGACGAACACCAGACCGTTAACCTGGGCCATATCGGTACCGGTTCTCTGATGGGCGGTAAAGAATCTTCAAAAGTCGATTTCCATATCGGTCTGGAAAACTGCGCATTCACCACTGAGAAAGAAGCGTCTACCGTTTTCTCTGCCATCGGTAACGAATCCAGCGCTAATCCGGGCAGCGTTGCGCTGATGCGTATCGGCGGCGGCGAAATGGCGGGTTCCAGCATTGTCATCGGCAACCACCTGGGTTCCGCGATCAAATTGGGCGACGCTTACAGCGAAAATCTGACGATGAACGGCAGCGTTGCGGCGGCGAAACAGACTCTTAACTTCAAAGCCTGGGTGAAAGGCGATTCCGCTGCCAGCACTATCGATACCGGCGAATTCAGCAGCACCGTAAACTTCACGATCAGCTATCTGTAAGTGAAATATCATCCTGCGGCAGTCTGCCGCAGGATAATGCTTAAAGTAAAAAAATAGATTATATATTTCAGGGATAGATTGTCTGATGGCTCACTATAAAAAATTTCGTCTGAGCACGCTTGCGGCCGTGGTGGGTATTGTTCTGGCTGTCGGTCCGGAAAATAGCTATGCGGAAGCGCCCATTCAATTTAATACCCGATTTCTTGATGTTAAAGATGATGCCAGCCTGGATCTCTCCCGTTTTTCCCGTAAAGGCTACATTATGCCGGGGAGCTATCATCTCCAGGTGCTGGTCAATCAGAGTCAAATTGCCCAGGATAATGTTATTACGTATTCCGTTGATAATAACGATCCTGATAACACCTATCCCTGTTTATCGCCTGAACTGGTATCGCTGCTGGGGTTAAAACCTGAAATAGCAGATAAAATGATCTGGATAAATGCCGGTCAGTGTCTGCAACCAGATCAACTGGAAGGGATGGAAACCCAAACGGATTTAAGCCAGTCAACGCTGACGGTGATTATTCCGCAGGCCTATCTGGAATACAGCGATGAAGAGTGGGATCCACCTTCCCGCTGGGATGAAGGGATTCCCGGCGTATTATTTGACTACAACGTTAACAGCCAGTGGCGACATGCTGAACATGATGACGGCGATGAGTATGACATCAGCGGCAACGGCACGGTGGGTGCCAACCTCGGCGCGTGGCGTTTGCGCGCGGACTGGCAGGCTAACTATCGTCACGAAAATGACAGCGAAGATAAAGACAACTTTGGCTCCAGTTCCGAACAGAACTGGGACTGGAACCGCTATTACGCCTGGTGGGCGATCCCGCAGCTCCGGGCGCAGCTAACGCTGGGCGAAGGATCGCTGGAATCCGATATTTTCGACGGCTTTAACTATGTTGGCGGCAGCCTTATCACCGACGATCAGATGTTACCGCCTAATCTGCGCGGCTACGCCCCGGATATATCAGGCGTGGCGCGCACCAACGCCAAAGTCACCGTGACCCAGCGCGGGCGGGTGATTTATGAGTCGCAGGTCCCGGCTGGGCCGTTTCGCATTCAGGATATTAATGAAACGGTATCCGGCGATCTACACGTCAAAATTGAAGAACAAAGCGGTCAGGTGCAGGAATATGACGTCAGCACCGCCTCCATTCCGTTTCTGACCCGTCCCGGCCAGGTGCGCTACAAGTTGGCAGCCGGGCGACCGCAGGACTGGGATCACAATATGGAAGGCGGCTTTTTCACCTCAGCCGAAGCCTCCTGGGGGATCGCTAACGGCTGGTCGCTGTACGGCGGTGCCATCGGTGAGCAGGATTATCAGGCGCTGGCGTTAGGACTGGGGCGCGATCTGGCGCTGCTGGGCGCGTTTTCCGTCGATGTCACCCATTCCCGTGCGACGCTGCCAGAGGGTAGCGCCTACGGCGACGGCACCATTCAGGGTAACTCGTTCCGTGCCAGCTACGCTAAAGATTTTGATGATATAGACAGCCGTCTGACGTTTGCTGGTTATCGCTTTTCCGAAGAAAACTACATGACGATGGACGAGTTTATCGATACGCATAATGACGATAACGATCGTCAGCGCACCGGCCACGATAAAGAGATGTATACCCTGACGTACAGCCAGAACTTTTCGGCAATAAACGTCAACGCCTATATCAACTACACCCATCGCACCTACTGGAATCAACCTAACCAGGACAGCTATAACCTGACGCTGTCGCACTATTTCGATGTCGGTGAGGTGCGCGGGATCAGTCTGTCGGTGAACGGTTTTCGCAACGAATATGACAATGAGCGTGATGACGGCGTGTACGTCTCGCTCAGTATTCCGTGGGGCAACAACCGCACGCTGAGCTACAACGGCTCCTTTAGCGATGACAACAACAGCAATCAGGTCGGCTATTACGAGCGCATTGACGATCGCAATAACTACCAGATCAACGCTGGTCGCGCGGATAACGGTGCGACTCTCGACGGCTACTACCGTCATCAAGCGAGCTATGCCGACATTGACGTCAGTGCGAACTATCAGGAAGGCGACTATACCTCCGGCGGGCTGAACATCCAGGGCGGCGCGACGCTGACTGCTAAAGGCGGGGCGCTGCACCGCACCAGCGTCAACGGCGGCTCGCGGCTGCTGGTGGATGTCGGCGATGAAGCGAACGTACCCATCTCCGGCTACAGCACGCCGGTATATACCAACGCGTTTGGTAAAGCCGTCATTGTCGACGTCAACGACTACTACCGCAACCAGGTGAAAATCGACATTACCCAGTTGCCGGAAGACGCGGAAGCAATCCTCTCCATCGCTCAGGCGACCCTGACGGAAGGGGCGATCGGTTATCGCCGCATGGAGGTGCTCAGCGGTAAAAAAGCCATGGCCAGTATCCGCCTGCGCGATGGCGGCACGCCGCCCTTCGGCGCAGAGGTTTACAACAGTCGCCAGCAACAGTTAGGGATCGTAGGTGAAGACGGCAGCGTTTATCTGATCGGCATTAACCCCGGCGAGCGGTTGCAGGTGACATGGGAAGGTAAAACGCAGTGTGAAGCGACGTTGCCCGATCCGCTGCCGGGCGATCTGTTTAGCGGCCTGTTGCTGCCGTGCATCGGCGACGCTTCATCACCTGAGGCAACGCAGCCCGAAGAGAAACCATTACTCCAGCTTCATACGCAGCGGCGGACGTCTTCGACGCAACCCGAAGCGCTCTCTTCTCGTTATCCAACACATTGATTCAGGAAACCGCATTCATGATGTCATTAAAACGTTATAACCTGGCCGCTGTTTTGCTGCTTTTGCTGGGCGGCTACGGTAGCGCCCAGGCCGCCATCGCGCCCGATCGCACCCGCCTGGTGTTTCGCGGCGAAGATAAATCGATAAGCGTCGATCTGAAAAACGCCAACAGCAAACTGCCCTATCTGGCGCAGTCCTGGGTGGAAGATGAGAAGGGCGTCAAAATCACCTCGCCTTTAATCGTCGTCCCACCGGTCCAGCGCATTGAGCCGTCGGCAATCGGACAGGTCAAAATTCAGGGGATGCCGGCGCTGGCGTCGCTCCCCCAGGATCGGGAAACCCTTTTTTATTACAACGTGCGCGAAATTCCGCCGCAAAGCGACAAGCCCAATACGCTGCAAATCGCCCTGCAAACGCGCATCAAAGTTTTTTACCGCCCGCAGGCGCTATCGAAAATCGATATGCAGCATCCCTGGCAATACAAGATCACCCTTCAGCGTCAGGGCAATGGCTATCAGGTGAGCAATCCGACCGGTTACTACGTGGTGTTAAGCAACGCCAGCAACCGCATGGACGGCACACCAGCCAGAGGCTTTAGCCCTTTAGTGATTGCACCAAAAAGCAATGTGACGCTGGGAGGGGACGCCAGTGAATTAGGTCACTCGCCTGTGCTGACTTACGTCAACGATTATGGCGCGCGGTTACCGCTGATTTTTAACTGTACTGACAACAGTTGTGCGGTAGATGAAGCAAAAAGCAGAAAGTCGTAACCGACAAGGAGACGCAAGATGAGGCAATGGCGGTTACGGCTGGGCACGGTAACGTGTGCGGCCATGCTGAGTGCGGTCAGTATGCCGCTGGCAGCGGGAAGTAAGACGGTCAACATGACGCTGACGATAGTCGTTAATGCCGCGCCGCCCTGTACTGTGACTGGCGGTGAGGTGGAATTTGGCAATGTGTTGACGACGAAAGTGGATGGGGTGAATTATCGGCAGGCGGTGGGCTATAGCCTGAGCTGTAACGGCAGAGTGAGTGATTACCTGAAGTTACAGATTCAGGGAAGTGCCGTGATTATCAATGGCGAGTCGGTATTACAAACTGATGTCGATGGATTGGGTATCCGTCTGCAAACCGCCACGGATGGCGCGCTGGTTTCACCCGGCAATACGCAATGGTTGTCATTTCAATACAGCGGTGGCAGCGGTCCGGCCATCGAGGCGATTCCTGTCAAAGATAATGGCGTAACGTTAACAGGTGGCGCGTTTAACGCAGGCGCTACGCTGGTGGTGGATTACCAATGAAAAAAATGGCTTTGATGGTGTTAATAAGCAGCAGTTTTGCCGCGCAGTCGGCTGAGAATCTTAAGTTTCACGGTACGTTAATATCACCGCCGAATTGCACGATTAGCCATAATCAGACGATCGAAGTTAAGTTCGGTAACATGCTGATTAGTAAAATAGATGGTACGCGTTACGCACAGAATGTTCCGTATGAGATCACCTGTGATTCAACGGTACGCGATGAGGCGATGGCGATGACCCTGACACTAAGCGGCTCTGTGACTGATTTTAATCAGGCAGCGATAAACACCAGTGTGGCGGGGCTGGGGATTGAACTTCGGCAGAACGACCAACCGTTTACGTTGGGGTCCACCATTACTGTAAATGAGCAGTCGGCACCTGTTCTGAAAGCCATACCGGTTAAAAAGAGCGGAGCCTCGCTGACAGAAGGTGACTTCGATGCGACGGCAACATTACAGGTGGATTATCAGTAATGGTTAAAAAACAGACGTTATTACACGGCGTGGTCTTCATCCTCTGGGGGACGCTGATATTGCCGGTCTCAGCGGCAGATAATCTGCATTTTTCCGGTAGTCTGGTCGCCAGTCCGTGTACCTTAACAATGCAGGGAGCCGATATTGCTGAAGTCGATTTTTCATCGCTTGATGCTTCTGACTTTATTCCCGGCGGCCAGTCTGCCCGCAAACCTTTGGTGTTTGAACTAACAGATTGCGATTCGGCGCTGAGTAACGGAGTGCAGGTAATTTTCACTGGAACCGAAGCGACCGGAATGCGCGGTATCCTGGCCATCGATAGCTATTCAGGCGCTTCCGGGATCGGGATTGGCATTGAAACGCTATCCGGCGTTCCCGTGGGCATTAATAACGAAAGCGGTGCGGTATTTACGCTGGTGACGGGGAAAAATACGCTAAGCCTGAATGCCTGGGTACAACGTCTTCCCGGCGAGGACCTGATTCCGGGAAGGTTCTCTGCAAGTGCGCTAGCCACATTTGAGTATTTATAATGAAAATAATACGGACTTTATTTTTGCTGCTGATTGCCGTTTATGGCAGTTCGGTAGTGGCCAAACCCATGCTGAAAGCGACGTTTTCAAGCACCACGATGTATTATGGTATTGGCCCTAATAGCGACAAATCTATTGTGGCGGAGGTGACGATAGCGACTCCGGAGGGAGTGTACTATGGCTCCTGGAACCTTTCGGGACATCGTAAAGGAGAAACGCTAACCGCAGACTCCTGGTCTGGGCCAGAACCTGCGCCGAAGGTTGTATTGAAGGATTTTGATAACACTGTTTCGCGATCTGCGTGCAAGAATCTTCCCTCGAACTGGAGGGGGTGTGGTTCTTTTACCCTGGAGATTACGGTACAAAGCGATGATTATGGTTGCCCCTGGCTGGCGTCGAGCCATATCGTTGCTACCGCTTTTATCACTAACGAAACGTATTCCCCGCCGGATACGCGCAGCTCAGTTTGCCCGAAAGTTCCCGTTGATACTTTTGATATCTCCTGGGATGCGAACGTTTCGAAACAGAAAACAACCCTCATGCTTGATGCCACCGGTGGCACGGTGAATCGCACGTTACATACCTATTTGATGGAGGGGGGGAAACTGTGCGATGGCAGCAAATTTGACAACCGTGGCGCTTATTGCCGTTTTGTCTCATCGGGTATTACGCTCAATGTGCTGGGCTGCGACCAGTCGAGCGTCACGACCAGCGCCGTTGATCATCCGATAACCGATGTTGAGCTTCATGACATTAATGTAGCGGTGAACACCCGCAACATTGGCTCCGGGCAGTTCACGTCGACCTGTAGCTTCCAGTATATTATTGATGAGCTTTAGGGGGGCTGGGTGTTTGGCGAAGATTCACGCTAACCTGGTATGAACCAAAAAAAAGCCGGGTGGCGGCTTCGCCTTACCCGGCCTACGTTGTTTCTGGACGTTCTCTTTTACAGTTTCGCAAACACCCGACGCGCGGCGTCGATGGTGTTATTGATATCTTCTTCACTGTGCGCCACGGACATAAAGCCTGCTTCGAACGCGGACGGCGCCAGATATACGCCTTCCTCCAGCATCAGGTGGAAGAAACGCTTAAAGCGTTCCACGTCGCACGCCATCACGTCCTGATAGTAGGTTACGCTCTCAGCGTCGGTGAAGAAAATCCCGAACATGCCGCCGACATGGTTAACCACCAGCGGAATATTCGCTTCTTCGGCAGCTTCCAGCAAACCTTCCGCCAGACGGGTGGTGAGCTCATCCAGCGTTTCATGAATGCCGGGCTGGGCGACTTCATTCAGGCAGGCGAAACCGGCCGCCATCGCAATCGGGTTGCCGGAAAGGGTGCCCGCCTGGTAAACCGGGCCCGTCGGCGCCAGCGCATCCATTACATCGCGACGACCGCCAAACGCGCCTACCGGCATCCCGCCGCCGATGATTTTACCCAGACAGGTCAGGTCAGGCACGACGCCGTAGTAATCCTGGGCTCCGGCCAGCGCTACGCGAAAACCGGTCATCACTTCGTCGATAATCAGCAGCGCGCCGAACTCATCGCACAAGGCGCGCAGACCTGGCAGGAATTCCGGCAGCGGCGGGACGCAGTTCATATTGCCCGCCACGGGTTCGACGATGATACAGGCGATTTCCTGCGGATATTGTTCAAACGCCGCGCGCACTGACGCCAAATCGTTATAAGTGCAGGTCAGCGTATGTTTCGCGAAATCTGCCGGCACGCCCGGCGAGTTTGGCTGACCGAGCGTCAGCGCGCCAGAACCGGCTTTGACCAGCAGACAGTCTGCGTGGCCGTGGTAGCAGCCTTCGAATTTGATAATCTTATCGCGGCCAGTAAAACCACGCGCCAGGCGAATAGCGCTCATGGTCGCTTCGGTGCCGGAATTCACCATGCGCACCATGTCCATGGTCGGCACCAGGTTGGTGACCAGTTCCGCCATTTTCACTTCCATTTCGGTTGGCGCGCCGAAGCTTAAACCGCGCTCCGCAGCTTCGATCACCGCATTGCGGATAGCCGGATGGTTATGCCCCAGTACCATTGGTCCCCAGGAACCGACATAGTCGATATACGCTTTGCCATCGACATCATAAAGATACGCGCCGTCCGCTTTTTCGATAAACAGCGGGGTGCCGCCCACGCCAGTGAAGGCGCGAACAGGGGAGTTCACGCCGCCGGGGATCAGCTCGCGGGCCGCGCTATAGAGATTTTCAGACTTACTCATGGAAAGATTCCTGGTTCGTAGAAAAAGTGAATACCCGCTATTCTAAGTTATTCAGAGAAGGTTATGAAAGTTTTACGCATTTGAAACAATACGATTTGCAGGGGATTTTCACGGCGTTGGCGAGTAGAATGCCGACTTTAGATTTGTATTACCAATTAATGATCTTCTGATGAAAACAGACACTTCCACCTTTTTAGCTCAGCAAATTGTGCGTTTACGGCGCAGAGATCAGATTCGCCGGTTAATGCAGCGGGATAAAACGCCGCTGGCCATCCTGTTAATGGCGGCCGTTGTCGGCACGCTTACCGGACTGGTTGGCGTCGCCTTTGAAAAGGCGGTTTCCTGGGTACAAAACATGCGCATTGGCGCGCTGGTTCAGGTCGCGGACCATGCGTTTTTGCTTTGGCCGCTGGCCTTTATCCTTTCGGCGTTACTGGCGATGGTCGGCTACTTTTTGGTGCGAAAATTTGCGCCGGAAGCCGGCGGCTCGGGTATCCCGGAAATTGAAGGCGCGCTGGAGGAGTTACGTCCGGTGCGCTGGTGGCGCGTGTTGCCGGTGAAGTTTATCGGCGGGATGGGAACGTTGGGCGCAGGAATGGTATTAGGGCGCGAAGGGCCAACGGTGCAAATCGGGGGCAACCTGGGGCGCATGGTGCTGGATGTTTTTCGTATGCGCAGCGCCGAAGCGCGGCATACGTTGCTGGCGACCGGCGCGGCGGCGGGGCTCTCTGCGGCGTTTAACGCGCCGCTGGCGGGTATCCTGTTTATTATTGAAGAGATGCGCCCGCAGTTTCGCTACAACCTGATTTCGATTAAAGCGGTGTTTACCGGCGTCATCATGTCGAGCATTGTGTTCCGCATATTTAACGGCGAAGCGCCGATTATTGAAGTCGGCAAACTGTCTGATGCGCCGGTTAACACGCTGTGGTTATACCTTATCCTCGGCATTATTTTTGGCTGCGTCGGGCCGGTATTTAATTCGCTGGTGCTGCGTACCCAGGATATGTTTCAGCGCTTTCATGGCGGCGAAATTAAAAAATGGGTGCTTATGGGCGGCGCGATCGGCGGCCTGTGCGGTATTCTGGGGTTGATTGAGCCGGAAGCGGCAGGCGGCGGATTTAACCTTATTCCTATCGCCGCGGCAGGTAATTTTAGCGTCGGGCTACTGCTGTTCATCTTTATTACCCGGGTGGTCACAACGCTGCTTTGCTTTTCTTCCGGCGCGCCGGGGGGCATTTTCGCCCCGATGCTGGCGCTGGGAACGCTGCTTGGTACGGCCTTCGGTATGGCGGCGGCAGTGCTTTTCCCGCAGTATCACCTGGAGGCCGGTACCTTTGCGATTGCCGGGATGGGGGCGCTGATGGCGGCGTCGGTGCGCGCCCCGCTGACGGGGATTGTGCTGGTGCTGGAGATGACCGATAACTACCAGCTCATTTTGCCAATGATTATCACCTGTCTTGGCGCGACACTATTAGCCCAGTTTTTGGGCGGGAAACCGTTATACTCAACCATCCTGGCGCGCACTCTGGCGAAGCAGGATGCGGAACAGGCGGCGAAAAACCAGAATGCGCCTGCGGGCGAGAATACTTGAACGAATTACCAGGGTATTAGATAATGACTGCCAATATTGGGTGAAAATTTATCCAATTACCGATGTCGTTTGGAGCAAAATATGAGTGATGACGTAGCGCTGCCGCTGCAGTTTACCGACGCAGCAGCGAATAAAGTAAAAAGTCTTATCGCTGACGAAGATAACCCGAATCTGAAACTACGCGTGTATATCACCGGCGGTGGTTGCAGCGGCTTCCAGTATGGTTTTACCTTTGACGATCAGGTTAACGAAGGGGATATGACCATCGAAAAACAGGGCGTTGGCCTGGTGGTTGACCCGATGAGTTTGCAGTATCTGGTGGGTGGTTCGGTCGATTATACCGAAGGCCTGGAAGGTTCCCGCTTCATTGTAACCAACCCGAATGCGAAAAGTACCTGCGGGTGTGGCTCTTCCTTCAGCATTTGATTGCTGTTCGTTGTGCCGGATGGCGACGCGAGCGTCTTATCCGGCCTACAACATCTTTCCTGTAGGCCCGATAAGCGTAGCGCCATCGGGCAAAACAATATCAACGTCCGTTTTCATCCAGTGCAAACGTCGGCAATTTCAAATGCCAGCGAATGGCCGCCAGCCGAATGAACAGCGTGACGACCATACCCATCATGCTGGCGCTTTCCAGCGGTACTGAAAACGTATAAAACGCGGTAGCGTGAACAATCCCGCCTATAATACAGGCCGTGGCATAGATTTCGGTGCGTAGGATCATGGGGATCTCGCGTGCCAGAACATCGCGAATAATCCCGCCGCCGACGCCGGTAATCACGCCCATACAGACAGCCACTAATGGCCCCGTTTCAGCGAGGAAGGCTTTATTCACCCCAATGCCGACAAACACCGCCAGCCCGACCGCATCCAGTACCGGCAACATCCATTTCGGCAGACGTCTTGGCTGGCGAACCAGCAGGATGGTCAGCATACTGGTGACCATGGCGACGACCAGATCGGTAGGATCTTTAACCCAGAATACCGGGCCGTTATCCAGCGCCATATCGCGGATTGTCCCGCCGCCGACGGCAGTAACGACGCCGAGCACCAGGACGCCGAACGGATCCATACGTAATTTCCCGGCCAGCAACACGCCAGAGATAGCAAATACAGCCGTGCCTACAATATCCAGCCAATAGACGAGCATTGTCGAATCCCCACTGGGAGCCTGGTAAGACAGGCTCTAATTCACCTGTGAAAGCGCATTACAGAGTTGTTTTGCGGCGAGGATAATACGCGGGCTTGCGCGTTCAAACCAGTCGCTGTTAAGCGGAATAACCGGAATTTTTAACAGGTTTCCCCAGTATTGTTCAATTTTGAGAATTTCGCCCGCTTTTCCGGCCACGATAATGGCCTGGGGATGCCTTGCCAGCACCTGCTCACGGCTGACTTGCGGCCACGGCACGCGGCTGTCAGCAAAGACGTTTTCTCCGCCGCAGGTCGTCAAAACCTGATGTTGAATAGACCCTTTACCACTGGTAAACAGAGGATTCATGCCAAACTGAAGAAAGACGCGCTTTTTAGCTTTACCGGCATACTCGACTTTGAGCGCGGCGTACTCGTTTAGCAATGTCTGCGCTGCCTGCTGAGCCTTTTCCGGCTGCGGGCTCCAGGCGGCCAGTTGGCGGAGCGCGTCGGCGATCTGTTCGATGGTTACCGCGTCCACCCACATAACCTTAATACCTAATGACGTTAGTTGGTTTACCTGGCGTTCCGCATTACCGCCGCGCCAGGCGACGACCAGATCCGGCTTCAGCGCCACAATGCGTTCCAGATTCATTCCCTGCCAGGTAGAGACCTGTTCTATTTTTTGCGCTTCGGGCGGGTAGTCGGAATAGCTGCTGACGCCAACGGGCGTAATCCCGGCGGCAAAAGCGAGCTCCGTATTGGCGGGAGAGAGGGTAATTACGCGCGGCGCAGCGTAAAGCCACACCGGGAGCGTAAGCAGCAGGGCGACCAGCGCCCTGAACATTTGCTTAACCATGCGCCAGTTTCTGTACCAGCGTTTCGACCATCAGAGTCGACTGTTTCGCCGCCACCGCGAGGAATTCGTCAAAGCTGAGGTGCGATTGCTGATCGGCCACGTCAGAGATAGCGCGTACCACCACGAACGGCACGTTGAAGTTATGGCAGACGTGGGCGATAGCGGTGGCTTCCATCTCTACGGCGACCGCGTCGGGGAAGTTATGCCGGATTTTCGCCAGCCCGACGGAACCGTTAATAAACGCGTCGCCGCTAACAATAAGGCCGCGTACCGCGTTCAGATTCAGATCCCTGATGCAGGATTCCGCGGCGGCGATCAGCTTATCATCGGCCTTAAATCCAGCCGGACAGCCCGGTAATTGCCCGTATTCATAGCCGAAAGCGGTCACATCAGCGTCGTGGTAACGTGCTTCGTCAGAGACGACGATATCGCCGACCTTCAGCGTGGACGCCAGACCGCCTGCGGAACCGGTATTGATGATCACGTCCGGCTTGCAGTGCTCCAGAAGCAACGTTGCGCCCAGCGCCGCCGCGACTTTACCGATACCGGATTTCAGCAACGCCACTTCGGTGCCGTTCAACTGGCCAGTGTAAATTTCGCAGCCGCCCAGCGTAATCGTCTGACGGTTGTCAATTTTGTCACGCAGCAGCGTAACTTCTTCTTCCATTGCGCCAATGATGCCGATTTTCATAGATTTACTCGCGATAAGTCAGTTTTGGGGGCATAGTTTATCATGCGCTTATGGGGAAGCGCATTTCTCAGGCGGGGAGAGGATATGGCATCGATCGATTTCCGAAATAAAATTAACTGGCATCGTCGTTATCGTTCACCGCAGGGCGTAAAGACGGAACATGAGATCCTGCGGATTTTTGAAAGCGATCGCGGGCGGATTATCAACTCTCCGGCTATACGCCGTTTGCAGCAAAAAACGCAGGTTTTCCCGCTGGAGCGCAATGCCGCAGTGCGTACTCGCCTGACGCATTCGATGGAGGTGCAGCAGGTAGGGCGTTATATCGCGAAAGAGATTTTAAGCCGTCTGAAAGAGCAAAACCGACTGGAGGAGTACGGCCTGGATGCGCTGACCGGTCCCTTTGAAAGTATTGTAGAAATGGCCTGCCTGATGCACGACATCGGTAATCCGCCGTTCGGTCATTTTGGCGAGGCGGCGATCAATGACTGGTTTCGTCAGCGGCTGCATCCGGAAGATGCGGAAAGCCAGCCGCTCACGCATGATCGCTGTGTGGTTTCCTCGCTACGGTTACAGGAAGGCGAAGAAAATCTGAACGATATTCGCCGCAAAGTACGTCAGGATATCTGCCATTTTGAAGGCAATGCACAGGGAATTCGTCTGGTGCATACGCTCATGCGGATGAATCTTACCTGGGCGCAGGTTGGCGGAATTTTAAAATATACCCGTCCGGCATGGTGGCGAGGGCCGGTGCCGGATTCCCATCGCTATTTAATGAAGAAACCGGGCTATTATCTTTCTGAAGAGAAGTATATTGCGAGGTTACGTAAAGAACTGCAGTTAGCGCCTTACAGTCGCTTTCCATTAACGTGGATTATGGAAGCCGCAGATGATATTTCTTATTGTGTCGCCGATCTTGAAGACGCGGTAGAGAAAAGAATCTTTAGCGTTGAGCAGCTTTATCACCATTTATATCACGCGTGGGGCCACCATGAGAAGGATTCGCTGTTTGAGCTGGTGGTAGGAAATGCGTGGGAAAAATCACGCGCCAATACATTAAGCCGCAGTACCGAAGATCAGTTTTTTATGTATTTACGGGTAAATACATTAAATAAACTGGTGCCCTATGCCGCTCAGCGTTTTATTGATAATTTGCCGCAGATTTTTGCCGGTACCTTCAATCAGGCGCTGCTGGAAGATGCCAGCGGTTTTAGCCGCCTGCTTGAACTCTATAAGAATGTGGCGGTTGAACATGTGTTTAGCCATCCGGATGTAGAACAGCTTGAACTACAGGGATACCGGGTGATCAGCGGGTTATTAGATATCTATCAGCCGCTATTAAGCCTGTCGCTTAACGACTTTCGCGAGTTGGTGGAAAAAGAACGGTTGAAACGCTTCCCCATAGAATCGCGCTTATTTCAGAAACTTTCTACGCGCCATCGTTTGGCCTACGTGGAAGTCGTCAGTAAATTACCCACGGATTCGGCGGAGTACCCGGTACTGGAATATTATTATCGCTGTCGGTTGATTCAGGATTATATCAGCGGGATGACTGACCTTTACGCATGGGATGAATATCGGCGTTTGATGGCGGTCGAACAGTAAATGGACTTTTGTAAAGATGGACAATAAATTTTTACTTTTTCCAGAAACTTTATTCCGGAACTTCGCGTTATAAAATGAATCTGACGTACACAGCAATTTTGCGTTACCTGTTAATCGAGATTGAAACACATGAAAAAAACCACATTAGCAATGAGTGCACTGGCTCTGAGTTTAGGTTTGGCATTGTCGCCTCTGTCTGCCACGGCGGCTGAAACGTCCTCTTCAGCAATGACTGCCCAGCAGATGCCAAGCCTGGCACCGATGCTCGAAAAAGTGATGCCATCGGTGGTCAGTATTAATGTAGAAGGTAGCACCACGGTGAATACGCCGCGTATGCCGCGTAATTTCCAGCAATTCTTTGGCGATGACTCCCCGTTCTGCCAGGACGGTTCTCCGTTCCAGAATTCTCCGTTCTGCCAGGGCGGCGGTAACGGCGGCAACGGCGGTCAACAACAGAAATTCATGGCGCTGGGCTCCGGCGTAATTATTGACGCCGCGAAGGGGTACGTCGTCACCAACAACCACGTTGTTGATAACGCCAGCGTGATTAAAGTACAGCTTAGCGATGGACGTAAATTCGATGCTAAAGTGGTAGGCAAAGATCCGCGTTCTGATATCGCGCTGATTCAAATTCAGAATCCGAAGAACCTGACGGCGATTAAGCTGGCGGACTCCGACGCGCTGCGCGTGGGGGATTATACCGTCGCTATTGGTAACCCGTTTGGTCTGGGCGAAACGGTGACGTCAGGTATCGTTTCGGCGCTGGGGCGTAGCGGCCTGAACGTAGAAAATTACGAGAACTTTATTCAGACCGACGCCGCGATTAACCGCGGTAACTCCGGCGGCGCGCTGGTGAACCTGAACGGTGAGCTGATCGGTATTAACACCGCGATTCTGGCGCCGGACGGCGGCAACATCGGTATCGGCTTCGCTATCCCCAGTAACATGGTGAAAAACCTGACGTCGCAGATGGTGGAATACGGCCAGGTGAAACGCGGCGAACTGGGGATCATGGGGACTGAGCTGAATTCCGAATTGGCGAAAGCGATGAAAGTCGACGCCCAGCGAGGCGCGTTCGTCAGCCAGGTGATGCCGAATTCGTCCGCGGCGAAAGCGGGTATCAAAGCCGGGGATGTCATTACCTCGCTGAACGGTAAACCGATCAGCAGCTTTGCGGCGCTGCGCGCTCAGGTCGGCACTATGCCGGTCGGCAGCAAAATCAGCCTCGGTCTGCTGCGTGAAGGTAAAGCGATTACGGTGAATCTGGAACTGCAGCAGAGCAGCCAGAGTCAGGTTGATTCCAGCACCATCTTCAGCGGGATTGAAGGCGCTGAAATGAGCAATAAAGGCCAGGATAAAGGCGTTGTGGTGAGCAGCGTGAAAGCGAACTCACCCGCCGCGCAAATTGGCCTCAAAAAAGGCGATGTGATTATCGGCGCTAACCAGCAGCCGGTGAAAAATATCGCCGAGCTGCGTAAGATTCTCGACAGCAAGCCGTCGGTACTGGCGCTGAATATTCAGCGTGGTGATAGTTCTATTTATTTGCTGATGCAGTAATCACCTTTGTCCCCCTTCCACCACGGAAGGGGGCAACACTTTTCTGTGAAACTCCCCACAACTCCATACTTCTTTGCACCGTTTTGTGCATTTGCACAATGTCGAGGCCTGTCATCTTCCTTATGCTTGTGCTCTGCTCACAGGAGGGATTTATGGCTGGCTGGCATCTTGATACCAAAATGGCGCAGGATATCGTGGCGCGCACTATGCGCATCATCGATACCAATATCAACGTAATGGATGCCCGCGGGCGTATTATCGGCAGCGGCGATCGGGAACGTATTGGTGAATTGCACGAAGGCGCGCTGTTAGTGCTGTCGCAGGGCCGGGTTGTGGATATTGACAACGCCGTGGCGCGACACCTGCACGGGGTGCGTCAGGGGATTAATCTTCCCTTACGTCTTGAGGGCGAAATTGTCGGCGTGATCGGCCTCACCGGCGAACCAGAGCATCTGCGTAAATATGGCGAACTGGTGTGTATGACTGCCGAAATGATGCTGGAGCAGTCGCGGTTAATGCACCTTTTGGCGCAGGATAGCCGTTTGCGCGAAGAGCTGGTGATGAACCTGATTCAGACCGAAGAAAATACGCCGGCGCTGGTGGAATGGGCGCAGCGTTTGGGCATCGATTTGAACCAGCCGCGTGTGGCGGCGGTGGTGGAAGTCGACAGCGGCCAGCTTGGCGTCGATAGCGCAATGGCGGAACTTCAGCAGTTGCAGAATGCGCTTACCACGCCGGAGCGTAACAACCTGATAGCCATTGTTTCTCTCACCGAGATGGTGGTGCTCAAACCCGCCTTAAACTCGTTTGGTCGCTGGGATGCTGAAGATCATCGTAAGCGCGTAGAGCAGCTTATCTCGCGAATGAAAGAGAATGGTCAGCTACGTTTTCGCGTGGCGCTGGGCAATTACTTTACCGGGCCGGGCAGTATTGCACGCTCATACCGCACGGCGCGCACCACGATGATGGTCGGCAAACAGCGAATGCCAGAGAGCCGCAGCTATTTTTATCAGGATTTGATGCTGCCGGTTCTGTTAGATAGCCTGCGTGGCGGCTGGCAGGCCAATGAGCTGGCGCGCCCGCTGGTAAAACTCAAAGCGATGGATAACAACGGGTTATTACGTCGGACGCTGACGGCGTGGTTTCGCCATAATGTCCAGCCGCTGGCGACCTCTAAGGCGCTGTTTATTCATCGTAACACGCTGGAATATCGGCTAAATCGTATTTCGGAACTGACCGGGCTGGATTTGGGAAATTTTGACGATCGGCTGTTGCTGTATGTGGCGCTACAATTGGATGAACAGCGTTAAGCCCGGCGGCGCTTCGTTGACCAGAGCAGGGAAATTGGGCGAAGTGGTAGGCCGGATTAGGCAAAGCCGCCATCCGACAACGTAATCTCACAGCGCCCGAAGACGCTGTGATGGGGGGGGTTAATTCGTGGTCAGGCGCTGTAATCCCCGCGCCGTGACCTGCCAGATCACGTGTTGCGGCTGCGGCCAGCTTTCGCCATTGAGCGGGCTGCGGATAACCGACTGGTCTGCGCCCTCGGCATGAAAGACCTCAATCGTATAATCCTCATCCAGCCCGCAGACGTCAGTATAGCCGCCAAGCTGCACCGAACCTTTTATCGACTGACGGTAAACCACCGTACCGCGCGTATTATAAATCGTCACTGCCGCATATTCCGTTGCGAAGTCGCTATGCGGCGCAATTGGGTATGCGGTAAAGATAAATTGTTGCGCACGGATGTCTATTTCCATACTGGCAAAACCATTTTCTTCCTTGCCAATAAGCTGCCAGCTGAATTTATCGCCATATAATGCGGCAGCATCGGAGGTATTTTTCTCTTCCGTTTGTTCCGGTGAGTCGACCTCCAGCCCATCGCTCACCACGCGCCAGCGGTTGTGTTTTTTCAGCCTGACGTTTTGCCCGGTCGTTTCATTGATGGCGCTGCAACGGTAAGGTTCGTCATGGAAGAGCTCAATGTACATTCCCGCTTGCAAAACAACCGTATCGCTATCGGCTGAATAGTGGGTGATGCCATCATAATGACGGCTATAGATAACCTCGCCGGACTCCTCCTTTACCGTGAGCGTGCTGTATGTCGCGGTATAGTAGGGATGAGGCTGCCCGGCCAGTGTTTCTATTGTCATGCGCTGTTGCCGATTATCGTAAGCAAGCTGGCAAAACGTTCTGTCGCCTTGTCCGCGTAACTGCAACGTCACGCCTTTACCGATGCCTTCGCCCGGCTCGCTGTTATCCGCCGGCAGCACATCAACGCTGTCGCGCATTAACGCGCTACGGGTCGGCTCTTCAATATGGGAGAGCATCAGCCAGAGATCGTTTTTGCAAGCGGCATAAGGTTGCGCCATTAATAAAGGGCAGGCGCGGATAGCATCTGCACGATGGGTAAACATAGCCTGGAGATCTGCGGCAGGATCGTTGTTGAGCGAAAAATGATAAAGCCCTTCGCTATCAAGACGCAGTAACTGATATTTCGTCGACGAGACCAATGTCAGATAGCCCGGCGAGGCTTTCAGGCGGCCAGGCTCGGCATGATAAAGATAAAGGTGGTAGTGGTCGCTAAACGGCACCACAATTTTTCCGGTGGCGCAGTTTGTTCCGTTCATCTTACGTTCAAAAACCTTTTCGCCGCTGGCGGTTAACACCGTTATGCTGGCGTATAACGTATTCGCGAAGTAGCTGTGCGGCGTGGCGTTCGTGATATCCAGAACTAATTGTCTGGCCTCATGATCCACGGCTAAACGGGCGAAGGGCATGTCACCGTAGCCGAGGAAAATCAACTGCTCGTTATGCGCGGCGCTGTCCTGCAAGGCGGTGAAATTAACGGTAAGTGCGTTTTCCCCTTCGCGGATAACCACATAGTCCGTGTCCGGGCGGTATTTCTGCGATCGCCCTTTGGGCAGGGTGAGATGGTAAATGCCAATGGGCAGGGGAGTTAACGTGAGCGTACTGTCGTTGACGGGCAATGTATACGTGCTGCCGGCGTTGTCGTGTAGCGTTAAGGCGCGTCCATAAAGTTGCTCCGGCTGATCGATATTCAGCGTTAGCGTGAGCGTTCCCGTTTTGTTCAGCTCCGCCAGTTCGGCGTTTTCAACCAGCCAGACAAAAGAGTCCAGCCCTAACTGTTGGCGCGCGCTTTCCCATTCGCGCTCCGGCAACAGATCGTAAAGCGGCCAGACGGGTTTTACCGCCTGTGCGGCGATCTGCTCGCGGGTGAACGCATCGACCGGTAAGCCGCACAGCTGAATAAACGGCGCGACGTCATAACCTGAGGCTGTGGCGATGGCGTCCGCCAGCAGATCGGTCAGGCGATGCTCGCAGGGCAAAAAGTTTTCGTCAGCACCCAGCTCGCGGTAGTTCTGGTTAAACACTCGAAAGGCTTCTGTTCCGCCTTTAAATAACATCAGCATCAGAAATTGCAGGCGGGGGCGGACGCCCCAGGCGTTAACCGGCGTGCGATTCCGCAGATAGGTAATGAATTGCAATTCCTGCTCAGACTGCCGTCCGTAATTGTAGAGCCAGCCGTCGGTATAAAGATGGTTCCCCTGGTTCAGGTTAAGCTGCTGGAAAAACGCGGCGTAAATGTTGTTCCACACCTCACCGACTGGCAGGTCGACGTCATTCATAAAGACGCCCTGATAGCCGTGACCGATTTCATGCAGAATCGTCCACTGCGTGGCGACATTATTGATCCACCCCTGGCTTAATGTTGCAGCCGTTTGCGCGCACCACCAGGGGAGATAATAAGCCGCGCCGACGCCGTGTTTATCCGCTTTAATAAAATAGCGGTTAGCGACATTTTGATTAAGCGGCGAAGCAGGGCTATCGCTGAGACCAGTCCAGTCATTATAGGCGTCGATCACTCGCGTGTAGTACGCATCCAGCGCGGTGATACCGGCGTTGATGACATTAGCGCGATCCGCCCAGGGCAGCAGAAAACGCACGCGGTCCAGTTCCAGTAGGGCAAAAGGCGACGCCTGTTCTTCCCAGGTCTGGAAAAAAGCGTCTTCGGATTGCCCCTTACGCCAGTGTGGCAAATTTTTATTGCTGGTTGGCTGTCGGTAGATCACCGAAAACTCGCCGCCCTGCGCAAAAAAGAGGGTATCAATAAAGGGAACGGAATCGACCGTTGTGCTGATCGTTTGCCAGTTGCCGTTCAGCGTAAGCGATTTCTCACACGCTGAGTCATTGCACAGCAGACGGAGTCTGGCGTTACCGGCGTTGTTATTTGGCTGGCGGATTTGCAGCTGCGTATTCGCTGGCAGAATAAATCCCAGCGCCTGGCGGTCGTGCTCGCGCCCCTTTTCAAATTTGATGTTATCCAGTCCGGGGGCCGCAGGCAGCGAATAACATGTTAGCGTGATTTCCTGAGTCATATAACCTCCATAAATAGGGAGGATGAACATAGCTTTTTATTTTTATTAATAAATACAGCAGGATAACGAAATGATATGTATAGAGCCGCTGTGAGGCATAGTGATGAAAAATGGCGGTAGCCGTGAGGCGGATGAGAGGGAGCAGTAGAGTGATAGGGGCTCGAAATGAAGCCCCGGCAGCTTTTTTATTTGCGGGTAAGCTTGTCCAGATCGGCTTCGATTTCACTGATCTTATTCGCGACGACGCTTTCCAGGTGGCGCAAGTCGTCGAGGATCTTACGTTTGAGATCGAGTTCTGAGCGGTCGCGCTGGCAGATTTGGTCCAGCTCGTCAATCACATAGCGTAGGTTAGGGCTAATCTCCTGTACTTCTTTATAACCCTGACCGATGCCATCGGCCACCACCGTTTTACGCTGGCGTGGATACTTAAACTTCACGCTTTTAGCAAAGAATTCACCTCTATCCTTTTGAAAATAGATTTTCAGGATATCGTTATTGGCTTCTTGCCGCAGGCTGTAACGATCGATTTCCTCAGGATTGGTAATGCCCAGACTTTTTAGATTGTCATACATAGCGGTATCCTTCATCACACTATAACTTTTGAATAATTAACGAAAAATTGGTTTTTCGCCACCAGTGTATACAAAAAAAGCGCGGTTGATCGCAGAAGACGTCTCGGCAACGTCATGAGCAAAAGGGCGGCGGTTATTGATAGCTTAAGTAATTCAACGCGATATTCCGTTTATAGAGAAAGCGTTTGAGGTCAGTGTGGGAAATTGACCGGAGGTAGTGGTCGATAACCTTGAGAGGCGGAGTCTATGTCCGGAACGTATAATGCTACTATTCGCCGGGTGGTGGTTTCCGCCTGGATAGGAAACTCCATTGAATATTATGATTTTCTATTATACGGCCTGGCAAGCGCGCTGGTATTTGGCCCGCTTTTTTTTCCTGGCGCCAGCCCATTGACTGCAACGTTATCTTCTTTTGCCAGTTTCGGCGTGGGATTTATCTCCCGGCCGCTGGGCGCACTATTTTTTGGCAACAGGGGAGATACGCTTGGGCGTAAAAACACGTTATTAATCACGTTAGGCGGGATGGGCGCGGTCACGTTTCTCATCGGTTGCCTGCCTTCTTACGCCAGTATCGGCGCGCTGGCGCCTGCTTTACTGGTTATTCTGCGTTTTCTACAGGGATTTATGGTTGGAGGTGAATGGGGAGGCGCCATGTTGATGGTCGTGGAATATGCTGCTGGAAAGCACCGGGGGCGGTTAAGCGCGCTATCGCAAACAGGAGGACTCACGGGACAATTATTGGCGACAGGCGTATTTATAGTCGTGACCCAATTACCGCAGGAGGCGTTGTTATCGTGGGGATGGCGTATTCCTTTTCTGCTCAGTGCGCTTTTGGTGTTGCCGGGATTATATATGCGTCATCGTCTGGATGAGAGGCCTGTCTTCCGTGCGTTTAAAAAGCAGCAGGCCATTAATCATAGGCAGCAAAGAGAAGAAAGGCCGGTGGTCAAAGTAGTACGAGAACAATGGCGCAGCATTTTGCTGATTATAATTCTGCGTTTTGCGGAAAGCGTTCCCTTTTTTCTTGCTACCGTCTTCGCGGTTTCCTGGGCGACGACGCAGCTTGGGATTGCCAGCCTGACTATTCTGTACATTGTAATGTTCACCTGTCTGCTGGCGTATCCCATGCACGTGCTATTTGGCATCATGTCGGATCGGCGTGGCTGCCGTCAGGTGTATATTTTCGGCGCGCTTTTTGTCGCGGCAATGGCTTTTCCCTTTTTCTGGCTGCTGGAAAGTCGTTCGCTCATACTGATGACAATGGGCTACGTTTTGCTTATTAACATTGGTCATAATTCACTGAATGCCGTGCAACCTTCTTTTTTCGCCGGACTGTTTCATCCGCCTGTACGCTACAGCGGTTCATCAATTGGCGCTCAGTTGGGGGCGGTTGTGGCAGGGGGATTCACGCCGTTTATCGCTAAAGCGTTAAGCGCAGTCTATGATAACAGTTGGACTTTGGTTGCCGGTTATGTCGTTTTGACTGCGCTGGCTTCGGCGTTTGCGGCAAAGATTGCGCCGGAAACCGTGTTACCGCATTCACCGTAATGCAAAGGGGGGCTGTCGCCCCCGCTTTTCACTCGCTTAATCAATAGTGCGCAATAATTCGTTAATGCCCACTTTACCACGCGTTTTGGCGTCGACTTTTTTCACGATCACCGCGCAGTACAAACTGTACTTACCGTCTTTTGACGGCAGGTTGCCGGAAACGACCACGGAGCCCGCCGGTACGCGGCCATAGTGAACTTCACCGGTTTCGCGATCGTAGATTTTGGTGCTCTGGCCGAGGTATACGCCCATGGAAATGACGGAACCTTCTTCGACAATGACGCCTTCCACGACTTCAGAACGCGCGCCAATAAAGCAGTTGTCTTCAATGATGGTCGGGTTAGCCTGCAGCGGCTCCAGTACGCCGCCGATACCCACGCCGCCGGAAAGGTGAACATTTTTACCAATCTGCGCGCAGGAACCCACCGTCGCCCAGGTGTCAACCATGGTGCCTTCGTCAACGTAGGCGCCGATGTTAACGTAAGACGGCATCAGCACGGTGTTGCGGGCGATAAATGCGCCCTGACGAACGGCCGCAGGCGGAACGACGCGGAAGCCTTCTTTCTGAAAACGCGCTTCGTCGTAATCAGCGAATTTCATCGGGACTTTATCGAAGTAGCGGCTTTCCGCACCGTCGATAACCTGGTTATCGTTAATACGGAAAGAGAGCAGAACCGCTTTCTTCAACCACTGGTGAGTGACCCACTGACCGTCGATTTTTTCTGCGACACGCAGCGCGCCGGAATCAAGTAGAGAAATGACCTGGTTTACTGCCTCTCGGGTCACGGTATCTACATTAGCCGGCGTAATATCGGCGCGGCGCTCAAAAGCGGTCTCAATAACGTTCTGTAACTGCTGCATTGTTAAACTCTTTCATATAAATAAACACACTACCCTTTATCGTTTGGATTGAGGGCCGCTGTCAACCGTTGTTGCACCTCAAGTTGCAGCACATTATTAAGTGCGCGCCGATCCGCTGTGGCGATTATGAATAAATCTTCTACTCGTTCACCAATGGTTGTAATTCGGGCGCCATGAAGCGAAATTCCCAGATCGGCAAAAATTTGTCCGACCCTGGCCAGCAGACCAGGTTGATCGAGCGCGATCAATTCCATGAATGATTTTCTGTCGGTATGGGTGGGCAGAAAATTGACTTCCGTTTCAACCGTAAAGTGCCGTAACTTTGCCGGTTGCCGACGCGGCTGCGGCGGCTGCCAGCTACGCTGCGTAATGGTCTGTTCAAGACCGGTGCGAATAACGTCATGGCGATCCGCCGCCAGCGGGCTGCCGTCTGGTTCCAGAACGATAAACGTATCCATTGCCATGCCGTCGCGAGTGGTAAAGATCTGCGCGTCATGGACGCTTAAATTACGCCTGTCCAGCTCGGCGCAGACGGCGGCAAACAGATAGGGTCTGTCCGGACTCCAGATAAAAATTTCGGTTCCGCCGCGCGTGGCCTGCGGACTGAGCAACACTAACGGTTGGCGCAGATCGTGCTGCAATAAATGGCGTGCGTGCCAGGCGAGCTGATTTGGACTATGACGAACAAAATAGTTAGCGCGACAGCGGGTCCAGATTTTGTGCAGCGCGGCTTCATCAATATTGTCCATTCGCAGCAGCGCCAGCGCCTGAAGCTGATGGTGACGCACGCGCTCACGCATATCCGGCGTATTTTGCATTCCACGTCTGAGCTGTTTTTCAGTGGCGAAGTACAGCTCGCGCAGCAGGCTCTGTTTCCAGCTATTCCACAAGGTTTCGTTGGTCGCGCAGATGTCCGCGACGGTCAGGCAGACCAGAAAACGCAGCCGTGTTTCGGTTTGCACCTCTTCGGCGAACTGCTTGATGACTTCCGGATCCTGGATGTCGCGGCGCTGGGCGGTGACTGACATCAGCAGGTGTTGGCGCACCAGCCAGGCGACCAGTTGCGTTTCGCGTGAGTTCAAACCGTGCAGTTCGGCGAAGGTGAGTACATCCTGCGCGCCCAGTACCGAATGGTCGCCGCCGCGTCCTTTCGCAATATCGTGGAACAGCGCGGCGATCAGGATCAGTTCCGGATGGGGAAGCCGCGGCCAGAGATCGACGCATAGCGGATGGCGCTGGCGCGTCTCTTCTTTCGCAAAGCTCTCCAGTTTGAGCATTACGCGGATGGTGTGTTCATCCACCGTGTATGCGTGGAACAGGTCAAACTGCATTTGTCCGACGATGTGTGACCACTGCGGCATATAGGCCCACAGTACGCTGTGGCGATGCATGGGCAGCAGGCCGCGGCTGACCGCGCCGGGATGGCGCAGCATACTAAGAAACAGAGTGCGCGCCTCCGGGATGTAACACAGCGGTTGGCTCAGGTGGCGGCGGGCGTGGCGCAAATGGCGTAACGTCGTAGAGTAGATGCCGGTGATCGCGCTATTGCGCACCATCATATAAAACATCCGCAGGATCGCTTGCGGTTCGCGGATAAACAGCGTGTCGTCACGCAGATCAATGAGCGTGCCGCGCAGTTGAAACTCATCGTCAACAGGACGTGGTTTTTCATCCGCAGGTAGCGCCAGAATCGCCTCGTCAAATAGCTGAAGCAGCATCTGATTAAGTTCGCTCACCCGACGCGTAACCCGGAAGTAGTCTTTCATCATCCGCTCAACCGGATCATTGCCCTCGCCGCTGTAGTTAAGGCGTTGAGCGACGCTTAACTGGCGGTCGAACAGCAGGCGGTTATCGTAGCGGCTGACCACCAGATGTAGCGCAAAGCGAATGCGCCACAGGATATGTAGGCACTCGTTGAGCTCCGCGCGCTCAGCGGGGGTTAAAAAGCCGAATCCCACCATCTCATCGAGCGAGGTAGCGCCGAAGTGACGTCGGGCGACCCACTGTAACGTATGGATATCGCGCAGGCCGCCGGGGCTGCTTTTAATATCCGGCTCCAGATTATAGCTGGTGCCGTGATAGCGCTGGTGGCGCTGGTTCTGCTCTTCTACTTTGGCGGCGTAAAATTTGTCGGACGGCCAAAAACCTTCGCTGAAAATATGTTTTTGTAGTGCCAGAAACAGAGCGACATCACCGATCAGCAGGCGCGTTTCGATGAGGTTTGTCGCAACGGTTAAATCAGACAGACCTTCCAGCAGACACTCTTCCAGCGTACGTACGCTATGCCCGACATCCAGCTTGACGTCCCAAAGTAAAGTCAGCAGCTCGCCGACCTTTTGCGCCTGTTCATCGGGCAGCTTTTTGCGGCTTAAAATGAGCAGATCAATATCGGAAAGCGGATGCAGTTCGCCGCGTCCATAGCCGCCGACGGCGACCAGCGCCAGATCGGCAATCTGACCGAAACCGGCCTCAATCCACAGGCGTTGCAACAACTGGTCGATAAATTCGGTTCGGGCTTCAATAAGCTGTTCAGCACAAATGCCGCTGTCAAATGCCTCTCCCAGCCAGTGTTGAAAGATGTCGATGCGGGCTTTGATACCGGCGACGGTCAGTTCAGCGCGCGGCCAGACGCCAGGGTTTTGCGGCTGGTCAGGGAGGGTGGGGAGTGCGGTATTCGCGTGCTGTTCAGGAAGAGTATTCATATGCGCCACCCATTAAAAAGCCGGATAATGGCGTGAACGCCTTATCCGGCCTACGTATTTACTCTTCATCCTTCAAGTTGCTTCTACGTTGGCTGCGCTCGTTCACTCCAGTCACGTACTTATGTACGCTCCTGAAGATTCACTCTCTTGCCGCCTTGAGGCAACTCGAATGATTTTGAGTAAAGGTGTAATTTGTAGGCCTGATAAGATGCGAAGGCATCGCCATCAGGCAAAACATTATTCGTCGTGTGTGATGATCGCCGGGATGGTGTCATCTTTACGCAGCGTCAGAATTTCACAGCCGTTTTCCGTTACCACAATAGTATGCTCGTACTGAGCAGACAAGCTGCGGTCTTTGGTTTTTACCGTCCAGCCGTCTTTCATGGTGCGGATACGGTAATCCCCGGCGTTCAGCATCGGTTCAATGGTAAAGGTCATGCCAGGCTGCAACACGACGCCGCCATCGTCTGCATCATAATGCAGCACCTGCGGTTCTTCATGGAAGCCGCGACCAATACCGTGTCCGCAGTATTCACGTACCACGGAGAAACCTTCGCCTTCGGCATATTTCTGGATGGCGGCGCCAATGGTGCGCAGGCGGATGCCCGGTTTCACCATTTTGATGCCCAGATACAGGCTCTCTTGCGTGACGCGGCACAGACGCTCGCCGAGAATGGTCGGTTTGCCGACGATAAACATCTTCGAGGTATCGCCGTGGAATTCATCTTTAATCACGGTCACGTCGATGTTGACGATATCACCATCTTTCAGATGTTTAGCGTCATCCGGAATGCCGTGGCACACCACTTCATTAATAGAGATACAGACGGATTTCGGATAGCCGTGGTAGCCGAGGCAGGCGGAGATCGCGTGTTGTTCGTTAACGATGTAATCGTTACAGATACGGTCCAGTTCGCCGGTGGTGACGCCCGGTTTGATATACGGTTCGATCATTTCCAGCACTTCGGCTGCCAGACGGCCCGCGACGCGCATTTTTTCGATGTCTTCAGATGTCTTGATTGAGATAGCCATGAATTCTGTCCATCAGTGCCGATGATTTCGGCAATAATTGTGTAAGTGCTGACAATGGTATCAGTCAGGGGTGTACCCTGCCAAATTGAGAATCATTCTGAACTTCGCCTTTCGTGCCACAGGTGCGTTGGCGACATTTTTTCACCCCAGTCACTTACTGGCCGTAAGCTCCAGGGGATGCAAAAATTTGCCGCCTGCCTGTAACACGAAATTCATCGTTCAATTCAGCACTGAGTGCCAACAATTATTGGTGTCGGTGGCGTATTTGTGGTATAAAGCGCGCCGGACTTCCGATCCATTCGAAGACTACACACGATGGACGGGAGCGACAAATCTCACTTTGTGTAACAACACACACGTATCGGCACATATTCCGGGGTGCCCTTTGGGGTCGGTAATATGGGATACGTGGAGGCATAACCCCAACTTAATCTATAGAGGTTTTAAATCATGGCAACTGTTTCCATGCGCGACATGCTCAAGGCTGGTGTTCACTTTGGTCACCAGACCCGTTACTGGAACCCGAAAATGAAGCCTTTCATCTTCGGCGCGCGTAACAAAGTTCACATCATCAACCTTGAGAAAACTGTACCGATGTTCAACGAAGCTCTGGCTGAACTGAACAAGATCTCTGCTCGTAAAGGTAAAATCCTTTTCGTTGGTACTAAACGCGCTGCAAGCGAAGCGGTGAAAGAAGCTGCTAACAGCTGCGACCAGTTCTTCGTGAACCATCGCTGGCTGGGCGGTATGCTGACTAACTGGAAAACAGTTCGTCAGTCCATCAAACGTCTGAAAGACCTGGAAACTCAGTCTCAGGACGGTACTTTCGAAAAGCTGACCAAGAAAGAAGCGCTGATGCGTACTCGTGAGCTTGAGAAACTGGAAAACAGCCTGGGCGGTATCAAAGACATGGGCGGTCTGCCGGACGCTCTGTTCGTTATCGATGCTGACCACGAGCACATTGCTATCAAAGAAGCGAACAACCTGGGTATCCCGGTATTTGCTATCGTTGATACCAACTCTGATCCGGACGGCGTTGACTTCGTTATCCCGGGTAACGATGACGCAATCCGTGCTGTTAGCCTGTACCTGGGCGCTGTCGCTGCAACCGTTCGTGAAGGCCGTTCTCAGGATCTGGCTTCCCAGGCGGAAGAAAGCTTCGTAGAAGCCGAGTAATAAGGCTTGATAACTCCCTAAAATAGTTCGAGTTGCAGGAAGGCGGCAAGCTCGAGAATTCCCGGGGGCTTACATCAGTAAGTGACCGGGATGAGCGAGTGAAGGCAACGCATCTGCGGCTCGAAATATGAAGGGGAGAGCCCTTATAGACCAGGTAGTATCACGTTTGGTTAGGGGGCCTGTATATGGCCCCCTTTTTCACTTTTATATCTGTGCGGTTTGATGCCGGGCAGATCAAATCTTTCGAGGATTTTAGAATGGCTGAAATTACCGCATCCCTGGTAAAAGAGCTGCGTGAGCGTACCGGCGCAGGCATGATGGATTGCAAAAAAGCGCTGACTGAAGCGAATGGCGACATTGAGCTGGCAATCGAAAACATGCGTAAGTCCGGCGCTATCAAAGCGGCGAAAAAAGCAGGCAACGTGGCTGCTGACGGCGTAATCAAAACCAAAATCGACGGCAACGTCGCTTTCATTCTGGAAGTTAACTGCCAGACTGACTTCGTGGCTAAAGATGCTGGCTTCCAGGCATTTGCTGACAAAGTGCTGGACGCCGCTGTTGCTGGCAAGATCACTGACGTAGAAGTTCTGAAAGCACAGTTCGAAGAAGAGCGCGTTGCTCTGGTAGCGAAAATTGGCGAGAACATCAACATTCGTCGCGTCGCTTCCCTGGAAGGCGACGTTCTGGGTTCTTACCAGCACGGTGCGCGCATCGGCGTTCTGGTTGCCGCTAAAGGCGCTGACGAAGAGCTGGTTAAACAGCTGGCGATGCACGTTGCGGCAAGCAAGCCGGAATTCGTTAAGCCGGAAGACGTGTCTGCTGACGTGGTAGAGAAAGAGTACCAGGTACAGCTGGACATCGCGATGCAGTCCGGTAAGCCGAAAGAAATCGCAGAGAAAATGGTTGAAGGCCGCATGAAGAAATTCACCGGCGAAGTTTCTCTGACTGGTCAGCCTTTCGTCATGGAACCGAGCAAATCTGTTGGCCAACTGCTGAAAGAGCACAACGCTGACGTGACTGGCTTCATCCGCTTTGAAGTGGGCGAAGGCATTGAGAAAGTCGAGACTGACTTTGCAGCAGAAGTTGCTGCGATGTCTAAGCAGTCCTGATTTTCCTGAGGAGCCGCCTGAGGGCGGCTTCTTTTTGCGCCTCTCTTGTAAAATCAGCCGACGCCTGGCGTTTGCGCTGAAATGCGACGTACAATGTCGCCGGAATTAACTCATATCAATCGTTGACAGTCTCAGGAAAGAAACATGGCTACCAATGCAAAACCCGTCTATAAACGCATTCTGCTTAAATTAAGCGGCGAAGCTCTGCAGGGTACGGAAGGCTTCGGTATTGATGCAAGCATACTGGATCGTATGGCTCAGGAGATCAAAGAACTGGTTGAACTGGGTATTCAGGTTGGTGTGGTGATTGGCGGTGGTAACCTGTTCCGTGGCGCGGGTCTGGCAAAAGCGGGGATGAACCGCGTTGTGGGCGACCACATGGGCATGTTGGCCACCGTCATGAACGGCCTGGCAATGCGTGATGCGCTTCACCGCGCCTATGTGAACGCCCGCCTGATGTCGGCAATTCCTTTAAACGGCGTGTGCGACAACTACAGTTGGGCCGAGGCGATTAGCCTGCTGCGTAATAACCGTGTTGTGATTCTGTCTGCAGGTACGGGTAACCCGTTCTTCACTACCGACTCTGCGGCCTGTCTGCGCGGGATCGAAATTGAAGCGGATGTCGTACTGAAAGCGACCAAAGTGGATGGCGTATTCACTGCCGATCCGGCAAAAGATCCTTCCGCGACCATGTACGATCAGCTGACCTACAGCGAAGTGCTGGATAAAGAGCTGAAAGTGATGGATCTGGCGGCGTTCACGCTGGCTCGTGACCACAAACTGCCGATTCGTGTTTTCAACATGAACAAACCAGGCGCGCTGCGTCGTGTGGTGATGGGCGAAAAAGAAGGGACGTTAATCACGGAATAATTCCCGTGAGCGCCAAATACGGGTAAGATTCTGTTCTATTGACGGGTCTTATTACCTGGCAGAAATTAAACGAGACTATACTTAGCACATCTTTGTATTGTGTGACCGTCTGGTCTGACTGAGACTAGTTTTCAAGGATTCGTAACGTGATTAGCGATATCAGAAAAGATGCTGAAGTACGCATGGAAAAATGCGTTGAAGCGTTCAAAACCCAAATCAGCAAAGTGCGCACGGGTCGTGCTTCTCCCAGCCTGCTGGATGGTATTGTCGTAGAATACTATGGCACTCCGACCCCGCTGCGCCAGTTGGCAAGCGTAACGGTAGAAGACTCCCGTACCTTAAAAATTAACGTGTTTGACCGTTCTATGGGGCCAGCCGTTGAAAAAGCGATCATGGCGTCAGACCTCGGTTTGAATCCAAGCTCTGCGGGCACCGATATTCGCGTTCCGCTGCCGCCGCTGACCGAAGAACGTCGTAAAGATCTGACGAAAATTGTCCGTGGCGAAGCGGAGCAGGCGCGTGTCGCCGTTCGTAACGTCCGCCGTGATGCGAACGATAAAGTAAAAGCTCTGCTGAAAGATAAAGCGATCAGTGAAGATGACGATCGTCGCTCTCAGGAAGAAGTACAGAAAATGACCGACGCGGCAATTAAGAAAGTTGATGCGGCGTTGGCAGATAAAGAAGCAGAACTGATGCAGTTCTGATTGATCTGTACGCAGATATAAACTCATTCCACCGCTAAACCTGGCGGATGAGTGGTGTACAAAGCGCCGCGCAGAAGACATTATCAGGTCTCCTGTGCGGCGTTTTGCTTTTTATTCCGTTTCAACACTTCTGGACGTTTCATGAAGCAATTAACCATTCTGGGCTCGACCGGCTCTATTGGTTGCAGCACACTGGACGTGGTGCGCCATAATCCTGATAGCTTCCGCGTTATCGCGCTGGTGGCGGGTAAAAATGTCGCCCGCATGGCGGAGCAGTGCCTGGAGTTCTCGCCGCGTTATGCCGTGATGGACGATACGTCGAGCGCAGAACAGCTCAAAATAATGCTTCAGCAGCATGGCAGCCGCACCGAGGTTCTGAGCGGTCAGCAGGCTGCCTGTGAGATGGCGGCGCTTGATGAGGTCGGGCATGTGATGGCGGCCATTGTGGGCGCGGCTGGTTTACTGCCGACCCTGGCGGCGATTCGCGCAGGGAAGACGATTCTGCTGGCGAATAAAGAATCGCTGGTGACCTGCGGGCGGCTGTTTATGGACGAAGTAAAACGCAGCAACGCCCGGCTTTTACCCGTCGATAGCGAACATAACGCGATTTTTCAGAGTTTGCCGCAATCTATTCAGCATAATCTGGGATACGCTGACCTTGAGCAAAATGGCGTAACGTCGATTTTGCTTACCGGGTCTGGTGGCCCGTTTCGTGAAACGCCAATGTGCGATCTGGCAGCGATGACGCCGGATCAGGCATGTCGTCATCCGAACTGGTCGATGGGGCGAAAAATCTCCGTCGACTCCGCCACCATGATGAATAAAGGTCTGGAATACATTGAAGCGCGTTGGTTATTTAATGCCAGCGCACGTCAGATGGAAGTGTTGATCCATCCGCAATCGGTCATTCATTCGATGGTGCGTTATCAGGACGGCAGCGTCCTGGCGCAGCTTGGAGAACCTGACATGCGTACGCCTATTGCGCATACGATGGCATGGCCGAATCGCGTCACGTCCGGCGCGCAGCCGCTTGATTTTTGCAAACTCAGCGCGCTGACGTTTAGCGCGCCAGATTATCAGCGTTATCCGTGCCTGAAGCTGGCGATGGAGGCGTTTGAGCAAGGTCAGGCGGCAACGACGGCGCTCAATGCGGCAAACGAAATCACCGTTGCCGCGTTTCTGGCGCAACAGATTCGTTTTACCGATATCGCCGGGCTCAATTTAGCGGTGCTGGAGAGGATGGATTTACAGGAACCGGCAAGCGTTGAGGACGTATTGCAGGTTGACGCCATCGCGCGTGAAGTAGCCAGAAAACAAGTGATACGGCTCTCACGCTGACGATTATCCCGCGACAGAAGATCGTGCTATTTGTTAGCGTTGGGCTTCGGTGATATAGTCTGCGCCACCTGATCGCAGGTTTTTGGCTTTTTTCGGTCAGGTTAGCCGTGGTTTTACACGGCTTTTTTGTGGATACACAAAATCATTCAGGACGCATCGGGACGGCAGGCGAATACGTTCCCGGCGTGCGCAGACAGCGCACGACAGGGGCGATGACGCGCAGTCATCCGCGAAGCGAACCGAAGAGAATGTGTATAAAGGCTTCAGTATTCCTGAGTACCGCTAAATCCTTTCAGGGACAAAAAACGCGTTATGTTGTCTGCAACTCAACCAGTAAGCGAAAATTTGCCAGCGCATGGCTGCCGTCATGTTGCAATAATTATGGATGGCAATGGTCGCTGGGCGAAAAAGCAAGGGAAGATCCGGGCCTTTGGGCATAAAGCCGGAGCGAAGTCCGTCCGGCGAGCGGTCTCTTTTGCTGCCAATAACGGTATTGATGCGTTAACGCTGTATGCCTTTAGTAGTGAAAACTGGAACCGACCGGCGCAGGAAGTGAGCGCGTTAATGGAGCTGTTTGTGTGGGCGCTGGATAGCGAAGTCAAAAGCCTGCACCGCCATAACGTTCGCCTGCGTATTATCGGCGATATCAGTCGATTCAACTCACGTTTACAAGAACGTATTCGCAAATCAGAAGCGCTTACCGCCCATAATACGGGTCTAACGCTGAATATCGCTGCGAATTACGGCGGACGTTGGGATATTGTCCAGGGAGTCCGACAACTGGCGGAACAGGTGCAGGCTGGAGTGCTGCGCCCCGATCAGATTGATGAAGAGAGACTAGGCCAGCAAATCTGTATGCATGAGCTGGCGCCTGTGGATTTAGTAATTAGGACTGGGGGAGAGCATCGCATTAGTAACTTTTTGCTTTGGCAAATTGCCTATGCCGAACTTTACTTTACGGATGTTCTTTGGCCCGATTTCGATGAACAAGACTTTGAAGGTGCGCTGCATGCCTTTGCTAATCGAGAGCGTCGTTTCGGCGGTACCGAGCCTGGTGATGACAAAGCCTGATGGGGGTTGCTTTTGCTGAAGTATCGCCTGATTTCTGCTTTTGTGTTAATACCCGCGGTCATCGCTGCGCTTTTTTTATTGCCGCCGGTGGGGTTCGCCATTATTACGCTGGTTGTCTGTATGCTGGCCGCGTGGGAATGGGGACAGTTAAGCGGTTTCGCCGCGCGTTCACAGCGGGTTTGGCTGGCGGTGCTGTGTGGTCTGTTATTGGCGCTGATGCTATTTTTGTTGCCTGAGTATCATCACAACATTCGTCAACCGCTGGTTGAGATGTCGCTTTGGGCATCGTTAGGATGGTGGGTTGTCGCGCTACTGCTGGTGCTATTTTATCCCGGTTCGGCGGCAATCTGGCGCAACTCAAAAACATTGCGTCTCATTTTCGGTTTGTTAACTATTGTGCCATTTTTCTGGGGCATGCTGGCGCTGCGCGCCTGGCACTATGACGAGAATCATTACAGTGGCGCAATATGGCTACTCTATGTCATGATCCTGGTCTGGGGAGCGGACTCTGGCGCGTATATGTTTGGTAAATTATTTGGCAAACATAAGCTGGCGCCGAAGGTTTCCCCGGGTAAAACCTGGCAAGGGTTTATCGGCGGGCTTGCTACGGCTGCCGTGATCTCATGGGGTTACGGTATGTGGGCGAATCTGAATGTTGCGCCTGTTATCTTGCTGATTTGCTCTGTGGTGGCGGCTCTGGCTTCTGTACTGGGCGACCTCACCGAGAGTATGTTTAAGCGCGAAGCAGGAATTAAGGATAGCGGCCACTTGATTCCAGGCCATGGCGGCATTCTGGACCGAATTGACAGCCTGACGGCTGCCGTACCGGTCTTTGCTTGCCTGTTGTTACTGGTGTTCAGGACGCTCTAACGGAAGGTTTTATGCTGAGTATTCTCTGGAATCTGGCTGCATTCATCATCGCACTGGGCGTGCTGATCACTGTGCATGAATTTGGTCATTTCTGGGTTGCCCGGCGCTGCGGTGTGCGAGTTGAGCGCTTTTCCATCGGTTTTGGCAAAGCGCTCTGGCGTCGTACCGATCGGTACGGCACCGAGTATGTCATCGCCCTGATCCCGCTGGGCGGCTACGTCAAAATGCTGGATGAACGCGCCGAACCGGTAGCGCCGGAATTGCGTCGTCACGCCTTCAATAACAAAACGGTGGGCCAGCGCGCCGCAATTATTGCCGCAGGTCCGGTTGCGAACTTCATTTTTGCTATCTTTGCTTACTGGCTGGTCTTTATCATCGGCGTCCCTGGCGTTCGTCCGGTCATTGGCGAAATAACGCCCAACTCGATTGCTGCGCAGGCGCAAATTGCGCCTGGTACGGAACTTAAAGCCGTTGATGGTATCGAAACCCCTGATTGGGATGCCGTGCGTTTACAACTGGTGTCCAAAATTGGCGATCAGCAGACGACGGTGAGCGTCGCGCCGTTTGGTAGCGACCAGCGGCAGGACAAAACGCTTGATTTACGTCACTGGGCATTTGAGCCTGATAAGCAAGATCCTGTATCTTCTTTAGGGATTCGGCCCCGCGGGCCACAGATTGAACCGGTACTGTCAGAAGTGCAGGCGAATTCCGCAGCCAGTAAAGCGGGTTTGCAAGCGGGCGACAGGATCGTTAAAGTCGATGGTCAGCCGTTAACGCAGTGGATGAAATTCGTGACGTTTGTACGCGATAATCCCGGTAAGCCGTTAGCGTTAGAGATTGAAAGGCAGGGGAGCGCCTTGTCGTTGACGTTAACGCCGGATACGAAATCGGTTAACGGAAAGGCGGAAGGGTTTGCAGGCGTGGTGCCTAAAATTATTCCTCTGCCGGAAGAGTACAAGACTATACGCCAGTATGGGCCTTTTAGCGCCATCTTCGAAGCCACGGATAAGACGTGGCAGTTGATGAAGCTGACGGTCAGTATGCTGGGTAAATTGATAACCGGTGATGTGAAACTGAACAACCTCAGTGGGCCGATTTCTATCGCTCAGGGGGCTGGGATGTCAGCGGAGTTCGGGGTGATTTATTACCTGATGTTCCTTGCGCTAATCAGCGTGAACTTAGGGATAATTAACCTGTTTCCGCTGCCCGTTCTTGACGGGGGTCATCTGCTGTTCCTGGCGATTGAAAAGCTTAAGGGCGGGCCGGTATCCGAGCGGGTTCAAGACTTTAGTTATCGCATTGGCTCGATTTTGCTGGTGTTGTTAATGGGGCTTGCACTTTTCAATGATTTCTCTCGGTTGTAAGAGAGTTAGTTAGGAAGAACGCATAATAACGATGGCGATGAAAAAGTTGCTCATAGCGTCGCTGCTGTTCAGCAGCGCCACCGTATACGGTGCTGAAGGGTTCGTAGTGAAGGACATTCATTTCGAAGGCCTGCAGCGAGTCGCCGTTGGTGCGGCTCTCCTCAGTATGCCGGTGCGCACAGGCGACACGGTTAATGATGAAGATATCAGTAACACCATTCGCGCTCTGTTCGCCACCGGCAACTTTGAGGACGTCCGCGTCCTGCGCGATGGTAATACCCTTCTGGTTCAGGTAAAAGAACGTCCGACCATTGCCAGCATCACTTTCTCCGGGAACAAGTCGGTGAAAGATGACATGCTCAAGCAAAACCTCGAAGCGTCTGGCGTACGTGTTGGCGAGTCTCTGGATCGCACCACGCTGTCTGATATCGAAAAAGGTCTGGAAGACTTTTACTATAGCGTAGGTAAATACAGCGCCAGCGTTAAGGCGGTCGTCACGCCGCTGCCGCGCAACCGTGTTGATCTTAAACTGGTGTTCCAGGAGGGCGTATCGGCGAAGATCCAACAGATCAACATCGTCGGTAACCATGCCTTTAGCACCGAAGAACTCATTTCTCATTTCCAGTTGCGTGACGAAGTGCCGTGGTGGAACGTCGTCGGCGATCGTAAATACCAGAAACAGAAGCTGGCGGGCGACCTTGAAACCTTGCGCAGTTACTATCTGGATCGCGGCTACGCGCGTTTCAATATTGACTCCACGCAAGTGAGTCTGACGCCGGATAAGAAAGGGATCTACATCACCGTCAATATCACCGAAGGCGATCAGTACAAGCTTTCCGGGGTTCAGGTGAGCGGTAACCTGGCCGGACATTCCGCTGAAATTGAGAAACTGACGAAAATTGAACCGGGCGAGCTCTATAACGGCACCAAAGTGACCAAAATGGAAGATGACATCAAAAAGCTTCTGGGTCGCTATGGTTACGCCTATCCGCGCGTGCAGTCACAGCCTGAAATTAACGATGCTGACAAAACCGTAAAACTGCGCGTGAACGTCGATGCGGGCAACCGTTTCTACGTGCGTAAGATCCGCTTTGAAGGCAATGACACCTCAAAAGATTCCGTTCTGCGCCGTGAAATGCGCCAGATGGAAGGGGCGTGGCTGGGCAGCGACCTGGTTGACCAGGGGAAAGAGCGTCTGAACCGTCTCGGCTTCTTTGAAACCGTCGACACCGACACGCAGCGTGTTCCGGGTAGCCCGGATCAGGTTGATGTGGTGTACAAGGTGAAAGAGCGCAACACCGGTAGCTTTAACTTCGGTATCGGTTACGGTACAGAAAGCGGCGTTAGCTTCCAGGCCGGCGTTCAGCAGGACAACTGGTTAGGTACCGGTTATTCCGTGGGGATTAACGGCACCAAAAACGACTACCAGACCTACAGCGAACTGTCCGTTACTAACCCATACTTTACCGTTGACGGCGTGAGCCTCGGTGGTCGTATCTTCTATAACGACTTCCAGGCGGACGACGCGGATCTATCCGACTATACCAACAAGAGTTACGGTACGGATGTGACGCTTGGCTTCCCCATCAACGAGTACAACACGTTGCGTGCTGGTCTGGGTTATGTCCATAACAAACTGTCCAACATGCAGCCGCAGATCGCGATGGATCGTTATCTTGAGTCGATGGGACAATCTGCTGATACCAGCAGTTTTGCCGCTGATGACTTCACCTTTAACTACGGCTGGACCTATAACAAGCTTGACCGTGGTTATTTCCCGACGGACGGTTCGCGCGTCAATCTGACGGGGAAAGTGACGATTCCAGGTTCCGACAACGAATACTACAAAGTGTCGCTGGATACCGCGACCTATGTGCCTATCGATAACGATCACAAGTGGGTGGTTCTGGGGCGTACTCGCTGGGGTTACGGCGATGGTTTAGGCGGCAAGGAAATGCCGTTCTATGAGAACTTCTATGCCGGTGGTTCCAGTACCGTGCGTGGTTTCCAGTCGAATACTATCGGCCCGAAAGCGGTTTATGGCTATGGTGCTCACACCGATCCTAATGATAACAATGATGATTACGAAGCCTGTACTCAGTCTTCAGGCTGTAAATCAGATGATGCGGTAGGTGGTAATGCCATGGCTGTCGCCAGCCTGGAATTTATTACCCCGACGCCGTTCATCAGCGAAAAGTATGCCAACTCGGTTCGTACCTCCTTCTTCTGGGATATGGGTACCGTTTGGGATACGAACTGGGATCCGTCATCTGCGCCGTCAGATGTACCGGACTACAGCGATCCAGGCAACATCCGTATGTCCGCGGGTATCGCATTACAATGGATGTCCCCATTGGGGCCGTTGGTCTTCTCCTACGCCCAGCCGTTTAAAAAGTACGATGGAGACAAAGCCGAGCAGTTCCAGTTTAACATTGGTAAAACCTGGTAATTGTTCACTGCAAAGGAATGCATTGGTAGTGTAGCGATGACTTTTGGCGATGCCCCCAGGGATCGCCAGGCCACGCAAAGAGCTGTACCTTCGGGTGCAAATGGGATGGTAAGGAGTTTATTGTGAAAAAGTGGTTATTAGCTGCAGGTCTTGGTTTGGCGATGGTAACGTCCGCACAGGCTGCTGACAAAATTGCAATCGTCAACATGGGTAATCTGTTCCAACAGGTTGCGCAGAAGACGGGTGTATCCAATACACTGGAAAACGAATTTAAAGGCCGTGCGGCTGAACTGCAAAAAATGGAAACCGATCTGCAATCTAAAATGCAGCGTCTGCAATCCATGAAAGCAGGTAGCGATCGTACTAAGCTGGAAAAAGACGTGATGTCTCAGCGCCAGACTTTCGCACAAAAAGCGCAGGCTTTTGAGAAAGATCGCGCTCGTCGTTCCAACGAAGAACGCAACAAACTGGTGACTCGTATCCAGACTGCGGTGAAAAAAGTGGCTAACGACCAGAGTATCGATCTGGTGGTAGACGCAAACACCGTTGCTTACAACAGCAGCGATGTGAAAGACATCACCGCTGACGTACTGAAACAGGTTAAATAAGTAATGCCTTCAATTCGACTGGCTGACTTAGCAGAACAGTTGGATGCAGAATTACACGGTGATGGCGATATCGTCATCACCGGCGTTGCGTCCATGCAATCTGCAACAACAGGCCACATTACGTTTATGGTGAATCCTAAGTACCGTGAACACTTAGGTTTATGCCAGGCTTCTGCGGTTGTCATGACGCAGGACGATCTTCCTTTTGCTAAGAGCGCGGCGCTGGTAGTTAAAAATCCCTACCTGACCTACGCGCGCATGGCGCAAATTTTAGATACTACGCCGCAGCCCGCGCAGAATATCGCGCCAAGCGCCGTGATTGATGCGACGGCAACGCTGGGTAGCAATGTTTCAGTCGGCGCGAATGCGGTGATTGAATCTGGCGTACAACTGGGCGATAACGTGGTTATCGGCGCAGGCTGTTTCGTCGGAAAAAATAGCAAAATCGGGGCGGGTTCACGCTTGTGGGCGAACGTAACGATTTACCACGACATTCAGATCGGTGAGAATTGCCTGATCCAGTCCAGTACGGTGATCGGCGCGGACGGTTTTGGCTACGCTAACGATCGTGGCAACTGGGTGAAGATCCCACAACTGGGCCGGGTCATTATTGGCGATCGTGTCGAGATCGGCGCTTGTACCACCATTGACCGTGGCGCGTTGGATGATACTGTTATTGGCAATGGCGTGATTATTGATAATCAGTGCCAGATTGCACATAACGTCGTGATTGGCGACAATACGGCAGTTGCCGGTGGCGTCATTATGGCGGGTAGCCTGAAGATTGGCCGTTACTGCATGATTGGCGGCGCCAGCGTGATCAATGGGCATATGGAAATATGCGACAAAGTCACGGTAACTGGCATGGGTATGGTGATGCGTCCCATCACGGAACCGGGCGTCTACTCCTCAGGCATTCCGCTGCAACCCAACAAAGTATGGCGTAAAACTGCTGCACTGGTGATGAACATTGATGATATGAGCAAGCGTCTCAAAGCGATTGAGCGCAAGGTTAATCAACAAGACTAACGTTCCGCCTTGTAGTTGCCATTCTTTTCCGGCCTGTCACATTCATACGATTGCGGCAGGCCGTGTTATTATTGCCTTTTTGTATATTTGGACAGGAAGAGTATTTTGACTACTAACACTCATACTCTGCAGATTGAAGAGATTTTAGAGCTTCTGCCGCACCGTTTTCCGTTTTTACTGGTCGATCGCGTGCTGGACTTTGAAGAAGGTCGTTTTCTGCGTGCGGTGAAAAATGTCTCCGTCAACGAGCCGTTTTTCCAGGGACACTTCCCGGGCAAACCGATTTTGCCAGGCGTGCTGATTCTGGAAGCGATGGCGCAGGCAACCGGTATTCTGGCGTTTAAAAGCGTTGGTAAACTGGAACCTGGCGAACTGTATTATTTCGCGGGTATTGATGAAGCGCGCTTTAAGCGTCCGGTGGTGCCAGGCGATCAGATGATCATGGAAGTCACTTTCGAGAAAACGCGCCGTGGCCTGACCCGCTTTAAAGGGGTTGCGCTGGTCGACGGTAAAGTTGTGTGCGAAGCAACCATGATGTGTGCTCGTAGCCGGGAGGCCTGATTCGTGATTGATAAATCCGCCTTTATTCATCCTACCGCCATTGTGGAAGACGGCGCTGTAATTGGCGCTAATGCCCACATTGGTCCCTTTTGTATTGTTGGGCCGCAGGTCGAAATTGGTGAGGGAACCGTACTGAAGTCTCATGTGGTCGTAAATGGTCAAACCAAAATCGGCCGCGACAACGAGATTTATCAGTTTGCCTCCATCGGTGAAGTGAACCAGGATCTGAAATATGCGGGTGAGCCAACCCGTGTGGAAATTGGCGATCGTAACCGCATCCGCGAAAGCGTCACCATTCATCGTGGTACAGTGCAGGGCGGTGGGTTGACGAAGGTGGGTAGCGATAACCTGCTGATGATCAATGCGCATGTCGCACATGATTGTACGGTAGGTAATCGCTGCATCCTCGCCAACAACGCCACGCTGGCGGGGCACGTATCAGTCGATGATTTTGCGATTATCGGCGGTATGACGGCAGTTCATCAATTCTGCATTATCGGTGCGCATGTGATGGTCGGCGGCTGCTCCGGCGTGGCGCAGGATGTCCCTCCGTATGTGATTGCGCAGGGTAACCATGCGACGCCGTTCGGGGTAAATATCGAAGGGCTGAAGCGTCGCGGCTTTAGCCGTGAAGGGCTGGTGGCGATTCGTAATGCCTACAAACTGTTGTACCGCAGTGGTAAAACGCTCGATGAAGCGAAGCTGGAAATCGCTGAACTTGCTGAAAAGCATCCGGAAGTGAAGGCGTTTACCGAGTTCTTTGAGCGTTCAACGCGCGGTCCGATTCGTTAATGGCGGCACAGCGTCCTTTAACGATTGCCCTGGTCGCCGGTGAAACGTCCGGCGATATTCTTGGCGCAGGCTTAATTCGTGCGCTGAAAGCGCGCGTACCCAACGCCCGTTTTGTGGGCGTTGCGGGGCCGCGTATGCAGGCCGAAGGGTGTGAAGCCTGGTACGAAATGGAAGAGCTGGCGGTCATGGGCATTGTTGAAGTGCTCGGACGTTTACGCCGTTTGTTGCATATCCGCGCCGATCTGACCCGCCGTTTTACCGAGCTCAAGCCCGATGTCTTTGTCGGGATTGATGCCCCTGATTTCAACATTACCCTCGAAGGTAATCTGAAAAAGCAAGGGATTAAGACCATTCATTATGTCAGCCCGTCCGTTTGGGCCTGGCGACAGAAACGCGTTTTCAAAATAGGCAGATCCACCCATATGGTGCTGGCTTTTCTGCCTTTCGAAAAAGCGTTTTACGATAAATTTAACGTCCCGTGCCGCTTTATCGGTCACACTATGGCGGATGCCATGCCGCTGGACCCGGATAAAAATGCGGCGCGCGACGTGCTGGGTATCCCGCATGACGCCCATTGTCTGGCGCTACTGCCAGGCAGCCGTGGCGCGGAAGTGGAAATGCTCAGCGCCGATTTCCTGAAAACCGCACAATTGCTGCGACAGCGCTATCCCGATCTGGAAGTGGTAGTGCCGCTGGTGAACGCGAAACGCCGCGAGCAGTTTGAAAAAATTAAAGCGGAGGTTGCGCCGGATCTCGCCGTTCATTTGCTGGACGGCATGGCGCGCGAGGCGATGATCGCCAGCGACGCGGCGTTGCTGGCCTCGGGTACGGCGGCGCTGGAGTGTATGCTGGCAAAATGCCCGATGGTCGTGGGGTATCGTATGAAGCCCTTCACTTTCTGGCTGGCGAAACGTCTGGTGAAAACGGAGTATGTGTCTTTGCCTAACCTGCTGGCGGGAAGAGAATTAGTCAAAGAGCTGTTGCAGGAAGAGTGCGAACCGCAAAAACTCGCCGAAGCGCTGTTGCCGCTACTGGCGAACGGTAAAACCAGCCATGCGATGCACGACACCTTCCGTGAACTGCATCAGCAGATCCGCTGTAATGCCGATGAGCAGGCGGCAAATGCCGTCCTGGAGTTAGCACAATGATCGAATTTGTTTATCCACACACCCATTTAGTGGCGGGTGTGGATGAAGTGGGCCGTGGCCCGCTGGTGGGTGCCGTAGTGACCGCCGCCGTGATCCTCGATCCGGCTCGCCCGATCGTCGGTCTGAATGATTCCAAAAAATTGTCTGAAAAGCGTCGTCTGTCATTGTATGACGAGATTAAAGAAAAGGCGTTAAGCTGGAGTCTGGGACGCGCGGAAGCGCATGAAATTGATGAGCTGAATATTTTGCACGCCACCATGCTCGCCATGCAGCGCGCTGTCGCTGGACTGCATATTGCGCCAGAATATGTGCTGATCGACGGCAATCGCTGTCCGGCGCTGCCTGTGCCGTCAATGGCCGTGGTGAAAGGCGACAGCCGCGTGGCGGAGATTAGCGCGGCGTCTATTCTGGCGAAAGTCACCCGCGACGCAGAAATGGCGGCGCTGGATATCGTTTTTCCTCAGTATGGCTTTGCGCAGCACAAAGGCTATCCAACCGCTTTTCATCTGGAAAAGTTGGCACAGTATGGCGCGACGGCGCACCACCGACGCAGTTTTGCGCCTGTTAAACGCGCTCTGGGACTTGTGTCCTGATTCTTGTATCGAGAAATCTGAAGATGTCTGAACCACGTTTCGTTCACCTGCGGGTGCACAGCGACTACTCTATGATCGATGGGCTGGCGAAGACCGGGCCGCTGGTGAAAAAGGCGGCCTCATTAGGTATGCCTGCGCTGGCGATCACCGATTTTACCAACCTCTGCGGTCTGGTGAAGTTCTACGGAGCGGGTCATGGCGCGGGCATTAAACCCATCGTCGGGGCGGACTTTAACGTTCACAACGAACTGCTGGGAGATGAGCTGACTCATCTGACGGTACTGGCGGCGAATAATACGGGATACCAGAACCTGACGTTGCTGATCTCGAAAGCGTATCAGCGCGGCTACGGCGCGGCAGGCCCGATTATCGAGCGCGACTGGCTGGTAGAGCTTAAAGAAGGTTTGATCCTGCTTTCCGGCGGGCGCATGGGCGACGTAGGCCGCTGTCTGCTACGCGGCAACCAGGCGCTGGTGGAGGAGTGCGTTGCTTTCTATGAAGCGCATTTTCCCGATCGCTACTTTCTGGAACTGATCCGCACCGGCAGACAGGATGAAGAGACTTATCTCCATGCTGCGGTTGAACTGGCTGAGGCACGTGGTTTGCCGGTTGTCGCGACAAACGATGTCCGTTTCCTTGAAAGCGATGATTTTGACGCCCATGAGATTCGTGTCGCGATCCACGACGGTTTCACGCTCGACGATCCTAAACGTCCACGCAATTATTCACCGCAGCAGTATATGCGCAGTGAAGAAGAAATGTGCGAGCTGTTCTCCGATATTCCGGAGGCGCTGGAAAATACGGTGGAGATTGCCAAACGCTGCAACGTAACGGTGCGTCTGGGTGAATATTTCCTGCCGCAGTTCCCGACCGGCGATATGACCACCGAAGATTATCTGGTCAAAAAATCGAAAGAGGGGCTGGAAGAGCGTCTGGCTTTCCTGTTTCCGGACGAAGAAGAGCGCAAAAAGCGTCGCCCGGAATATGACGAGCGTCTGGATATTGAACTACAGGTTATCAACCAGATGGGGTTCCCTGGCTACTTCCTCATCGTGATGGAGTTTATCCAGTGGTCAAAAGATAACGGCGTGCCGGTAGGGCCGGGACGTGGTTCCGGGGCTGGTTCGCTGGTGGCCTACGCGCTGAAAATTACGGACCTTGATCCGCTGGAATTTGACCTGCTGTTCGAACGTTTCCTGAACCCGGAACGTGTCTCGATGCCTGACTTCGACGTCGACTTCTGTATGGAGAAACGCGACCAGGTGATTGAGCACGTCGCAGACATGTACGGGCGTGATGCGGTATCGCAAATTATCACCTTCGGTACGATGGCGGCGAAAGCCGTTATCCGCGATGTGGGCCGCGTGCTGGGGCATCCGTACGGTTTTGTCGATCGTATCTCGAAGCTGGTGCCGCCCGATCCGGGCATGACGCTGGCAAAAGCCTTTGAAGCGGAACCGCAACTGCCGGAAATTTACGAGGCGGATGAAGAGGTCAGAGCGCTGATCGATATGGCGCGTAAGCTCGAAGGCGTCACGCGTAACGCCGGTAAACACGCTGGCGGCGTGGTCATCGCGCCGACCAAAATTACCGACTTTGCACCGCTATACTGTGATGAAGAGGGCAAGCATCCGGTTACCCAGTTTGATAAAAGTGACGTGGAATATGCCGGGCTGGTGAAGTTCGACTTCCTCGGTTTGCGTACGCTGACCATCATCAACTGGGCGCTGGAGATGATCAACAAGCGGCGCGAGAAAAACGGCGAGCCGCCGCTGGATATCGCCGCCATTCCGCTGGACGATAAAAAAAGCTTCGACATGCTGCAGCGCTCGGAAACCACGGCGGTCTTCCAGCTTGAATCGCGCGGCATGAAAGATCTGATCAAACGTCTGCAGCCGGACTGCTTTGAAGATATGATCGCACTGGTGGCCCTGTTCCGTCCCGGTCCGTTGCAGTCAGGGATGGTAGACAACTTTATCGACCGTAAGCACGGTCGTGAAGAACTCTCTTACCCGGACGTTCAGTGGCAGCATGAAAGCCTGAAGCCGGTACTGGAGCCGACCTACGGCATCATTCTGTATCAGGAACAGGTGATGCAGATTGCCCAGGTACTTTCCGGGTATACTCTCGGCGGCGCGGATATGCTGCGTCGTGCGATGGGTAAGAAAAAGCCGGAAGAGATGGCCAAACAGCGTTCCGTTTTTGAAGAGGGTGCGAAAAAGAACGGTATCGACGGCGAACTGGCGATGAAAATCTTTGACCTGGTGGAGAAATTCGCCGGTTACGGGTTTAACAAATCGCACTCCGCCGCTTATGCGCTGGTTTCTTACCAGACGCTATGGCTAAAGGCGCACTATCCGGCTGAATTTATGGCGGCGGTGATGACTGCCGATATGGATAACACCGAGAAGGTCGTCGGCCTGGTGGACGAGTGCTGGCGGATGGGACTGAAAATTCTGCCGCCGGATATTAACTCCGGATTGTACCATTTCCACGTTAACGATGAGGGCGAGATCGTCTACGGTATCGGCGCGATCAAAGGCGTCGGCGAAGGTCCGATCGAAGCGATCATCGACGCGCGTAATCAGGGCGGCTATTTCCGCGAGCTGTTTGATCTGTGCGCGCGGACCGACACCAAAAAGCTCAACCGCCGGGTGCTGGAAAAGCTGATCATGTCCGGGGCGTTCGACCGCCTGGGGCCGCACCGCGCCGCGCTGATGAACTCATTGGGCGATGCGCTGAAAGCCGCCGACCAGCACGCCAAAGCGGAAGCTATCGGTCAGGCGGATATGTTCGGCGTACTGGCGGAAGAGCCGGAACAAATTGAGCAATCCTATGCCAGCTGCCAGCCGTGGCCGGAGCAGGTGGTGTTAGATGGGGAACGTGAAACGTTGGGGCTGTACCTGACGGGCCACCCTATCAATCAGTATTTAAAAGAAATTGAGCGCTATGTCGGCGGGGTAAGGCTCAAAGACATGCATCCGACAGAACGTGGTAAAGTCACCACGGCTGCGGGGCTCGTGATTGCCGCAAGGGTTATGGTCACCAAGCGCGGCAATCGTATCGGCATCTGTACGCTGGATGACCGTTCCGGGCGTCTGGAGGTGATGTTGTTCACCGACGCGCTGGATAA